>LQAH01000023.1_pt1 | contig 104289 bp, 127 predicted proteins | sample 1535791 | NCBI WGS metagenome assembly LQAH01 (sample SAMN04331585, study PRJNA305678) | bioreactor metagenome | isolation source: bioreactor_4 inoculated with Wadden Sea sediment 2nd replicate of a... | place: Germany:Bremen
CTGATGATGGAATCCTCACTCATTACAATGATAATGGCACTATTCAATCTTTTGGTGGCTATTTTGATGGAAACATGGAAGGAATGTGGAGATTCTTTAGAGAAGATGGATCTTTATTAGAAACGGGGAATTATATTCATTCAAAGAAAGATGGACTGTGGATTTCTTACGATAAAAGTGGCGAGATTTCTAGTAGAACATATTATAGCATGGGGATGGAAGTAGATTCCTTTTGATTATGTATGATGTGATAGGTGAGACGTACAGCATCTAGCACACAATCTTTACAAGACGTGAGCTCGACTCCTGTCTCAGTTCCTTTTAACTCTTTACAAATACTACTACCATTATGTTCAACAAACTTATCAAATAGCTTTTTCACACTATTATAGATATCTTCTTTTGACTCATTATTATTGTTTTGTATAAGAGACACAACAGCAATTGCTCCACTTATTGCACCACAGGTCCCATCATTTCCCCCCATGCCACCACCAAATCCAGTCGTAATTGATTTAAGAGTTTTCTCATCAATATCAAGGAGATCCTTAAAGGAACAAGCTACTGTTTGTGCACAATTATAGCCACTATTTCGTAATTCATGTGCTTTTTGAACATATATTTCTTCCATATAAGACCTCTTGGTTGAATCTAACCAGATTTAGGACAATGTTACAATAATAAAATCCAAAAAAAATATTGACTTACTTGTATTTACAACTTAACATCATTACAAGAAGTTGTATCTATAGATAACTTTTTTTAAAGTTGTAAAAAGGAGAATAAAGTGAAGAAAAACATCTTTTTAGTATGTGTGTTTGTTCTTTTGGGAACAATTCTTGTTGCCAGTGGAGCAAAAGAAGCAGAAGTTACTAGTGGGTATCCTGGAGAAATGGATGCTTGGGCGAGAGAAGCAAAACTTGGAATATATGATGTCGACCAAGATTGGGATGAAATCATTAGACTAGCTAAAGAGGAAGGTGAAGTTATTGTCTATAGTGCTTCAAGTAGAATGAGTGCTGTAGGAGAAGCTTTTTCAAAAATCTATCCTGAAATTAAAGTAACAAGTTATGACCTTGGGTCAGTGAAAACATTTGAAAAAACAATCAGTGAACAGGAAGCGAATCTATATAATGCAGACATCATTACTACAGGTGGAAGTGGGAATTTTATTTATGACCTTATTGAAAAAAATAGAGCTGTGAATTTTGTTCCATCAATGTATAAAGATATGATTCCTCTTGAATATCAAGAACCTGCTTTAGTTCGTATTCTTGAAGCAATAGTTCTGATGTACAACTCTGAACTTCATAATGAACCACCTATTTCAAACATTTGGGAACTAACTGAAGAAAGATATCGAGGAAAAGTTGTCATTAAAGATCCTCTCGCTTCACTTTCCAACCTTATGGGAATTGTAGCAATTGCTGGAAATGCAGATGAAATGGCAGCGTCTTACAAAAGATTATATGGAGAAGATATTACTCTTTCTCCTGGTGTAAAGAATGCAGGATTTGAGTGGGTTTATCGTATCCTACATAATGACCTAATCATCAGTGACTCAGGTGGAACTGTAACTGGTGCTTCTGGTAAGAAAGGTCAAAAAGGACTTCCTCCTATCTCTATCACAACCTTTACCTACCTTCGTTATAACACCACAAAAGATTATATCAATAATCTTTTATTCCCTCTCGATCCGTTCGATGGAATTATTTTCCCAACTTATACAGCTATTGGACGTCAGGCACCTCATCCAAATGCCGCTAAATTATTTACCGCATTTTTGATGGGAGATCCAGCGATTACTCTCGATACAGTAATTCCAGAACCATACACTGAAGGGAAAGCTCTTGAATTGTTGCAAGGACTCGCTCCATATTATGAAACTGGATCAAAGAGCCCTCGTTCCAATATTGCAACTCCTAATGGTGGGGAAGCTTGGGATGAAATGAATATGTGGTTTGTTGACCCAGAAGATGACTGGTATTTAGGTCCAGAAGTTCAAGATTTCTGGATGCAGGAATCTGCAAAATAGTGAATAATTAGTTAGGTATATTGATCAGTTACAAGATTATGTGGCTGATCAAATACCTCTTTTTTTAGAGAAATGAATCATAGAATTTTTTTTTCTCTAACAGACACCAAAGGAAGTATATGAAACCTATCATGAGATTTTATACAGCAAGATTGCGTTCAAAACCAGAACTGATTTTGTCAATATTTTTTGTAATCATATTCTCATTCCTTATTATTGCTCCTTTTTTCCAGATGATTTATACATCTCTCACTTTTCAGGACTATGATTTGAGGTTGCAAAGAGGAGCAGTAGAAGGAGCTTTTACCCTATTTCACTATGTGAGAATATTTGCTAGTGACCTAACTCACGCGTTACTAGTCAAACCCTTGTTAAATAGTCTTGCGGTAGGATTTGGGGTAACAGTTTTGGCAATGATTATTGGTTCATTTTTTGCTTGGATATTTGTGAGAACAGATATTCCTCACAAGAAATTCTTTCAGACAGTAATTACAATTCCATATATGATTCCTTCTTGGGTCATTGCCCTTATATGGCAGTTGTTTTTTCAAAATACCAGAATAGGTGGGACTGCTGGGATATTACAATCAACCTTTGGTATTCCTATTCCGGACTGGCTTTCCTATGGGTATGTTCCGATAGTGATTACCCTTGCTTTGCACTATTATGCCTATACTTTTTGATGATTTCTGGGCATTACGAACAATTGACTCAGAATTAGAAGAAGCTGGAGCTGTAGCAGGTCTTTCAAGGTTTAAAGTTCTTACTAAAATCACTTTTCCGTTAGTTCTTCCTGCCCTTGGATCCTCTTTCGTACTCACTTTTACTAGAAGTATGGGGACATTTGGAACTCCTGCCTTATTAGGACTTCCTGTAAGATTCTTTACCCTTCCAACACAAATATATGCATTAATCAATGCACGAAACACAGGAGATGCGTTTGTCCTCGCTCTAGTGCTCATCGTATTGGCGATGACTGCTATTACAATAAATAATAAAATGATTGGGGTGAGAAAAAGTTTTGTCACTATGAAAGGTAAAGGATTTAGAGCAAACCCAATGCCACTTGGCAAAATGCGACCTGTTGTTGTTGCGATTTTGATAATATTCCTCCTTCTTGTCATAGTATTTCCAATTATTATGCTTGTATTAAGCACATTAATTATCCTTCCAGAAAATTATTCATTTAGTAATATGACTACGCATTTCTGGATAGGAGAGAGTGATCCTATGATTAGTAGTGGTCAAAGGGGAGTTTTACGCAATCCAGGAATTCTTCAAGCTCTCTATAATTCGATACGCCTTGGTATTATCGCAGCAGTGGTAAACGCTTTCCTTGGATTGCTTATTGGATATACTGTAGTAAAGAATAGGGGGACACGTATAGCTAAGATTATTGAATCTGTTGCTTTTGCACCTTACGTATTCCCAGGAATTGCCTTTGCAGCAATCTACTTAAGTATGTTTAGTAAACCTATTGGGCCAATTCCTGCTCTCTATGGTACTTTCTCGTTGATAGTATTAATTGTTGTAGTCAAGAATCTTCCATTCTCTTCTCGATCTGGTATTTCAGCTATCATGCAAATAGATCAGTCATTAGAGGAGTCTGCAATTACTCAAGGAATTCCTTGGCTTAGACGTTTTAGATTGATTATTCTCCCTTTAAGCAAAAGTGGATTTGTGAGTGGAATGTTACTTACATTTATTACAAGTATGAGGGAATTGAGTCTAGTAATTCTCTTGGTCACTCCAAAGACAGGCCTTCTTACTACTGTGATTTTTGCCTATAAAACACAAGAACAGACGCAACATGTTAATGGGGTTACTCTGATGTTACTCGTTGTAATTATTATCGCTAACGTACTTATCAAGTTGTTATCGATGCGATCACCATACAAAACAATCGATATAGGATAAAATATGAACAAGATAGAACTTTCCAATATTTCAAAATTATATGGCAAGGTGAAGGCTGTAGATAGGTTGGATCTAAAAATCAAAGAGGGGGAATTTCTTACCCTCTTAGGACCTTCTGGTTGTGGGAAAACTACTACTCTTAGAATGATTGCAGGGCTTGAAGAGCCCACTGAAGGGGAAATCATGGCTCAAAACAGAGTACTAATTTCCAAATCAAAAGGGGTCTATGTCCCCCCTGAGAGCAGAAACATGGGCTTTATGTTTCAAAGTTATGCTCTTTGGCCTCATATGAATGTGGTAAAGAATATTTCTCTTGGACTTGAATCTCAGAAATTAGATAAGAGTGAGATAGATAGAAGAGTTGAGAAAGTTTTGAAACAAGTTCAAATGGAAGGATATGGGGCTCGTTACCCTTCTGAATTATCTGGCGGTCAACAACAGCGAGTTGCACTTGCACGTATGATTGCTTCAGAAACAGATATCTTTTTAATGGATGAACCACTTAGTAATCTCGATGCGCTTCTCAGGGTAGACATGAGAAGTGAATTGAAACATTTACACCAGACACTCAATTCTACAACAGTATATGTGACCCACGACCAAGTTGAAGCTTTAACGCTCTCTGATAGAATTGTTGTAATGAACAATGGAATTATTATGCAACTTGATACTCCAGAAAGGATCTATCATAAACCAAAGAATTTGTTTGTTGCTCGGTTTGTTGGGAATCCTCCTATCAATCTTATTAAAGGAGTAATAAAGAAAGATGCTCCGCATCCTTTGAGTTTTGTTTCTTCTGATTTCAGTGTTGATATTAGTGAAGTAGATGGTGTGAAGAATGTGAAAGAGAATCAGTCAATCTTGCTTGGGATACGATCAGAGAATTTGAGTATTCATACAAAAAAGGGGGCTTTAGATAGTATTCCTTTTAGTGTGTATTCAGTACTTCCTTCTGGAAGTGAAACAATCATTACAGCAAAAAGAGGCGCAAGTGAAGTTATGATTAAAGTTCCAGGATTCTTCTCCTCTAAACTTGATGACAATGTCGAAGTTGTGTTCGATCAGAAAGGGATTCTTCTCTTTGATCAAACTACTGAACAATTACTTAACTAAAAGAGGTAAAGGAGTTCCTTCATGAGTATTTATAAAGAGTGTGACATTCGAGGAATTTACCAACAAGAGATTGCTGAGCCAGAAGCTCTATTAATTGGGAAAGCAATTGGGACCATTCTTGAAGGGAAAAAAATTGTTGTCGCAGGAGATGCTCGTTATTCCACTGAATCTTTAAAAAAATCACTTGTTGAAGGACTTCTCACTACAGGTGCTCATATAATAGATATTGGATTGGAACCAACTCCCTTATTATATTTTGCTAAGAAAATTCTAGGGGCAGTAGGAGGTGTTATGGTCACAGCATCTCATAACCCAGCTCAATATAATGGGTTTAAGGTTGCTTTAAAAGATACGCCAATAGAACCAAAAGATATTAATCAGATAGAGGAGTTAGTAAAAACAAAAGAATTTAGAGTTTCCAATGGCTCTTACGAAACCTTGGATATAAAAGAACTATATCTACAGATGGTCGATTCCTTTATTCCTCAAACGGGAAAGCTAAAAGTAGTTGTTGATTGTGGCAATGGCGCGGCAAGTGAAATAGCTCCATTCTTATTGGAAAGAATGGGACACAATGTGATTCCTTTATATTGTACTTTTAAAGGTGATTTCCCCAATAGAAACCCTAATCCTTCAGTTGAAAAAATCTTAGTGCTCTAAAAGCTGCAGTACTCGCTCACGATGCGGACATTGGCATCGCCTTTGATGGCGATGGTGACAGAGTAATCTTTATTGATGATAAGGGTCGATTTTGTGATGGGGAAGCAGCTTTTATTCTTTTTTGCCGTTACTATTTAGGTAAAGAAGGGGGGGAAGTATTGTGTATGATGGGAATCTTCTTCAATAGTTCCTCGACATATAAAACATAACAATGGAGTTCCAATTCCAGAGAGATCTGGACACGCTTTCATTAAGAAAAGATTTCTTGAGGAAGAATCTATTCTTGCGGGAGAAGTAAGTGGCCACTACTTTTTTAAAGAGCTCGGCCATGATGATGGACTCTATGGTGCCCTAAAGTTTATCCAAATTCTCCTTGAGATTGGTAAACCATTGTCTGAAGTGATGGATAGTATAGAAAAGCCTATTATCACACCAGATATCAGAGTCTATATTGATGCTGATGAAAGAACAGCGATACTCAAACATGTTGAGCTCCTAGGTTCCTCTTATTCTGTTTCATATTTAGATGGAGTGAGGATAGATTACCCTTATGGGTGGATTGTTATTCGAAAATCAGTTACAGAACCATGTGTTACTATCCGAGTTGAGGCTAATAGTCTTGAAGAGCTAGACGACATTAGCAACCATCTATTTAGTCAGAAGTATCCAGAAGTAGATAAACTTATTAGAATGAGTGTAAGAAAAGGGTAAGAATGAATGATAAAAGAATTAGATCAGTATATTCTTGATAGAAATACTCCTATTCCTCTCTACCATCAAGTAAAAGAATTTCTGAAAGAGTTCATTAGTCACCAGCCACCTGATACCCCACTGCCTTCGGAACCTGAACTCTCTATACATTTCTCTATTAGTCGTCCAACAGTTCGTCAAGCTATTGCTTCCTTGGCGAGTGAAGGGTACATCTACAAAGTCCAAGGTAAAGGGACCTTTGTTGCTAAAAGGAAGCTTGTGAGGAATTTCACAGATTGGCATGGTAGTCTTAACGAAGAGATTCGGCACCTTGGATTAACACCTACTACTTCGGTAATCGGATTACAAGAAATAGTAAGTGATGAGTTCATTTCTGATACTTTCGGAATTCCCTATAATACACCATTAATCGAATTAAAAAGAATGCGAGCCGTTGATGGAGTTCCTATTTTAGTACTTCATTCATTTATTCCTCCGCATTTAGTTCCTGGCATTTATGAAAAAAATCTAACAAATCGATCTCTTCATGAAATGCTGCATACAGAATATAATCTCACTATTAAAAAAACTCGGAGAGTGTTAGAAGCGGTTTCCGCTGATAAAGAACTTTCGATTCTTTTAAAGGTCCCACAAGGGAAAGCTTTACAATATTTTAAGAACACCGTTATTCTCGATACTGATGAAATTGTTGAATATTCTTTCGGATGGTATAGAGGGGATGCGGTAAGTTTTACCTTTGAATATGAAAGAAGGACACATCACGTGTAGAGAAGATTAAAGAGAGCATATAATATATTTGTACCTATATTGAGAAGAAGTTTGTTTATCTATATATAGGAGGTCAGAAATGATCAGAATACGATATCTAGTATATTCCTTAATCTTGACCCTTCTCTTGTTAGTTCTTGTGTATATCGGTGGGTGATACTAATTTTTTTTTCTTAACCTGATGATGGGAATGGAAAATTAAACATAGATGAATGCATATATTGATTGAATTTTAATAGATTTCTCTACACTCTTCTAGAAAATCGAGAAACTTATGCTCAAAAGAAGAGTTCAAAGAATAGACAAAATTAAATTCTCTTTTTACATGGAAATCTGTTAAAGGAATTTCATGAAGAAGTCCCATGTCTATTGCATCTTGTGCGGCAGTTTCATACATGAAGGAGATGCCTAGGTTTTCACTTACTAGTTTCTTTATCACATTCAAATTGCCAATTGTATTCACATGTTTGAAGCTTTCTATTACTACTCCTTTCTCTAGTAATATCTGTTCTAACACCGCCCTTGTTCCAGATCCTTTTTCTCTTACAAGAAGTCTCTCACCTTGTACAGATTCCAATGATTTATGTGCATATCTTTCTTTAGCTTCTAAAGACCCTACTGCAATAAATCTTTCTAGAGAGAATAGGTTATAACTGTAATTAGCTTTATTGAAAGATCCTTCGATAAAAGCAAAATCAATTTCTCCTTTATCAATCATAGCAAGAAGATGTCGTGTATTATTTACTTGCATTACTATTCTTCTTTCTTTATTTTTTTTCATAATTGACGCAATAATTGGAGGAAGAGTAAATTCTCCTATGGATAATGTTGCTCCAAATGATATGATCTCCTCTTTTTTGATTGATTAAATAGTTGATGAAATCTCTTAATATCAACACTCATTGAATGGGCGAATTGTCGCAATTCCTCTCCTTCTTTTGTGAGGGAGATGTGTCTTTTATTCAATGAAAAGAGTTTAGTACCATATTGTTCTTCTAAGACATGAATATGTTGAGATATTGCCGGTTGAGTGAGGTGAAGTGCTTGAGCTGCTTTTGTAAAGCTCATATATTCACATACTGTGAGAAATGTATACATTCTGAAGTCGAGCATATGTGCCATCCATAAAAAATATTTATAGATTTATAATAATATATAATTATTCATTATGAAAGATATTGTGTATTATCATCAACATGAAAACTATATTTACATTTCTTCCAGGAATCATTATTTCTGTATTAGTCGCTCTATGTGGGATTATGCTCTCTTCAGTTGTTCCAAATGAGTTGATTAGTGGGGAGTGTTCGCCCTTTTAGTGGGTATGGCATTTCATCCCCTAACAAAAGAATCCCTATTACGATGGTGGGTATTAATTTCACTGGAAAAAGTTGTTGAAAATAGCAATTATTGGTATGGGTGTTTCTTTACATATTTCTCAAGTCGTTCATATAGGTGCCATTTCTTTAATAGTCATGAGTTTTACACTTTTACCGCTTTTGCTGGTGGGTATGCTTTAGGGGAATTTTTAAAGATTCCTTGGAGGCAATCGGGATTGATTTCAGCAGGTACAGGTATTTGTGGTGGTTCTGCTATTGCTGCAATTGCTCCTGTTATTGATGCAGATCACCAAGATATCGCATATGCATTGTCTGCAACATTCTTATTTGATATCGCTATGGTAATTCTTTTCCCCTTAGTAGGCAAAGCAATGGGAATGAGTGATTTCGGGTTTGGCTTGTGGACAGGGACAGCGGTAAATGATACCTCCTCTGTTGTTGCCGCAGGTTTCTCGTTCTCGGAAGCTGCAGGGAATTATGCAATAGTGGTTAAATTAACGAGAACTCTTTCAATTATTCCAGCTATCCTCATTTTTTCCTACATTCATCTCAAAAGCCGTAATAAGGATACAAAACAACATTCATACTCATTGCTAGCCATATTTCCTTGGTTCATCATTCTTTTTCTCATAGTAGTACTTCTTAACTCTCTTAATCTCTTTAGTGAAAACTTACAAATTAGTATCTCGAGTATAGGAAAGTTTTGTATGGTCATGGCTCTTGGTGCAATAGGACTTAAAACAGACTTCTTTTCTTCTTATTACATCTGGCTTTAGGCCAATGTTATTAGGCTTTTTGGTCTCTATAGCTGTAGTTGTAGTCTCTTTTCTCGTTCAACTACTATTGCATCAGGTCTGAACTAGATCTATTTTTTGTAGACCTTGGACTTAGTGATGTGAATTCTTTACTCTATTTTAAAAAACTAGTCTTAGGACTTTCTTTCAATACCATGGAACTTTTGTATGAATATTTTTCATTATTTGATATACTTTACCTATGGGAAGAAATCAGACTGTTAAGGAAAAAAATTGAAGGATATTATGAACATATGGGTCCTGCTGAAAAAAAGAGTGGCTCGTACAATTTTAGTGAATTATCCTATCTCCGGATTAGGAACAATAGCTACTATTTCAAAGAATGCTAATGTAAGTGACCCTACAGTATTAAGACTAATTACAAAACTAGGGTATGAAAAGTACGCTGATTATCAAAAAGATTTAAAGATCGAACTTGACCAAAGAATCCGAGGTCCATTAAATGCATTCTCTGAGGAGAAGGAAATTGTTTCAGACCCTAAAGGGTATTTAGATGTTTTTCTTAAGGATATATTAAATATTGTCGATCAAACCTTTGTCCGTGCACCACCTGCAGAATTTGAAAAAGTATTAAATCTATTGATGGATTCAAAAAGGAATATTTATTTATTAGGTGGGGAATTTACTGATTCAGTTGCACGATATCTTTATTACCTATTAAGGAAAATGAGATCAAAAGTAGAAATGATTCAAGGGCAAGCTCCTTCGAGGATAGATCATTTATTGGATTTTAAGAAGAAAGATGTCCTCGTTGTCTTTGATGTAAGAAGGTATCAACCTGATATTGTAGAATTTGCTATTCAAACTGCTAGAAAAGGGACTGAGGTAATACTGTTTACTGATGAATGGAACTCTCCTGCTTCACAGTATGCTTCCTGTGTATTGGCTTGTAATGTTAATAGCATAAGCCGATGGGATAGTCTTGTAGGTATGATGGCTATGGTTGAAGCTCTTATGTCTTCTTTTGCTGACAAACAATGGGGCAAAATAAAATTAAGACTACAAAAACTTGAACAAATTCGAGATGACGTAAAAAGTAGTCAATATCCTGATTGATTTAAGTATTTTTTTTAAAATGCCTATGAGAATATGTGCTATATAGGAAGATTTTTCCGGATTATCAATTCTATCTTGTCTAATCTCTAATAATAATGAATCTAAACCAAGCTTCTCTCCATGCTCCTGAATTCCATAATCACCCTCGACAGTGATTGGATAGGGTTTGTTGATTCCGATTTTTAATCCTTCAATTAGTTCTAGCTCTTTTAACATGAATGAACTAAATTTTGATGCATTACAGTATGAAACTCCAATATCCCAAGGACGTATTTCTTCTCCTAATCTTGGAGTGAAACTGTGAATTGCCAGATATGCAGTATCAGGAAATTTCTTCAACAGTTTTTCAAGTTGTTGTTTTATTTTGAGATGATATGGTATGAAGATTTCGTTTATTCTTGATTTGTACTCTTCTTCAGTTAAGTTTGTATTTTTGGGAATGTTGTATCCATCAATCACTTCTGGAATTGCGTCATGCACATTCATTGGTCTATTACAATCGATTACGAGCCTTGAATAATTAGTATAACATAAAGGGGCATGTAATTTTTTTGATAGCTTAAGGCTTATGTCTAATGCACCGATATCCCATCCTCGATGAGAATTAATGATAGATAACGGTAATTCAAGATTCTTTAGATTTTCAGGGATTGCATTTGATGCATGGTCACATGTTAGAAATATTGGCGAAATTTCTGTATAGCTCAAAGAAGTATAAGAACATTTCTCATTTTCATTCAATAATGATGTCATATGGATGTACTCCTAAATTAATGGTGTAATTATTATTACATATTAATAAAAAAAAGTCAAAATGTAATATATATTTGACAAACACTTTTTTTGAAGTTATGATATAACAAATCAAAAAAAATGGGAGATAGGAGGATTTCATGGCAGAAAACAAATTGGTTAGGAAATTAACATTCTGGCATATCTGGGCTATTGGTGTCGGGTCGGTTGTTGGAGATGGTATTTTGTATTGATAGCACAAGGAGCACAAGCTGGAGGCCCTTCTTCTGTACTTGCATACGCAGTTGGGGGACTCCTGATGATGGTAATTATGGTTGCAATCTCTTCATTAGCTGTAGGGATGCCTTCTGCTGGATCTCTCCATACATGGAGTGCTAGAATTCTAGGCCCTAGCTATGGAACGGTATCAGGATTAGCATATACAGCTATGAATGTCATTTTTCTTGGATCTGTAGCTATTGCAAATGGTGCTGTGAGTAACTACTTTTTTCAATGGACAGAGAGCGCCGCTCTTTCAGCTGCAATTTGGGCAATTATTTTAGTAACACTTGTTGCTTTAGTTGCATTGAAGGGTGGAGAATTTACTGGACGTGCTCAACTAATTCTTGTTGCGACATTAACATTTATTATGATTCTATTTTCAATTTTTGGGGCGATTAGTGGTAAAATTGACACACAGAACTATAAGCCTTTCATGCCTTTTGGTTTAATGGGATTCTGGGCAGCATTAGGCATGGGGATTTATGCGTATATGGGTCCTTTATCCTTACTTACAGCTGGTAGTGAAGTGAAGAAGATTACTGATTTACCTAAAGCAATGATTTGGTCATTTATTACTTTCTTAATCATGTATTCGGCTGCTATGTTAGTAATGCTTGGGTTAGTTCCGTTTGGTAATTATGCCTCTTTAGAATCCCCCTTTACAGTAGCCGCAGAATTTGCTTTTGGTGGCGCAGCTGGGATTGTTATGAATTTAGCGGCATGGATTGCTGCATTTACCTGTCTTGTGGGAGAAATGTTTGCTGCTTCTAGGCTATTATTTGGAATGTCTGAAGAGGGCGTTGTACCAAAATCATTCTCCAAATTAAATAAAAATAATGTTCCTAGTACTGGAATAATCTTTTCATGGACTGTAGCAATAATACTTATTTTGATTGGAAATATTAGTGTACTGGAAAATTTTTATTTAAAATTGGCAATGGTTGCATGTGAACTAGGAGCTACAAGCTGGGTAATTTCTCTTGTTGCTAGTTATTTGTATCCTAAACGATTCCCTGATGAATGGAACGCACTCCCTTGGCATATGCCAGTGAGAAAGATTACACTGCCAGTAGCTTTTATTGGATGGGCTGTAATTATGTTTGCTCTTTATCAAAGTGACCCAGGTTCATTTATTTATTTCTTAGTTGCATTAGTACTTCTAGTAATTTTTTACAATGCATATTCTAAAAAGCATCTAAACTTAAATATTCCAGAGTAATCTCAAAATAATCCCCAGAATTCAAAACAAAAGGAGAATGCTTGGATGAAGAAAGATGAAATACTTAAAATAGTTAAAGATAAAAATATTGAGCTAACACGGTTCCTCTACACTGATAATGATGGGGTCACTAGAGGATATTCAACAACAACGGAGAACTTGATGGGCGATTTAGATAGTGGGCATACCTATTCTATAGCAATGCCATTCTTTACCTCTACAGATGATAGCTTACCAAATAGTAGATTTGGACCTGTCGGTGAAATATTAGCAATGCCTGATATTGATACTTTTACACCTATCCCGTATGCAGAAAATTCAGCTGCGGTTATATGCGACTTTCTTGACTTAGAAACACATGAACCAAGTCTTCTTTGTCCTCGCTCAATCCTTAAGTCAACTTTAGCACATGAGAAAACATATGAAGTTGTTGCGGCATTTGAGAATGAATTCTACTTTGTCTTAAAAGATGAAGAGGGAAATATTGTAACTGCTGAAGATAGTCTATGTTTTGATACAAGTGGAATGAATGCCATGAATCCTGTAGTGCTCGATATTATTCGAGCACTCAAAGAGCAACAGATCTCTGTTGAGAAGCATTATCCAGAATATGGGCCAGGACAACATGAAATTGTGATGAAATATTCTGAGGCTCTCAGAGCGGCAGACAATCAAATATTGTTTAAAGAAACAGTGAAGGCTGTTGCTCGAAATCATGGCTTATATGCTTCTTTCATGCCAAAACCTTTCGAAGACAAATCAGGGAGTGGGTCACATATCCACATCAGTTTATGGGAAAATGGGAAGAACGTATTTTATGATGAGTCTGCAGAATCAGGCTATAGTGAAATAGCAAAATTCTTTATGGGGGGAATTCTAAAACATATTGATGCATTACTCGCCTTCACTTCTCCTATAGTAACTTCATATAAGCGATTACTTCCACATAATTGGGCAAGTGCGTATGCCGCTTATGGGTGTGCAAATAAAGAAGCTGCTCTAAGAATAATTAAGGGCTTATGGGGAAAAGAAGATAAGGGACTAAATATTGAATTTAAGCCAGCGGATGGATCGGCGAACCCTTATCTTGCTTTAAATGCATTATTAGTTGCTGGGTTTGATGGTATTAAAAATTCTATAGATCCAGGAGAGGAATTAAAAAAAGATCCATCAGAACTTTCACAAGTAGAGCTTGCTGAAAGAGGTATAAGGGCTCTTCCTTCTTCTCTCGGTGAAGTTATCGAAGCACTTGAACATGATGAATTATTTGCAAAGAAGTTAGATCCAGTATTCTTATCTGAGTATGTAAGATTAAAAAAATATAATTGGCAATGTTATCTTCGCCATGTGACGAAGTGGGAAGTTGACAACTACGCGACAATATTCTAAACATAAAAGAGGGGTGATAGGTGATTGATATAAGAAGTGTTCCTGTATTAGATAATCATAGCCATTTTTCAAAGTAAAAATAGCATTACCCCTCTTGCTTCATCATTAACTCTTTCTCTTAATAACATGCCACTTGAACAATTACGCCATACATTAATATATCAAGATATGCTCTCTTGTTTGTCAAAAATACTCTCAATACCATTTGATGAAGATTCTGTACTCTCTCAACGTAAATTACTTATTGAATCCAATTACCAAGGTTTTGTAAACACTCTTTTTAATGATGCTAACATTCGCTGGATGATTATCGATATTGGCCTTGAAAAATCTTCAGTGGATTTTTCAGAATTTGAGAAGCTCTGTCCAGCAAAGGTGAATTATGTGTATCGATCTGAATCTATGGTCGATATGCTTTGGAAACAACAGATTCCAATAGATATAGCCATAAGGGAACTTAGAAAAGACATCGAAATAGCCAATAAAACATTAAAATTTGTAGCAATAAAATCTATTATTGGTTATAGAACTGGTCTTCAAATTGATCCTAATTGCAATATAGATAAGATGGATGAGAGAAATGAGAAATCCTATAGAGATATATTATTTCTTGAGACGGCAAAAATTTGTAGACAAATGGAAATTCCCCTCCACATTCATGCCGCCTTTGGTGAATCAAATCTAGATGTACGAGAGAACAATCCATTACATTTGAAACCATTTCTGGAGTCTTCTAATGGAAAGGGGTTCCCCATTGTTCTCATTCATGGTGGGTATCCATATACGTTTGAAGCTGGCTATCTTGCAGCAATGTATCCAAACCTCTATGTTGATATCTCTGAATTCATTCCTTTTGCATCTATGGGTATGCAACGTGGAGTAGAAGATATTTTAAGTATGTGTCCAACAACGAAAATCTTGTACGGATCAGATGGGTTTGATATACCAGAAACTCATTGGTATGCAGCAATTTCCGCAAAGAAGACCATCGCCTCAATTGTAAATGTACTCATTGAATCCAATAGAATATCTAATTCATATGGAGAGAAAATGATTCATAATATTTTGTACGAGAATTCAATGATTTTACATGGAATTCACTAGAATTGTTAATACTCACCTCCGAATGATTTTTCCTGAAGAGTCTATAATGACGGTGTTAAGATTGATTCTGAAGAGTATTTTGTACTTCTGTCAAAGAAAATCCAATAATATTCACATAATCATATCTTGGCACCCTGCCATATAAGATATTTTTCTTGTGCAATGAGAATTTCATTCAACTACTTGGTGCAAGAATTAACATGATAACTGTCTGCATATCCATCAATGCATGCAATATCATAAAATATGGAAGCATACGCGGGCGTTTGAAAGGGTAATTCCTAATAAGAGGGCGAAAGGAAAAAACACGAGACCACGAAAAACAATAAAACGAAATTCAAAAATGAGTGGTAAGCAACAATGTTGAATAGATAGAAAGAATACAGGAATCAAAATAGCTAGCCATCTGTTTTTACATGTTCTTTTCAATCTTGGCATGATATATCCAAAGTAGGTAGGTAACTCAGCAAAGGCAATGGTAAGAGGAAATGCAAATAGTAAGATATAGCTGATAATATTGGGAATTGGTCGAAAGAGTAATTCATAAGAATAGCTGAAGTCACCCCATAACCAGATACTAAGCAAATAATTTGGTCCCATTGCAATTGGGACGATTAGCAGAGTTAAAACCCAAAAAAAGTGGCAGATCTTTTTTCCAATGAGATCTATCGAAAGCAAATAGATCACGAAAATTTGTTCTTTCAGATTTATATAGCACAACTAACAATACAATACTCACAATATTGCCTAGTGTTGCGACAACCATCCAATATCTTTCAGACTCATTCCAAGACGTTAATATAACGGCAATCAATGTTTGAAAAAAGGCAAACAATATTATTCGACTACATAGTAATGCTACAAGTTTTTTTGTGGAAATATGTTCATCTTCTACAAACGCTGGTTTTGATAACACTTCATCTGAACACATGGGTACATCTCCACTAATCAAGCAACATAACTTCCCATTGGATTGGCTTTAGACTATGTTTTCTCAATGTTAGTAATAAATGTTATCATGGATTACTTTGAATGTGGTAATAATTTTTTTTGCTCATGTTTTTTACCATTCTAAGGTGTTTTGCTTAGATAATATGAAGGTAGCATAATGTAGCAACGTACCTGTGTTGTATATTATTCATGTTAAGAGTCTTTTTTATTTCCGTTTTTTGTATAGAAGAGTAACACTGCTCCTGAGATGATAATCATTCCGATTACACTATAGGGGTCAGGTGAATCGTTTGCCATAACAATCCAACTGAGTGCTGCTCCTAGTACTGGATTAAGAAATTTGAGCATACTTAAGTTTGATACTTTCACTTCTGGTTTCTGAATTAAGCCATACCAGATAGAAAACCCAATTGCAGAGACCATGCTAAGCCATAGTAAGCTAATATAGAATGTGCCCGGTAGATTGAAATTCATCAATCCTTCAGTGGGAATCGAAATAAGGAATAACGTCGCTCCACCAATGAAAATCTGAGCAGAATTCAGTTTCATTGGGTCGTAAGGTTCAGTGTTCTTCTTGAGTACCACTTGTAATATCGATTCACTTATAGCGGCTATGAGAAGCAATACAATTCCAAGCACCTGCATATCGTTTGAATTTGGGGAAGATTTTCTACTCACACTGATAAGTATGATTCCAGTAATGGCGGCAAGGAGGCTGAAAATTTTTCTTGCATTTAGTTTTTCTGATTTCAGGAAAATGTGCGCCGAGACAGCAGCAAAAAGAGGAATAGCCCCAATGATGATTGCCGCAATAGATGCAGGTAGCTTGTTGATTCCATAATAGTATAATGCATAGAATAGGGAGGTTTGAAGTACAGAAGTTTTTAGTACTAGTCTCCAATGTGTTATAGTATGAACAACGAGCCCTTTTACATCGTGGATAAAGATTGCAAGAAGGATTCCGGCAAGCATAAAACGAATGCCAGCGAATGCTAAAGGAGTTGCATAGGCAAGGCCACTTTTCACTCCGATAAAAGCAGTAGACCATAAAATAACAGGAATAAGTGCGAGTAGATATATTTTTTTCATTAAGATTGAATATAGGACTCTTTGTCTTATTTTTCAAGTCAGGAGGGGATTTCAAAGCTTAATTAGCAAAAACATATTTTGTCTAAAGTTGCTAGAAGGATGTTAAGTATGATGACAACATCCTTCTAGAAGACGAGGAAGACGCTATTCTACCGTGACACTCTTAGCAAGATTTCTTGGTTTATCAACATCACAGTTTCTAAAAATAGCACAGTAGTAGGCAAAGAGTTGAAGAGGTACAACTGCAAGAATCGGAACAAGCGCATCAGGGGTGTCAGGAAGAAAGAGAGTCATGTCTGCTACTTGGCTTAGTTGTTGAGATCTTTCACAGACAATCGCAAGGACTTTTGCTCCTCTTGCCTTGACCTCCTTAATATTTGAGATCATCTTGTCAACCATCGGTTGTTGCGTGCACAAAGCTACTACAAAAGTACCCTCTTCAATAAGGGCAATGGTTCCATGCTTCAATTCACCTGCTGCATATGCTTCACAATGAATATAGGAAATCTCTTTTAGTTTAAGAGAGCCTTCAAGTGCAATGTTATAGTCAAAGCCTCTCCCTAAGAAGAACATATCTCGAGTAGATGCAAATTGTGAAGCTAATTCCTTGATCTTTTCTCGAGAAGATAGAATGTGTTCAATTTTATCTGGAATTAATTCTAGCTCCAATAAATACTTTTCAATTTCATGAAGACTCATCGTTCTTCTAATAGAAGCTAAATGGATTGCAATGAGATGTATTACAGACAACTGAGCAATATATGCTTTGGTAGAGGCTACAGCAATCTCTGGTCCTGCCCATGTAAATACAACATCATCTGCTTCCCGTGCAATGGTACTTCCTACTGTATTAACGATAGCAAGAACTTTAGCTCCTCTTCTTTGCGCTTCTCGTAATGCTGCGAGAGTGTCGGCTGTTTCACCCGATTGACTGATAACAACAACAAGAGTTCTTGCATTCACTAAAGGCTCTCTGTAACGGAATTCTGATGCAAATTCTACTTCTACTGGAATCTGAGCCATATGTTCAAATAGATATTTTGCTATCATCCTGCGTGGTATGCTGTGCCACATGCTGTGATGAATATTTTATCAATATGTTCAATATATTGAGGGTTGAGACAATTTCCATCTAGAATTATTGATTGTTTATCATGAGCTATTCGGGATCTAATAGTATTTCTTACAACCTTTGGTTGTTCCATCATTTCTTTTAGCATGAAGTGGTCATATCCACTCTTTTCGGCAGCTTCTGCATCCCAATCAATAATTACACTCTCTAGTTCAACTAAAGTCCCATCAAGGGAATAGATGGAAACATCATTCTCTCTGATAATTGCAATTTGATTATCTTCTAAGAGTTTAAATTTTCTTGTGTAGGGGAGGAGTGCTGTGATATCACTTGCAAGGAACATTTCCTCTACTCCTTCTCCAATGACTAATGGACTGTCCTTTCTTGCTACTGCAATTTCATCACTACTAGATTCGTGCATAATGGCTAAGGCATATGAACCTTCTATTCTATCTATTACTTTCTTTAAAGTAGTAAGAAGTGAACCATCCCATAGATAGTGGGCAAGAAGTGCTACGACTTCTGTATCAGTATCCGAGACGCAATATACTTCTTTCTCTTCAAGCCATGCTTTTATATCAAGATAGTTCTCAATGATTCCATTATGAACAAGAGCTAAATGATGGTTAGGATCTCCATGAGGATGAGCGTTAATCCTTGTCGGAGCTCCATGAGTTGCCCATCTAGTATGAGCAATTCCTCTGTTTCCGATAGGCATTGAGGTCTTGATGAGTTTTTCAAGCTCAGCTATACGGCCAGCCTCTTTTAACACAGTTAAGGATGATCCATTGTGTATCGCGACACCAGCAGAATCATATCCACGGTATTCAAGTCGAGTAAGCCCGTCAACGAGAATGCTAGAAGCATCCTTTTTCCCTACATATCCTACTATTCCACACATGGTGCGATAATAATTGTATTGTCACTAACGTGTCAATAAAATCTACTTTTAGTGTTCTTTTGATAACAAAAGATATATCATTTTTTTAGCATAGAAATAGTAGAAAACAACAAATATACAGATATTTACATATGAAATCCTCAAAGTTGAGACAGAATTCTTCGTGAACCTAATTATTAAAAAATATCAATTATTTCTTTTTTTTGGTCTAAAGAATGTTTTATTTTCTTTTCTGTTTTACCTCACAAGTGTTTGTCCGTCAATTTTATAGTCAATAAACCTCATTCAAACTTCTCTCATTTTTATCGTTGATTTGTCATATTTGGTATGTTAGCATAGGAAAAAAATTGTTTAAACGAAGGGAGATTCTAACAGACAAAATAATTGGAGGATGTATGGCAACAGCGAAAATTGGAGAAAAAGACAGAGTAACAAAATTATTTGAAAAAATACCGCATACATATGTATTGCTTTTTTTTATCATAGTAATTGCAGCTATCTTTACGTATATTATCCCAGCAGGAAGTTATGATAGGGTAATGCAGGATGGAAGAGAAGTCATTGTAGCAGATTCTTTTAAGAGAGTTGAACAATCTCCTGTGGGACTCTTTTCAGTCTTGAAATCTTTCCAACTAGGAATGATGGAAGCCTCTGGAATTGTATTCTTTGTATTTATGATTGGTGGATCTGTTCAAATATTGAGAGATACTAAAGCTATTGATGCCTTTCTTGTAAGGTTAGTTAATAAGACAAAGGGAAAAAGTAGTGAGAAAGCTGTCATGATTGTTATTACAGTTTTCTTTGCCTTGTTAGGTGGTATCATGGGTTGTACGAAGAAGCCCTTGCATTTATGCCTTTTGCCATATTAATTGCATTATCACTTGGTTATGACCCAATAGTAGGTCTGTCAATGGGATTGCTCGGACTAGCCGGTGGTTTTGCTGCAGCTCCAATGAATCCTTTTACTGTTGGTATTGCTCAAGGGATAGCAGAACTTCCTTTGTTTTCTGGTTTTTGGTATAGACTAATTTTCTTCGTGATTATTATTACCGTTACTATTATGTATACTTTCCGCTATGCAAATAAGATCAAAGCTGATCCTTCTGCAAGCCTCATGAGTGATGTCGACTATAGTGATATGACTTTAGAATCTGCCGATGAGATTGAATTAACAACATCAAGAAAACTTATTCTTGGAGTATTTTTATTAACGATAATAGGATTGTTGATTGGGGTTATGCAATTCGGTTGGTATATTGTTGAAATGGGTGCTCTTTTCTTCGGAATGGGAATACTTTCTGGTATTATTTATAGATTAAAACTTAATGAAATCGGGGACAGTTTTGTAGAAGGGGCAAAATCACTTCTTTATGGTGCCTTACTTATTGGTATTGCTAGAGGAATTATGGTAGTTCTATCTGATGGACAGATTTTGGATAGCGTCGTGTATTATCTCGTTATGCCTCTTGAATACCTACCTAGAATAGTATCAGCAGGACTGATGGTCGTTATTCAAACTTTCATCAACTTTTTTGTTCCATCAGGAAGTGGTCAGGCTATGGTTACTATGCCAATAATGGTCCCAATTTCTGATATCTTGTCGATACCAAGGCAAGTTGCCGTACTCGCATTCCAATATGGGGATGGATTATCTAATATGTTTATCCCAACTCTAGGCGCTACTATGGCTGCACTAGGTATGGGAAGAGTGAGTTATGGCAAGTGGATATCATATGCATGGAAATTACTATTAATACATCTTTTAATTGGACTCGTTGCAGTAAGCATTGCTGTGCTAATTAATCTCGGACCTTTCTAGGGTTGTAAGTCTTTTATTTGTAGCAAAGGAGGAACACTCTTTCCCTTCATCCTCTTTGCTGCATTATTATTTTACCATATAACCTAAATTTACGAACAATTATACCAATGAGAATTGCTTACTGTGTCATTGGTGTATGAAAAGAATAAGAAGAATCCGTCAACTTATGTGTATGAATCTCATGCCTATTGGGATAAGGAAAAACAACAATCTCGTAATACAAGAGTATGTATTGGTAAGATGGTTGATGATGTATTTGTCCCCAATAAACAATATAAGATGAATGAAGAATTAGAACAGCTAAAGAGTGTAAAACCAGGTCCTATTGTGGGAACCTCTTTTTATAGCTCTCATCTTTGTCTCTGCTATAGATAAAACCATGAGAGAAAAGACCTCTATAAAACCCATACAATGACTGAATTACTCGACACTTTAGACGTTCTTGAACGGTATCCAAGTCCAGGAAAATCAGAGAAATAACAGGAAAACAAAAGAAGTCCTATGAACTCTTTGGCTTCAATTCTCCTACCTAGGTATAATTTGACGGGTATTCAGGTTATCGGTCTTACAAGATTATTTTTTATATCAACAAACATTCATTAAACTTCTTTCTCTATTCTTGAAAAAACTACAAAGGTTGTGAGGAACATCATTGTAGTTTGTTTTTTATAGAGATATTGATATTATATTCTCTGCTTATCTTATCCTGTAAAACCATCTTATTTCTTCCAGATTCTTTTGCCTCATACAATGCTTCATCAGCAAATCCGATAAGCTCATCCAATGAAATATCAGGTGTAGAAAGGGCGATGCCAATACTTACAGTAATGCTTATCAAGCCTTGTCTGGTTGTAAGTGAGATCTCACTCACTTGAGAAAAGAGAGATGAGAAGAGAGGCACCACTTCATCCTTTGTTTTCAAAGGAAAGAAAACAAGAAATTCTTCTCCTCCAAAACGACTTACATGATCTTGAACAAAAGTAGCCTGTTTCAATCGTTGAGCTAGACCTACTAATACATCATCGCCTACTTGATGCCCATAAGTATCATTGATGTGCTTGAAATGGTCGATATCAATCATGCCAACAGCAACAATCGTGTGATTCTTTTGAGCTCTCGAAAGTGTTGCTTGCAAATTTTTTATGATTGCTCTTCTATTGAGCAAATCAGTCATAGGATCATGTGTTGCTTGATGGGCAAGTAATTCTTTACTCTCAATTAGTTCTTTTTGCATTTCCAACAGACGTCTACCTACTTCGATGCGGGCTCTGAGCTCTCCAACATCAAAGGGTTTGGTGAGGTAATCATCAGCTCCGGCATCTAAGCCTTTGATAATGTCACTCTTTTCTCCTTTTGAAGTTAACATGATGATGTAAGGAGGGAATTTCTTTTGAGAAGCTCTCACTTTTTTAATAACCTCTAAACCATCCATCTTTGGCATAATCAGATCAAGAATCAGTAATTTTGGAGAATCTTCTTTTCCAAGAATATTCCAAGCATCCTCTCCATCAACAGTTGCCACTACATCATGGCCTGCCTTCTGAAGTACCGCACTGAGCATTGTGCGTGAAGTAAAATCATCCTCTGCTATTAGTATATGCATCACTCCCCCTGTCTTTCATTTTCATTTTTTTCTTGCATAGTAGCTTCTAAATCAGCATAAGCCTGTTCAAGGGCAGATAACAGTTGTGTAATCTCTTTTGTATCTCCTTGTTTCGCTTCTTCCTCAAGTTTTGCAGCTAAGGCCCAAAGATTTTCTCCTCCCATATTCGAAGCAGCACCTTTGATTGTATGTGCCTGGCGTTCCAACAATTTAGTATCTCCATTCTCTACATAGGACTTAAGCAACTTGATCTGTTTTGGCATATCCTGTAAGAAACCTTCAACGATGGTCTGGACAAGTTGTTCATCTTGCATCATTCGCTCAAGTAACGCTTTTTTGTTCCAAATAGGGTGTTTTTCATAAATCTGTGAGGTCACTTCTAAAGAATCGTGAGAAAGCGATTTTTGAGGAATCCATCGATACAGGACCTTTGAAAGAGCTTCTGGAGTAACCGGTTTGGCAATATAGTCATCCATGCCTGCTTCAAGACATTTCTCTCTATCTCCCTGCATGGCATGGGCTGTCATTGCGATAATTACAATGTTTCTAAATGGCTCACTCATCCTTCGTATTCTTCGTGTTGCTTCAAGTCCATCCATCTCAGGCATTTGAACATCCATAAGGACAAGACTGAACGCTCCAGTTTTAATCATTTGTAATGCTTCAATTCCATTAAAGACACCACTTGCTTGTAGACCTAGTTTTTTGAGAATCCCCAATGCTACCTGCTGATTTGTGATGTTGTCCTCGGCAAGGAGAATCTTTACATCAGAACGAAGAATGTTTTCCTTCCCTCGTTTGACTGAATGCCGTGTTAAAATTGATTGACTTTCTTTTGTCGAGTCTTCTTGTCGTTCTGATACTGCAAGTGCAAGGACATTTCTCAATTCATGATGTCGGGTAGGTTTAGTAAGATATGCTACAAAACCAATCTCTGCAAATCGTCTCGCTTCTGAAAGAGTTCCAAGAGAAGTCATCATTACCAGATTTGTATTCTTAATCATTGAATCGGCTTTAATAACCCGTCCGAGCATCTCTCCGTCCATGCCAGGCATCTGCATGTCAAGAATTGCAACACGATAGGGTTCCTTCCTCTTTACTGCTTCTTTAAGCATCTTGATTGAAGATGGTCCATCTGAGGCTGTTGAAACCCGCATACCCCACTGTGTCATCTGCTTGTACAAGATTTCCCTGTTGGTTGAATTGTCATCAACGATGAGAGCTCTTAAACCTTGTAACTCGTGCGGTGGTGTCTTATTGATTCTTTTTTCTTGCGGTATTTTCTTGAGAATCACGGAGAATGAAAAACAAGATCCGTGTCCGAGCTCACTATGAACAGCAACAGAGCCTCCCATCATTTCTACTAGTTGCTTGGATATGGCTAGCCCAAGTCCGGTTCCTCCAAATTGTCTGGTAGTAGAGGCATCAATTTGGGTAAACTTGTCAAAAAGAAGGGGGATTTTGCTTGGGTCAATACCAATACCGGTATCCCGAACACTGAAAGTCAATGCGATGTGATCATCATCTTGCTTTTCACTAGCAGAAGGGTCTCGTTTTACATTGATATACACTTCCCCTTTTTGGGTGAACTTTATTGCATTGCCTGCAAGATTGATTAATATCTGTCTAAGTCGTCCAGGATCACCTACTAGTTGGATGTCCACATCAGTATCGATTGCACACAATAGCTCTAAACCTTTATCATGAGCTCGAAGAGCAAGACTATCTGCTAGATCTTCCAATAGACTTTCAAGATCGAAGTCGATTGCATTCAACTCCATCTTTTTCGACTCTAATTTTGAAAAATCAAGAATATCATTGATGATGCTCATCAAGGACTCACCGCTAGCACGAATGATGTCACAATAGTGTCGTTGCTCTTCGTTTAACTCTGTATCCATCAACAGACCGGTCATACCGACCACTCCGTTCATAGGGGTTCTGATCTCATGGCTCATATTGGCTAAGAAATCACTCTTTGCAATATTTGCTTCTTCCGCCTTCTGGGCTAACTCTTTTGCATAGACCATCTGCTGAGATAAGGAATTGTTCATATTGTGTAGAGTTTCTTCAGCCTTTTTCCGATTTTCAATACTAACCAACATCTGTGCAAAAAGTGCTAATAGTTGTTGTTCTGTTTCAGAATAGTTATGATGTCTATGAACTGAATCGAACCCAACAAAACCAACACAGTGAGAACCATCCATCATTGGAAAGGTCAATAGACTCTTTATATCTTGTGGATAGAGAATATCGCGTAAGTTTCCTTCAGGAAGAGTTAATACATCCGGGATATAGAGTGGTTGACCTTGCATATGAGCAGACACCCATTCAGGAACTGCCTCCATAGGTACTTCTTGCAACTCTTCTATCTGTGGTATTGTCCCCGGGGAGCACCATTCGTAGGTATTATCCATATCCTTTGAGGCTTCATTATAGGAAAAAATATAGCTCCTATCAGCATGTACAAATTCTCCCAACTCTTTTAAAGATTGGTTGATAGCCTCGTCAACTTGATCTAAAGGAAGATTGATATATTTTGTTGAAATATTCATCAACAAGTACTGTAGATTTGATTGTTTGACAAGGAGTTGTTCTGTTTCTTTGCGTGAAGTAATATCAGTATCAGAACCGCGATACCCAACAACCTCACCTTTAGCAGATATTATAGGAATGCCTTGTGTGGAAACCCAAAGAATCTCTCCTGATTTAGTTCTGATGCGATGCTCCAGATCTATGAAAAGTCCAGCATGTTTCATTCCCTCTTTTGCCTGTGCAAGCAACAGTTCTTTATCCTCATCAAGAAGAAGGTCATGAAAATGAAGGAGCCTACTAATTCTTGAGGTTCATAGCCAAGGACATCTAGCACTACGTTACTAATATAGGTGTATAATCCTTTCTCATCGACTTCCCAAGCGATTGTCTTTGACTGGGCCGCTAGTTGATTATAGCGTTCGTGACTTTCCATAAGTGCCTGTTTTTGTGCATACTCTTCAGTTACATCTCTGAACACCAGAACGGCGCCTAGAAGTTCTCCATTTTCTGCTCTAATTGGAGCACAGGAATCAGCAATCTGATACTCTGAAGAATCCTTCGCAATCAAGACTGTATGATTTGCCAAGCCTATGATAATCCCCTCTTCGAGTACACGTTCAACTGGATTTAAAGCGAGTTCTCGTGTCTTTGCTTGTATGATATGGAAGATCTTATTAATTGGTTTTCCCACGGCCTCTTTGTAAGTCCACCCAGTCAATTCTTGAGCAACTTTATTCAGGTTTGTTACATTTCCTTGTATATCGGTTGCGATTACTCCATCTCCAATAGAAAAGAGGGTCGCAGTAAGCTGCTCTTTGCTCTCGTGTAAGGCTTTTTTGTTTTTTCTGTATCAATAAGTCGGTTCTTTTGAATAATACGTACATGAATCCAAGCATAGCGAAGAGGATAATAAGGGCAATTACTATGCCAGATAGATAGAGTTGTCTTGAGAAATCCATGGAAGCAGTATTGTTCATCAAAAGATACACTGTACCAATTGCTTTATCCTGAGCTGTATAAAGAGGAATGGCCAAAGAAACCCAGGATGAAGACTCATCAGTGATTGTCTCTAGTGCGCTCGAAGGTCCATACACTATTGCTGAAGATGCAACTTCTTCTAGTAACGAAGGCTTAATGTCTACTAGTGAACTATAACTAAGAGCTTCATTCTCTAGCGTTTGCCAAGTTATTGACGAATCAATAAACTCGTTATCCTTTTCCCACTGTGACTTATCTAGGAGATCTTTACGCAAGGTAAAAAGGATTTCGAGATTATTTCGTTTTTCAACAACCTGTAAAAGATCTGTAATATCTTTTGAAATCATAAGATAGCCAAATGTTTGTTGTTCTTGTTCAACTGGAACAACAGCTTGTAATCTAAGAGAATTACTGCTTTCTCCTACACTGAGACCTGAAATCACAGAGCCTTGTTCTTGTGCTTGTTTCACAAGAAGACTTTGACTTGTTCTTGATGTTTGTGAACGTTGGTGGAAGTTATATAGTATTTCCAACTGTTTATTCAAAACGGTAAGATACTTAATATTATGTTCGTTATGTAATACTTCAAAATATGGGCGATATAAGGTTTCTAGTTGTGTTTGATTTTCTTCTTTGAAAGCTTGTCTCACTTCTTCAGAGGACGTTAGAACTGCACCTATTGCCTCCATTTTCATATATTGTTCTTTCATTATGTGAATAAAATCATCTCTTAGCAGAAACAACGTCTCACGATTTGAATTTTTTTGTATTTGTTGTTCCTGTCTGATGAACAAAATTCCAACAACAAGGAAAACTATAAATAACATTGCTCCAACGGGAATCATGAGTCTAGTATTGATGGATGTCTCTTTCTGTTTTTTTGAACTCTGTTGAGAAAAGAATATCGCTGATATCATGATTAATAGAACGATAATGAACGCAATAGGAATAATTGATTTTGAAAAAACCTGCCATCGCCAATTCTCAGCATTGATATCTACACCAAGCACAGCGAGAGTCTTTCCTGTTACAGGATCATTTAGAGGTATCAAGGCTGATACCCAAGTTCCCCAGGAATCCTTTTCTGGGCCCTCTACGAAGGCTTGTTGCATATCAAAAACTTGAATAAGTTCTTCACTTGCTTCGTTATATATTTGTCCAGGGGGGCTATACTCGCTAGAATATTCAGGCTCTGCATCAACAAGAAAAATGACGTTTCCTGCTGATTTTTGCCCATGAGATAGGCAAAGCGCATGTTTTGATGAGAATCTTTGATTGATATTAATTGGGTTTTTAATATCTGATAATATTCACTCTGGAGATCTTCTTCAGTACCAGTCAGCAACTGTATTTGCTGTAGAGAAAGTGTTTTGCTAAGAGAGTGAGTCATACTAAGTAATGTATTTTGTTCATTATAATGGGAAAATATAACCATACCTACAGAACTTAGCACTCCAAGGATAATTACCAATGCATACGCTAGAAAGAACTTTGATCTATTGTGCACCACATTCCGTATAAACCTTCCCATATACGACCACCTTTATATGCCTATTCAAGATAACAGCTATCAGCTTACTCTATTTCATTTTGTTGGTATAGGTTGTTTTTGGTCAAGCAAGAATCAAAGAAATTGACAGAATAATCTCATGTGAGTATTCCTTAACATCCCATTAAGAGGAACAATCTGGGACTAATGCATTCATGTCTCATTATTTTCCTAATTATTCACTTTTACTATATTTATTAATGTTTTCTCATTAGAAGAAGTACTCCTCCAATATAATACAGAGAGTATGATAGATAGGAAGATGTAATTCTTGTATTTTATAGGTCTCTTTTTGAGGTGCTTTAATGCATACATCACATGCGTGAGCTAATTGTCCCCCAAGTTCTCCTGTTAACCCTAATACTTTCATTCCTTTGGCTTTGGCAACAGTTGTTGCATAGAGAATGTTTTTAGCATTTCCAGATGTTGAAATTCCCCATAAAATATCTCCTTCATTTCCATATACTACTGTTTGTTGTGCATAAGTGAGTAAAGGATCAACATCATTCATGAAGGCAGATGTTAAAGAAGGATGGCCATTTAGACTTATTGCTTGGATTCCCATTTGAAGATTTCTTGATATGTGTTCACCATTGATGGGATCTATCTCTTGAACTTTTCGTTGTAGATCGTCTGGTAAAGGGCGTGCTTTTATGAATGACTTTCCAAGTTCTCCTACGATATGTTCAGCATCTGCTGCACTTCCTCCATTACCGCAGACAAGTATCTTTCCTTTGTTCTCCACAGTGTGTATGAGCATAGAGGCAGCTCTTTCAATTTCTGATGTGCATGCTTCTAAATCCGGATAGCGTTGGATGAGTTGATTAATATATTCCTTATTCATGTGTGTTCTTTTCCTTTAATCTATTGATTGCTACTGCGAGAGCTGCAATATCTCCTAACTCTTCTTTCAGTAAGGAAGGGAGAATTGTACACCAAGAGAGACTTTCAGGAAGAGCCTCTAAGGTAACTTGATGCATCATCGTCGAGAAGAAAAGGCTCTCGCTTCTTGTGTAGACACTTCCTATGATAATACAATCAGGATCAAATATGTCGATAAGTAACGCTATCCCTTTCCCTAAGTGAACAGCACTTTGTTTTATTACATAGAGTGCTTTTTCATCTCCATCCTCTGCTAGGTCACAGATTTCTTTACCACTTTTTTCTTCGTTATAATACATCTTGTAGAGTCCTTTAAGGCCAGCACCACTACAATATGATTCCCATGATCCTCTTTTACGATAGCAATAAGGACCATCTTCAGCAATTCTAATGTGACCAACCTCACCAGCTAACCCATTTTTCCCAACATAGAGATGATTGTTTAAAATCAGACCTGCTCCAAGTCCTGTTCCAAATGTAAGAAAGATTACGTTACTTTTTCCTTTCCCGTTACCACTGTACCATTCTGCTAAGGCACATGCATTAGCATCATTCTCTAAGAAAGTAGGAATATGAAAGCGTTCATTGATCCACCTTACGATCTCTATCCTATCCCAAGCCATTAAGTTTGGAGGACTCAAGATGATTCCCTTCTCTCTATCTAGAGGGCCACCACAGCTTATTCCAATAGCAACAATTTCTTGGTTATTATTCTGTGCAATTTCCTGAAGCTCTTCAATGCTAGAAGCAATGTCTTCAAGTACTTCAAAAGGATCTATTTTTGTTTGAAACTTTTATTTTCTTAATTATGTGTGTATCTTTAGTACCAATTGAAATAGCAGTTTTAGTACCGCCAATATCAATTCCAATATATAGATTTTCTTTCTCCATAACTTATCCCTTTACAGACCCTGATAGTAAGCCTTGTGTAAAATACTTTCCTAAGAAAATATAAACTAAAAGGGTAGGAATTGCAGCTATAAGATGTGTAGTAAGTTCCTTTTTAATTCTAGTAAGAGTTTCAAGTTCCATTAATTGCTCCTTTTCTCTATTGCCCTAAAGAGAGCAACAAGAAATTCTCTGTTGTCAGATTGAAGGTAATGTGTATCACATCCCATTCTATTAAATGTCTTCATGAATCGGTGATAATATGCTGGATTGTTCATCGGAGGTTCTCCTTTTGACCAATCCCAAGTCTCTTTTTGCACATCAACAACATGGATATGAGTATTTCTTACATCTTTTCCTTTTGGTTGTAAGGCATTTCTTACCATAGATAATGATTTTTCAAAAATCATAGGACTCATTACAGCAGAACCAATAGAGAGATACACTCCATCTTCTAATCTCTCTACACTATCTACAAAGGAGAGGAAGTCTATTTCAGCAGTTCTTCCTATCACAGATCCTTTATTCGCTTTATGAGTATAGATAATGTCATGCCCGAACATCGGGTGAGAGGTGAAGGGACCTGATGCCTATGGGCAATAGCTTGCGCACTATACTCACTATATGTGTGTTCGATGGGTAAGAATCCTGATTCAATATGTAATGATTCAATGGTATCTAAAAGATCCCATGCAGCACTACTAATATGTTCTCTGTGGTGTGTCCCTTCATAGATGAGTTCTTCTCTTTTGGGAATCAAAAGACCGTTATCGACTATCATCTTTCCTACTGATTCACCATATCCTCTTTGGTGATAGGCTCCTACGGCTAGGGCGAGGTTGATGTAGAGTCCTGTCTCTTGCCACGTTCCAAATTCCCCTTTTTGCACATTAGTCTTAACATCTTCACTGCTTTTTCCTTGATAAGCGAATTCCCAGTCATGAATTACTCCGGCTCCATTAGTTGCAAGGTGTGTAACCCATTTTCGTTTTGCCATTTCTCCTAAGAGTTGACCCATCCCATTTTTAATGGTGTGTGCTCCAAAAGTTATCATAACTGATGAATTATTCTTGTGAGCTGTGATAATCTCTTCAGCTATAAGATCTGCCTTTTCTAAGATATATGAAGAAATCGGTTGATCATATGTTGCGGGAAGAATTACAGATGTAGCAATATCTACGCTGTTTTTCCGTTCTTTAAGCGGTTTTGAGTGAACACGAGAACTGTCAAAATTCCTTTTAGGTTTGTTATTGCCATAAACAAACCTCCGCTAGTTCTTGAGACCAGGAGAAATCTGGGATGAGAATGTCTGCTCCTGCTAGGATTAATCTTTCCTCTTATGTGCATCTTTTCCGTATCGTTGAGTTTCATTGCTTTGAACTCCGATAGCGAGGCAGTTATGCCGTTTTGCTTCTCTCATTTCTACAGGTCCATCTCCGAAGACAACAATGTCTTTGGGTTCTATTGTATCTTCTACTTCTTTTATGATTGATTGAAGAACTATTCTTTTAGGGTCATTCTTTACATCTCCAACCGAGCCTCTAATTCTTCCTTCAAATAAGTCTGCATATCCTAAAAGAGTCGCTTCTTTAACAACATCTTCACTATCAGTTCCACTTGCTAAATATAGTTTAGTTCCCTTCTCTTTTAGAGTAGAGAGGAAGTCAACAGCTCCTTTAATAGTTACATCTTGGACAGATAGTTTTCCTCTCTTTAAGAGATCTCTCTTTCTTTGAATGTGAGCAAGGAGTTTAGTGTTATAGATGTTTTTATACTCAATCGGGGTGAGTATGTGAGTTTTAGGGACATATCCGAATTGTTTGACCATATCTTGTAGGTGGTACATTTGGTTAATAGTTTGTATTCCTGTCGTTTTCTCAATCATCCCAAGTACTGCGTTTTCTACTTTTTCAAGTTCAGTTTCTGATACAATATGTATTTTTCCCCATAGGATAGATGAGAGCATGATGTCTTTCATCACAACTTCCCATCCTTCTCTTAAGGTGCTAATGGTTCCATCATGATCAAATATTGCTATTTTAGGGTATTCCTTTTTCACAGATGATTCTTTTTTTAGTAATAATCTCAATGTCTGTTTCCTCAAATTGAGTAGCTTGTCGACTATCCCTTGCGAGAAATGGATGATAGCGATAGCCACAATTCTTTGCTAAAGAGAGGACTTCTTGGGTTGTTGGATGTCCTGTTTCATAGAGTTTTGTGAGTGCGACTCCTGCTGAATACGTTCCTACTATAGCACCTTCTTGTATTGAAGCACCTTGCGTATGTGCAACAACGAGACCAGCTAGATATGCGTCTCCTGCACCTACGATATCAATCTCTTTTGTAAAGTGAAGTCCTTCATGATACATGGGAGTTCCTTGATCGCACACATATGCTCCGTTTTCTCCGAGAGTGAGAATTACTGGTTGATTCCAATGGGTATACAGGTAGTGGGTAAGGTTTCTAAAGTACTCTTCTCCTTTCCCCTCAACTGTATAGTTGTGCTGTGTCGCAATAGCATTTCCTTCATCGCTATTTAGTTTGTGGATGGTTGATCCGTATATGTCGTTAAGTTTCCTGCAATCGCTAAACCATGTAACTAGATCTTTTGTTCTTTCTATAAGTGCGGAAAGAGACTGCTGCATGTAAGGAGTGTGCATTCCTGAAGGGACCTGTTCATTTATTATTATTGCATCATAAAGGTGAATGTTCTGTTCTAATTTTTTAATGATTTTATCGATTGATTCGTTATTTGCTTTATTGAAGTTTCCCATGTCGTAGCGTGGGAGTTCTTTCATTCCTTCATATATTTTATGATAAACGTGAGTACTCCACTCTTCTTTTGGGTAATGATGCCTTCTTTTCCAAGTTTTTCTTTGTCTAATAAGGATTCTATAATTTTAGCATATGGGTCACTTCCCACAACACCATAGAGGTCTACTTTATGTGCTCCTAGCTGTTTACAATTTACGGCTACATTTCCACCGCCTCCGAGTTCTTGCTTGCCCCCAATAACTGAATATGTTTGTAATCCTGTTTCGACAGAGATTTCCCCTCCTTCAGTATTTACAAAATAATAGAGATCTAGACACACATCTCCTATTACTGCGATAGAGGCGGGTGTTTGTGTGGGAAGCCATTGTGTAATATCCATGTTGTCCTCTTACTTTCGTTGTTCCAATTTATGAAACCGGTTACAGTAATAGGGTAAATGATGAATGAGATATTGTCAAAATAAAAAAAATATTTAATTCATAAAAAAATATATAAATATATATATAACAAAAAAGAAGATTGGTGACTTTTTAAAATTAATCTTAGTACTCTATTTATGAAAACGGTTGCTTTTTAGATGTTTTGAATGTTTAATAAAAGATAAGGGATTGACCTTAGATATAATTCTAAGAATACTCAAAAGAAAAAATGAGGAATAGGAATCTGTATGGAGATAGTAGATGAGAAACGATATACGATAAGTGACATTGCAAAAGAAGCTGGAGTTTCTAAAGCTACAGTCTCTCGTGTTGTTTCTCATCCTGAATTAGTTAATGCTGATACAAGAAAGAAAATTCTCTTTATAATGGAAAAATATGCCTATATTCCAAACCATCTAGCACAGGGATTAGCGGGAACTCCAACAAAAACAATCGGGGTGGTAATTGATGAATTATCAAACTTCTTTTTCATTGAAGTCGCTGAAGGAATAGATAAAGTAATAGATCCTCTCGGCTACTCAATGCAGCTCTCAAGTTCAAGATGGATAAGAGAGAGAGAAATCACATTAGTAAAGAAATTAATAAGCAGTAGAGTAGATGGCATTCTATTAGCTCCAATATCTCCTGATTCACCATCGATTACCATGATGCAACGGGCTAAAATGCCTTTTGTGTTAATAAATTGCATCCCAAATTCTCCCTCAGCTTCATATGTATCTTGTGATAATGTAAAGGGTGGTGAAGTTGCCGCTAAATATATAAACACCTTAGAAAAAGAACAAGTAATAGTTATAACAGGATTTGCTCATCAAACAGTCTCTCATAGACTTAAAGGATTCACATCTCATATCAAAGAAAAGACTATATTGAAACAATATCCTGATGTAAAAACCCTCGAAGATGGGTATCAGTTAGTGCCATTGCTTATTGCAAGAGATAAGATTAATAGAATAAAAACAACACTATTTGTAGCAAATGATAACGTAGCAGTCGGGGTAATCAATCGTCTCAGAGAATACAACATTGCAATCCCAGACCAGGTTTCAGTTGTTGGGTATGACAACATTCGCTTATCAAACCTCTGTAGAGTCCCTCTTACCACCATAAGTCAATCAATCTTCGACATGGGCCGCATAGCAGCCCTAGACTCATGGAGATTATTAACAGCAATGATGATACTCCTAGAAGACATCTCATAGAACCAACCTTGATAACTAGAGAATCGAGTTGAAGATTAATCACATTGAAACTCAAGTTCTAAGCTTCACAAAGAATTGATTATGGTTTTCTAAGTGGAAAGGCGATGGGGTTGTGACTAATCAAGCACAGGACTATTTCCAGAGAAATTACTCATTTAGGATATTTCCTTTATTTTTAAGTACCATCTGTCATCGTACTGGTCCTGAAGATTCAGTTATGTAAGAAGATAAAGGCTTAATGACGAGTTTTTTGTCCTTTTTCTGAACATGGTACACACATGAGAGCTTGAGGGACGTGTTGAAGCCTACCGAAAGGGATTTCTTTTCCACATGTAATGCATTTTCCGTAGATTCCTTTTTCAATTCTTACTAATGCATTCTGTAGTCGCACCAAATCAGTTCTGTTTAAAGAAAGTATGTGTTCATTGACTGCTTTTGTTCCTATTGCATCCATCCTAGTCAATCGACCGAGGCTTATGTTAGGGGCGATTACCTTCGTTTCATCTTTAAGGTAATCAAGCGAGGACTCTAAATTCTCTATTCTATCAAGAATTATTTGTTTCATCTCATTCAATTTTTGCTCTGTCATAGTATTTTCATATTATCTTAGGTTCTATTGAGAGGCAATAGTTATGGTTATTGAATGAATTCGTATATACAATGTTCTTTGACCTCTCTTTATACGTTACTTAAATTCATGTTAACAACATGTCTATTCTCTATTTTATTTGATTAACAATGAGATGTAATTATCCACTATGTATACGTATAGGGATTTGTAGAGATAGATTTTTGAGTGATAGGGTTCTTTCTCTTTGTCAGCGATAATGTCTATTTCCCATAAGGCTTTTTTTAGGTGTCATTTATTTTTATTATTGACATCTCATTATAGGCATGGTTTACTTACTTAGTGAAAGTAAATAGAAAATTTTCAAAAAGGAGTAGATTATGAAAAAGACTTTTGTAGTATTCTTAGTAGTACTGATTGCCCTTTCATCATTATCAGTGTTTGCTGCTGGGACACAAGAGAAAGCGGCAGGTGAAGTAGTTCTTACATGGCCTTGTATTTGGGTCGGACAAGATTCTAAGGCTGCGAGTATTGAAGAGCTTGTGAATAGCTTTAACGCTTTACATCAGGGAGAGATTAAAGTAGTTATTGAACCACAACCTGATTATGATGGGTATGAAGATACCATTAGAACCAGAATTGCAGCTCGCCAAGTTCCAGATATCTTTACCTTCAAATTAAATCCAACAACTCAAGCTTATTTCTCAGGAGATTTATTGATGGATTTCTCTGCTGATTTAAATGCAGGTTGGGGAAAAGATTTTAACCAAGGAAACCTTCAAGCTGTAACAAGCAGCGGTGCCGTAAAAGCTCTTCCTTACGAAATTGCTATTACTCCAGTATGGTATAACACAGCACTCTTTGAGAAAGCAGGAATTGCATCATTCCCAAAAACAATGGAAGAGTTCTGGGTAGCAACTGAAAACTTAAAGCAATTGGTGTTGCTCCAACAAGTCAAATGACAGGTGGAACAAACTCATGGACAAGTATGTTATGGTATTCACACTTCCTAGGAAGTTTTGGTGGACCAAATATCTGGAATAAAGATTGGGATGACCCAGCTTTCACCGAAGCTGCAGCTATCTTAAAAAGACTTTATTCTGATGGTAATACTACTAGTGATGCTATCGGTGCTGATGCTGGAGTCTCAGGTGGACATTATCAAGCTGGAAGAACAGCTATGTTTATCAACGGACCTTGGTATATTGGAAATATCAGAGCAAATTCTCCTGAAGTATATGCAAATACAAAACTTGCAGCAGCTCCTCAAGCTGGAGAATATTATGGTCACCAAACCGGTTGGCTACACACAATTATTGGTGCTGCTAATACAAAAGACCCTGCTCGTAAAGAAGCCGTTGTTACTTTCCTGAAATATCTAACAGCTCCAGAAAATGCAAAGAAAGTTTCTCTTGCAGCAGGTTCACTACTTTCTATCAACTTCGAACTCACAGCACAAGACAATGTAGATCCTCTTCAAGCAGAATTTATCCGCTTAGGAAATGAGGCTCCATTCTTGATTGACCATATGGAAGCTGCAAAATCAGTTGACGTTGTCTATGAACTTGGCCAAGCAATTGGTTCAATGGTACTTGAAGACAAAACTCCAGCTGAGTTTGTTCAAATGTTAGAAGCAGCTGATAAATAGGTAACACTTAGCACCTTTTGTTTAACAAAAGGTGTACTACTAGAGGTCTTGGTGTACATCTCTTAGAATTGAGAGACTCGAATCAAGACCTCTTATTGCAATATCTTTCAATAGAAAAACAATTATAAGTGGGGTTGTATGGCACATTATTCAACAAGGAATAAAAGAAACTTAAAATATATCATTCTTTTTATTATGCCGGTGACAGTATTACTGTTGGCCTTTTATGTATACCCAATATTTTCGATATTGGTATTGAGTTTTACAAAATGGAATGGTATTGAACCCCTCTCATTCATCGGATTGAAAAACTTTGTTGAACTCTTTACTGATACTGTTTTTAGGACTTCAATCAAGAATAACCTCATCTGGGCATTTTCAGCAGCAATGCTTCAAATACCCTTAGCAACATTAATTGCTCTTATCCTTGCAAGAGAAGTAAAAGGATGGAAAACCTTTAGAACACTTTTCTTCCTTCCAAATGTCATCTCTCTTGTAGCACTTGCAATGCTATGGAAAGCAATGTATAACCCCGAGTTTGGAGTAATTAATAGCTTTCTGAATATCATAGGGTTAGAAAACCTTACAAGGAATTGGCTAGGAGAACTCAATTCGGCTCTCCCAGCTGTTATTATTTCATATCAAATATATATAGGGTATTTTATGGTAATCATCCTGGCAGGTGCTATGGGAATACCAACATCGCTTTATGAAGCCTCAAAGATTGATGGAGCTAATGTGTGGCAACAAGAAAGATTTATTACCATTCCTAGTATAAGAGGTGTATTAGTGACCGCAGGAACACTTGCTGTTGCTTATGCTCTTAGACAATTTGAAACAACATTTCTCCTTACCGCTGGAGGACCAGCAAATAGAACCCCAGTACTAGGTCTTTATATGTATAGACAGATGGCAGGATTCCATTATGGAGTAGCAGCTACAACAGGAATCCTTATGATAATCCTTGGCATTTTAGTAACAACAGGACTTCAGAGAGTGTTTGGAAAAAGCGACGCTGCCTCTGATTCATTTCAATAGGGGGGAGAGATGAGAAATAGAACACAAAAGAAAGTATTACATCCAATTTCACCTCTAGGATATTTCGCAAAGGTAAGTAAATGGGCAGTGCTCCTCATCTATACGCTCATTGCAGTATTTCCACTATTGTGGCTTACAATATCATCATTTAAAACAAATTTTGAAATAGAAACGTCGCCCTTCTCTCTTCCAGAAAAATGGATGGTGGAGAATTTTATTAGTGCATTATCTGTATCGGGTCTTTCTCGTTACTTTTTAAATTCAATAATCGTTGCAATTGTCGCGACAATCCTTAATCTTTTGTCACATCTCTTGCCTCCTTTGCAGTAGCAAGAGAACGATTTCCTCTCAGGAGTGTTTTCTTTACCTTCTCTACAGCAGGTGTTCTTATCCCGATCATTGCATTCATGGTTCCTTATTACACTGTGATTACTCGACTTGGGCTTTACGACTCTCTCATTGGACTTATCGTAACATATTCAGCCATCAATATTCCTATCTCAATGTTTATCGTGAGTAGTTTTATGACATCGATTCCTAAAGAACTTGAAGATAGTGCAGAGATAGATGGATGTTCCTTCTGGCAACGATATTCAAAAATTGTGTTTCCCTTAGCAAACCAGGAATTGTCACAGCTGGGACTTTCAGTTTCATCTACTGCTGGAATGAATTCATTTATGCACTCTTACTTACTTCATCTAGAAGTGCTCGGACTGTACAACTCGCAATAAGGTTCTTCACCAGTCAATTCAGAACTGATTATGCTGGATTATATGCAGCTATCGTATTGACTATGTTGCCAACAGTAGCCGTTTACATCTTTATGCACGATAAGATTATTTCAGGAATGACAGCCGGTGCTGTAAAAGGATAATGAGTATGGACTATTGGAAGCAGTACTGCGAGTATTCCAATACACTTAAACAAGGTCATAATTCTCATTTTGTTGAATATCCCTATACTCCCCGAAAGGGAGTCATGATGATGGTGCATATACTGGAATGTTCCTAGGAGGAATCGGAACCCCTGTAGTGAGTCGAGATTTGAAAGGATATTTCTCTAGATGGCATCTTCAGAATGGATACCATGTTAACGAAACGATTGATTCAGCATTTTTGCGATGTATTGGAAACAAGGTACTGAGTCTGGATATTCACGACTAGATGAAAGCTGGAATGGAGAGAGAAAGGTGAGTTCTCTGTTCCCTGTTATTACAGAACACTATTCATCAAAAGAGATCCCTTTTGAACTTATTCTTGAATTCTTTTCTCCTCTTATCCCTAATGAAGAAGATGCCCAAAAACTCCCTCTTTGGTATACTACTGCGATTGTAAAAAACACCTCCCAAAGCGAGCTTGAAATCTCGATCATGTACTGCTTTCCAAACCTTCTAGGATGGAAAGTGCAGCAAATGAGTAGTGTGGATAGACATCACTCCTCATGGCCAGGGCAGACTCATGCAGGAAATACTGCAGTCCCACTAGCGGGAGAAACAAATTTGTATTCAGTCTCCTATTATGGAGCACTCCAAACACGTAATATTGAACGACCTGTTACAGATGAAATGGAAGGAGAAGTAGCAATTCTTTCTTTTGGTCCAAAGACTCAAACTGCTACGAGAGAAATTTGCTTTAAAGCAGGTCAGAATATGATTGACCGAGAGAGTAAAGACCAAGAGCATACTATTGGTATATGGAACATACATTCAGTACTTCCGGGATTCTTCCTGAAACAGGATGTAATTGGATTGCTCATCCTGATGAAGCTCTATGTTCTGCTATAACGCGTTCAACTGTTTTAGAGAGTAATCATTCAGATCGTCTCATTTTTATGTGTGTCTTTGATATTCCTTTCATTAAGTTTGGAGGAGGAAGAATCTGGAGAAGAGCATATACGAGTCTGTTCTCTGATTCAGGACGTGTTGCAAAAGAGATTGCAGGATATGGCATTAACCATTATGAGAGATATCGAGAGCAGATTCATCATTGGCAAAATTCATTTCTTAAGAAACATAAACTCTATGGTGTGATGATAAATGAACTCTATTTTATCAATGGTGGAGGAAGTGCTTGGGTGGTGAATGAAAAAATTCAACCAGAGAAAAAACTCCTCCCTATAACACTCGGTAATTGTGAACATTTTGCATTTCTTGAAGGCTTTGATATCGGCTATTATTACTATAATACTTCTGACCTCTGGTATTACGCATGGTACGGACTTTCCTATTTCAACAAAGAGATGGCTCAATTAGTCTGGAATGATTATCTCAATTCTATTGATCTCTCATTAGAAAGAAAAAGAATTATCTATCGGACAGCAGTTGAAGGTGTCATGCTCACTCCTCATAAAATACCACACGATATTGGCTCTCCCATGGAAGATCCTTGGGGAGAATTGAATGGATATCAAATGAGAGATGACTCAAATCTCTGGAAGGATCACAACAGTGGCTGTATCCTTACGTATTACCTCGCTTTACATATTGAGAAGCAAACTATTACTGAAAAAGCCTACAAAAGTATAACAAGCGCAGCAAAGCAACTTCTCTCTTTTTCTCCACTTCCCTTTCATGATGAATTTGGAGATACTACATGGGACAATCTAGGTATTGAAGGATATGCTTCTTTTAGTGGGAGTTTATTCCTAGGAGCACTCGCAGCTCTCGCATCTTGGGCAGATGAGGCAGGTGAATCAAATAAAGCCGCCAGCTATAGAAATAGATTATTTGAAGGTGAATTAGCTCTTGTTAATATTCTTTATAATGGAGAATTTTTAGAGTGAGTGATCGTGGGAAGTACAGTGAATGCACTATGGCCGATAGTATCTTAGGACTCTATTATGTATATGCATCTCAACTTGAACATGAATTCTCTATCATAACTCGAGATATGATTATACATCATCTGAGAAGTGTCTATAACAATAATTTCTTGCAGTTTGAGGAAGGGGAATTAGGACCTCTTCTCGTTGCAGAGAAAGCGAAAACTTCTTTTGACGGAGATGGTGGAGATGAGCTTCAGGTAAATGAAGTTCTCATTGGCTCTGCTTGGCTCTTTGTTGCGATGCTTGATTTTTTGACATGAATATAGAATCTGATAAAGTTGCTACATCACTTAAAAAGCTTATGTACGAAGACTCAGGATTACAATTTAGGACCCCAGCTGCAATAAATGGAAAACATGAATTCAGAGCACCAATGAATATGAGACCATTATCAATATGGCTTTTAGATATGAATAGACGCATAAAACTTAATAAGGAAGGAAATACATTATGAAACAACATATAACTCTTGGAGTTGTCTCCCTCGCACGAACAACATTCGATTATATAGCAGCTCAAGAACTCTATAATGATATCTTAGTTGAATTGAAACATCTTGAAGAAGTGTCTCTTATCCCAATTGAAACACAAATCATTGAAGTAGAAGATGCAAAAAAGGCAGGCTCTTTTTTCTTATCAAAAGAAATTGATGCACTAGTTGTCATCAGTGGAACATTTCATCTTGGGCACCTTGTTCTTGAACTCGACAAAATGCTTCATGTCCCTATTCTACTTTGGGGCTCCCCGAACTTCCCTATAATGGAGGAAAAATCAGACTTAACTCTGTGTGTGGTGTCAATCTGAACGCCTCTAATCTTTATAAGAGTGGGAATAAAACCTATCATGTTCATGTAGGAAGTAGTATTAATAATGACTGGCTTGATGCTGTGAGAATAGGAGCTGCTTTTAAAAGAACAAACCTGGGAATACTTGGCTACAGGGCAAAAGGATTCTTTAATTTAGGAGTATACGATTTGAATGTATTTTCTGAAATGGGGATTCTTATAAACCATTTTGAACTCACTGAAGTCTGGAATTATCATGTTGAACAGCAAGAAATCGATAGGAGAAAAGAACAAGTTACTAAGATTTTTGATGTAAGTGAGTTGAACGATTTCCAAATAGGGAAAGTAGCGGAACTCACAGCAAAACTTGGTGCATTTATGAAAGCACATCAACTCAACGCTCTTGCTATTAGATGTTGGCCTGAATTTGCCAGCGAATTCGGAATCTCTCCATGTGCTGCTATGTCAATTTTACAAAGTGAACATACTATTCTCACCTGTGAGGGTGATATTGAAGGATCGCTCTCTATGATAGCTCATAAGGCGGTAGGAGGTGAAACTCCTTATCTCTTTGACTTTTCTCAGATTGATTTTGAAGAAGATAGTGCTCTATTATGGCATTGTGGTGTTGCTCCATGTAACCTCTGGGATGGAAAATGTACTCGTTCTCTTTCTACTTACTTTGCAGGTGGAAAAGGTGTAACTGCTGATTTTGTCCTTAAAGTTGGACATGTTTCTGTCCTTAGACTCGATTCTGACAGAACACATTATCGAGTATTTCTCGCACAGGGTGATGTGATTCCCATGAAGAAAGAGCTTAGAGGAACATATATGAAAGTTCGTTTTACAAAAACTGTACAAGAAATGTTTGAAATAGTTACAAACAACGGTATTGCACATCATGCATCTGTTGTCTATGGAGAGTTTATCACCCCATTTAGAATTTTTGCAAAGATCAAAGGCTGGGAGGTCATTGAATAATGAAATTATTACCCTTATCTGATGGATTTTCCATTTCTCTCAATGAGAAAGAGATGCTTAAGCACACAAAATCTCACCCTATGATATCACTAGGACATGGAGAGGCAAATATTATTTCATCATCAGGGAATTTCAAGGTAAAAGAGAAAGACAACATGATGAGTCCTCTTAGCAAAGCTTCAATCATCGAGCAGAGTAATAAGAAGATTATCATTAGTTTAATGAAGGTGTATGCGTATTGGAGATTACAACCGAATTAGATCGACTTATCATAAAGTCCCGTGTGAGTAATCCTAGCTATAACAGATTCGAAATATCAGTATGTGCTGATAATGATGAAAGAATCTATGGTAGTGGAGAACTCTTTGATCGGCAAAACTTAAAGAGATGAAGTGAGACCTCTTTGGATTAGTGAACCAGGAGTTGGAAGACGTAAAGATCTTTTTACTATGCTTGTTGCATCTAAAACAAAACATATTCCTCGTTGGTTTCACTCAAACTTTGCTATTCCTTCTTGGGTCTCTTCACATGGTCGTTATTTTTATAGTGATTTCCCTGGATATGGGGAATTGAACTTTAAAGAGAAGGATGTTCACAAGTTTTATACTTATGGAATTCCTCAAACAATCCATATTGGACATTCTCCTAGTATGAAGGAAGCGCTCAGTTCACTTACCTCTCTTCTTGGTAGACAACAGAAACTGCCAACATGGGTCTATGATGGAATCATCTTAGGAATCCAGGGGGGAAAAGACATTGTAGAGAAGAAACTTGCTAAGAGTGAACAACATGAGATGAAGGTAGCTGGTGTGTGGTGTCAAGACTGGCAAGGAATAAGGCATACTTCATTTGGAAAGCAACTACGATGGAATTGGCAGTATGATAAGAACCTCTACCCAGATCTTCCATCATTCACAAAAGAACTCAATAAAAAAGGGATAAAGTATCTTGGGTATATAAATACATTTCTTACACCAGGGACTCCTCTTTATAAAGAAGCAGAAGAGAAGGGGTATTTTGTCACGAATACAGAACATAAGCCTTATCCAGTGTATGTTCCTTTCGATCCAGGAATGCTTATAGATTTTACTAATATTGAAGCAAAAGAATGGCTTAAAAGTGTCATAAAGAAGAACATGATTGATGTAGGTTTAAGTGGCTGGATGGCTGACTTTGGAGAATATATCCCTTCTGACTCAATTCTTGCTTCGAAGGAATCACCTCTTACTTATCATAATAATTACCCAAACGACTGGGCAAAGATTAATCGTGAAGCTATTGAAGAGATGGGAAAATCTGATGAAATAATGTTCTTTATGAGAGCTGGAGGGCTCTCTTTTCACAAGGATCTCTCAGCATTCTGGTCCGGCGACCAGCTTGTAGATTTTTCTAAAGAAGATGGTCTTCCTTCAGCAATCAATGCTTCTTTAGTACTAGGAATGTCGGGAGTTGCCTTCGTTCACTCTGATATAGGAGGATATACCACTCTGCTATGGAAAAAGAGAACATCTGAACTTCTATTGAGATGGGCCGAATATTCTGCCTTCACACAAATAATGAGAACGCATGAAGGTAATAGACCACAGAATAATACCCATTTTGATGATGAATCAACTATTGAAGGTGTTGCTAGAATGAGCAGAATCTTCTCAATGTTGAAGCCATATCATGAAGCTTTGAGTGAAGAATATCAGAACACTGGGATACCTCCAATGAGAATGATGCAACTTCATTATCCCCTTGAGATAGAAGAGTTGGAAAAATGGCCATATCAGTACCTTTATGGAGAAGATCTATTAGTAGCACCAGTAATCAAAAAAAAATAAAAAAAACGTGGAAAGTATACCTGCCTGATGATCAGTGGGTACACCTTTGGACAAAAGAAACATATACTGGGAAGAACATCGTAACTGTTAATGCTCCCATTGGAAAACCTCCAGTGTTCTATAGAGCAAAAAGTGAGTATAAGGAGCTATTTAATACACTAGTATGAAAAAACAACAATTCAAACAAAAAACCCAGAAAACACATAATGGGCGTACAAGACGATTCATTTAAAGCATATGGCAAGTTTTGCAAAAACTTACCAGTATCTTCTCTGATTGAATCATCGCTTTCTCTTTTCTTTGAAAAAGAAGAAACCAAATATGTGACAAATCACACTCAACTTGAAGAACACTCTGAAGCACTCTTTATTAAAAGAACACTGTTTGGTGAAATGGATATCCAAGTTGGATGTTGTTATGGGGTAAATAATAAATTAAACGGAATGGAATATCATATTGGAGAAGAAGTTATTATCGCTTCAACAGATATCATTCTAATGCTTGGGAAAGTGGAAGAGATTGATGAAGAGGGGATGTGGGACTCATCTCATACCCAGTTCTTCTACCTTAACAAAGGGGAAGCAGTACAAATTTATTCATCTACTCTTCACCTTGCACCATGCAGAGTAGATGAAGAGCCTTTTAATGCAATCATCATCCTTCCAAAGGGAACAAATGAAGCATTAGAAGAGGGCCCTATAGGAATACTCTTTAAGAAGAATAAGTGGATGTTAGCTCATAAAGAAGGCCCTGCAGTAAAGCAAGGCGCCAAAGTGGGTGTAACAGGAGAAAACCTCTCAATTCTCTATTAGTAAATACCTGTAGCAGATCCAATCAAAAATACAACTCCACTTAGAATAATCGATCCGAAGAATGTCATAACGACCCCTGACTTTGCAAAATCTGCGATACTGAAGTATCCAGCAGAGTAGGGGATAACATTCGTTGGAGAACTTGTAACTAGAATGAAAGCAAGAGAAGCTACAAGAGATGCTGGTAGGGCAACAGATAAGACAGGAAGACCTAAAGACACAGCAAGTTCAATCATAATTGGGATAATAATTGTTGCAGTTACTGTATTACTTGAGAAGATTATCTTCAACATTGAGATGATAAATACAATCACAAAGACCATAAGATATGTAGGAAGTGATCCGATTTTAGATAGGAGAATCACAGACAACCATCTAGCAGCACCTGAGGTGTAAAGCATCATCCCAACAGATATTCCACTCACAATAAGAATAATCCCGCTCCAAGAGATTTGAGGTTCAATCTTTTCCATCCTGTGTTACTTACTCCTGGTATGAAAAAGAGACATGAGGTAAAAAGAACTGGCATTGATATTGGAATAGAAATTCCTAGAATTTGTTTTAGTAATGGAGTTGATAACCATAGAATTACAGTGAGTAGAAAGAGTACGAGAGTGACGATTTCCTCTCTGTGCATCTTAGGAAGATCCTCAAATTCTTTCCTAAGGTCTGCTTTACTTTTCTTTAGGTGACTCATCTCTGGTTTAAAGAAGATCATGAGAATACCCCATGCAACAGGCGCCATGAGGATAGCAGCTGGAACGCCGTAGAGCATCCACTTGCCAAAGGTAATTTCAATGCCAGCCATCTCTCGCATAAAACCGATTGCAAGAGCATTAGGACCTGCACCACTTGGAGTGCCAATACCCCCGATTATTGCTCCCCATGCACAGGCAATGAGGAGTGCTCTTCCAAAGTTGCTCTTTAGCTTCTCAATTCCCTCTTCTTCTAATATTGCAATAGCGAGGGGCATAAGCATAGCGGCAACAGCCATGTTCGTAATCCACATTGAAAGTATTGTGCCAGTCATCATGAAACCAAACACAATAGCTTTAGTAGAATTTCCCGTCTTAGAGAGAATCCATACTCCAATTCGTTTTCCTAAACCACTAGTTGTGATAAATGCCGAAAGAATAAGAACGCCGATAAAAAAGGTAACAGTATCGTTACCAAAACCAGATTTAACAATTTCAACATAGGTATCAACTTTAAATAGAGCCAAGAGAACAACAGAAAGTAACCCTGTTATATGAAAAGGAATTGCTTCAGTCATCCAAAGAATAAGAGCGAATATAAGAACACTTAATGATGCTTGTCCCTGCCTCGTCAAGACAACTGAACCAGCATTTCTTATCGATTCAGAGAGGGGCATTTCCTTTATGATAATCATTGCGATAACAGCAGAAATGAAGGCAATAAGATCTCTCATGGAGATATTTTCTTTGTTTAAGCTTTTCATCAATTTTTCTCCATAAGTATTTTCTTAAGCAATATCCCCACTTCACTTGGGCGAGAAGCAACGAGACCTCCCGCATGTTCTAAGGCTTCAATCTTCCCTTCAACAGAACCTTTCCCTCCGGTGATAATAGCTCCAGCATGCCCCATTCGTTTCCCTTTGGGGGCCGTTCTTCCTCCAAGAAATGCTACAACAGGCTTTGTAAAGGTTCCATCTTCCATTGCTTTTGCAACTTCTTCTTCCATGCTTCCTCCAAGTTCTCCAATAATCACAATAGCCTTTGTTTCACTATCGCATTGGAAAAGGGGAAGGAGTTCATCAAAACGAGTGCCAGGGACAGGATCTCCTCCAACTCCAACTAAGGTACTCACACCATAGCCAGCTTGTACTATCATTGCTGTAACTTCATTTGTGAGGGACCCACTACGAGTCATCACGCCAATATTTCCTTTTTTATAGACTCTATCTATCCAATGGGGAAACATTCCCATCATTGCGATTTCGGGACTTATCACTCCTGAAGTGTTTCCTCCTATCACCATTGCATGATGTTGTATAGCAGCACTTCGTATCTTAACCATTTCATGAAGAGGAATCCCGTCAGCGACTGTTACTATGTTTTTAATTCCACTATCGAGTGCTTCTAATACAGCATCCATAGTAAATTTTGGTGGTACAAAAATCATCGAGGATGTTATTTCATGGTGTTTTACTGCACTCCTTACTGAATTATACACAGGGCGCCCTTCTACAGTTTGGCCTTCTTTCCCTGGAGTTACACCTGCAACAACATTTGTTCCTAGATCAATCATATGGTGAGTCCAGAAGCTTCCCTCAGTCCCAGTAATTCCTTGAACAAGTACTTTTGAATCTCTATCTATAAATATGCTCATTTTGTATCTATCCCCTACTAAGTTTGACCGCTTCTCTCACTGCTTCTTCAGTATTAAAAAGGGGAGTGAATCCTGCTTTCTCTAGAATTTCAACAGCTTCAATTTCCCCTGTTCCTCTAATACACGTGACGATAGGGCGATCTGGATGAAGACGGGATGCAGCATCAACAATTCCTTGAGCCATTACATCAGCTCGAGCAATTGTTCCAAAGGTAACAACCAAAATGACTTTTGATGTATTCCTTAAACATAGTTCCATCGCTTCGTAAGCTTTTCTATAGTTTGGTCCACCAAACTCGAGGTAGTTAGCTACACTTCCTCCCTCATAATTTATAAGATCAAATACCGTAGTGGTGAGGCCAGCTCCTGCACACATCAGAGAGATATCTCCATCGAACTGAAGATAGGGAATACCTTGTAATGCTGCCTCATATTCCATATCACTGTCGTAAAATTCTCGGGTACGAGTGAAACGAGGCTGTCGTTGCATTGAGTTTTCATCAATTACAATCTTTCCATCTCCTGCTATCATGTTCCCTTCTTTTGTAATAAACAATGGATTGATCTCAACTAGTTCGGCATCAAACTGAATGAATATGCTGTAAAGATGTTTTATGATTGATGAAAGCTCTTTGGTAAGTGCTTTGTTGAGGTTGAATCGGTAGGCTAGTTCTGATATTTGGAAATTTTGAAGGCCTCTAGTGAGGTCAAAAGGCTCTCTTTGAATTTTAGTTGCATCTTCTTGTGCGAGAGTCTCAATTTCAACTCCTCCTTCTTTACTTATAAGAATCACTCCTTTTGCCTCTACAGGGTCTACTGTGATAGAAAGATAGAGTTCGCTTTCGATGCTAATAGCTTCTTCTACAAGTATACGATGTACACCATATTCACTCGAGAAGAGTCGATTAGCTTCCTTTTCTGCTTCATTTCTGTTATGAACAATTGGAATTAATCCTTTTTTCCCTCGTCCTCCCATGAGTACTTGAGATTTAAGGACAACAGGATAAGAGAGTTGTTCTGTCGCTTGTATTACCTCATCAACGCTTTCGCATAATATGGAAGAAGGAATAGGAATTGTATATTCATTAAAAATTTCTTTAGCTTGGTATTCAAATAATTTCATTTTGTAGTTACTCCAATTTTTTTTTAAGTAAGAGCCAAACATCTCATCATCTGTTGGTTTTACTGGAGTAATAGGTCGTGAGACCCAGGTGATATTAAGAAAGTGTTTATAGTTGATATTCTCTGTTGTGATGTTTCCTCCCCATGTTCCACATCCTAAGGTCACAGTAGAAGGCATTCCATTGAAGAAGTTCCCTCCGTTTGCAGGAGCTTGTGGTTGGTTTACCATGATTCGACTTGTATTCATTTTTTCTCCAAGTAGAGTGATGTATGAATCAGTAAAGGTGTGAATTCCACAAGAGTGTCCTGTTCCACAGTTGTCTGTGAGTTCTTTTAAGATTCGATACGCATCATCAAACGTATTGTATTTCCATAGAGTGAGGACGGGAGAGAGCTTCTCAAGGGCAAAACGATCTTCAAGAATAGGTTCTATACCCTCAACGATTAACATCTTACAGTTTGAGGGAACATCTATCTGAGCCCCTTTAGCGATTTCTATAGCACTTTTTGCAATAATCTGAGGATTAATGCTCCTAATTCCATGTTTGTTTTCAACCCACATCCATTCTTCTAGTGCTTCTCTTTCATTTCCTTCACAGAGATACCCTCCCTTTTCTTTGAACAAGGCGAGTGCTCTTTCATATATGTTTGATTCAATGATTACTGAATTTTCTGATGAACAAGAAGTTGCATTGTCAAAACATTTGCTCAACACGATTTTTGAGGTCGCATCTTCAATATTTGCATCTTCAGCTATGATTTGAACTGAATTACCTGGTCCAACTCCATAGGAAGGGGTCCCACTAGAGTAGGCGGCTTTTACCATTGCGCCTCCTCCTGTTGCAAGAACAAGGTCTACTTGTTTCATTAATTCTGCTGTCTTGTCAATTGAGGGGTTGCTATTATTTGAATAAGATCTTTAGGAGCACCAACTTTTTCTAAGCCATTTCGCATCATTTCAACAGCTCTAGTAGAAGAATTCTTCGATTTAGGATGGGGAGCAAAGATTACAGCATTACGTCCTTTTAAAATCGTTACTGCATTACTAGCAGGTGTCGCTGTTGGATTTGTAACTGGGGTCAATGCTCCTACAACACCAACTGGTTTTGCATATTTTTCAATTCCTTTTGCTTCATCTTTTTCTATTAAACCTGTAGAAAGAGCTCCCTTTATATCTTTAAGCACCCCTAATACTTTGCCTTTGTGTTTAGCTATTTTATCTGAAACATTACCCATTCCTGTCTCATTGACAGCCATGTTCGCTAGTTCTTTTATATTTTCATCGTTATAGACTTCCCAGCCAATTGCGATGCACACTTCGTCAATTTGTTCTTGAGTGTAATGAGCCACCAATTCTTGAGCTTTTCTTGCTTTTTCTATAAGGCTAGCTACCTCTTTTTCTAATGGTGATTGATTCATGAAGTCTCCCCCTACTACAATTACTTACTTTGTATAAGTAACTATAGCATGGTGGAGAAAGTTTTGTCTAGAAAGAGTTCAATATAGAATTCTTAAATTTTATTAGTTTATCAAAAGATAACGATTAAAAATAAGATCGCAAGCCCCAAACCCAGCTTCGAGAGGGCTGTACGCATCTGCATATACAAGTATTTTGTTTTCGTGGAAATCTTGCTCAATCATATCTTGAATAACTTCAGACAGAACAAGAGATAATTCTCTGAATCGCGTAATCACTAAGAAGCCATCTGGTGAAAGAGTTCTAAGGATATTCTTTGCACTAACAGCTAGATACATAGCACATTTCTTTATCACTGTTTTAAGAGATTCCTCGCCATCAATAAGAGCTTTTCTACTTCATCTAGATGGTTGAATTTATATCCTGCTTGTACAATACATTCCAAAATTGCCGATTCAGAGATATACGATTCTAGGCAGCCTGAAGAGCCACAGTAGCAAGGTTTTCCATCAATTTCTGCAATAGTATGGCCAACTTCAAATGCGGTCTTTCCAAGAACGGAAAAGAGTTTACCCTGATGAATGAAAGCTCCCCCAACACCCCTCCTAATAAAATAGGTAAATAATGCTTCTGATTTTTGAGCAACTCCTTGTCGATATGCACTCATTGCAATAACACCTGCATTATTTGCAACAAAAATTGGTAATTTAAAATAGTCTCTTAGTTTTTCACCAAGAGGGTAGGATGAGAATCCTGGAATTTTTCGATAGTTAAGAATTTCACCAGTTTCCATATTTACTTGTCCTGGTGCTCCGACCCCAATACCAAGTATGTTCTTTTTGTCTATGTTTGATTCAACTATGGCTTGATTTATAAGAGTCTGCAATTCCGAGTAGACTTCATCGGCATTTTCTCCCTCCCTTAGACAAATATTTAGAGAGTAGATGGGGTTCTTTGCAAAATCTACAATGAGGACATATGCAGTTTGGGACCAAAATTCAACACCAACTACGTATCGTGCTTTAGGATTGACAGTATAAAAAACAGGTTTTCTTCCTTTTTTTTCTATTGCTCCTGTTTCTGGGCGATTCTTTTGTATCATGATAAGATTGCTATCTTCTAAAATAGAAAATATTCGTAACACTGTTGGTGCTTTTAGTCCTGTAAGATGAACAATCTCTGATTGTGATATTCCATTACTCTGATGTATGTATCGAAGAATCAGTTTTTCATTCTTTTCTCTGACATCTTCGCTTCTCAGTGGTGTGTTCTTAGCAGACATAATTTCCCCTTCAGTTTCTATTATATAAATTTGTATGAAACCTCTTCTATATTGCCCTTTACAAAGGAAAAAGTAAATGCTATTTTTTACTTACTTAGTATAAGTAATAAAAACAACAAGGAGATATAGATGAATCAAGACCAAATAAAGGATTTGAAACGCATCGCTCGTGATATACGAGTTCTTACAATCTCTTCAATCGGGAAGTTAGGAGTAGGCCATATGGGAGGTGCAATGTCTATAGTAGAAATTTTGACCTACCTCTACTACAAAGAGATGCATACAGATCCATCAAATCCAAGAGATCCTTCTAGAGATAGGTTAGTACTTTCAAAAGGGCATGCGGGACCTGCATTATATAGTATTCTTGCTAACAAAGGATTTTTTCCTGTAAGTTGGCTAGATACGCTCAATGTCGGGGGAACAAGTTTACCAAGCCATTGTGACCGAAATCTCACCCCAGGAATTGATATGACCACAGGCTCTCTTGGTCAAGGTCTTTCAGCAGCCATTGGAATATCTTTCGCATTAAAACTTGATAAAAGAGATAACTATGTCTATGCAATAATTGGTGATGGAGAATCTCAGGAAGGGCAGAATTGGGAGGCAGCGATGAGTGCAGCTCAATATAAAGCTAATAATCTGATTGCCTTTACTGATTACAACAATATGCAAATTGACGGAACAATTTGTGATGTGATGAACCTAGATACCTTAAAGGATAAATGGAGTTCTTTTGGGTGGTACACCCAAGAAATTGATGGACATGATTTTAATCAGATTGAAATGGCTATTAATGCTGCAAAAGAGCAACATAGTAAGCCTTCGATGATTATTTTGCACACTATCAAAGGGAAAGGATGTTCTTTTGCTGAAGGGAAGGTTGGAAGCCATAATATGCAAGTCTCCAAAGAGCAGTTAGAAGAGGCTTTACTAGCCCTTAAGGAGGTCATCTAATGGGAAAGGATATGCGTCAGATATATACCGAAACATTGATAGAATTAGCAAAAGAAAATGAGAATATTTGTGTTCTAGAGGCAGATCTTATGACTGCTACCGGTACAAAATCCTTCAAGGAAGCTTTTCCTGAAAGATTCTTTAATGTGGGAGTTGCAGAAGCTAATATGGTTGGAATCGCTTCAGGACTTTCAACTGAAGGTAAAATCCCTTTTGCAGCCACCTTTGGAATTTTTGCATCAAGGAGAGTGTTCGACCAGTTCTTCCTTTCAGCTAATTATGCACAGTTGAATGTGAAATTAGTAGGTACAGATCCTGGTATAACAGCTCAATTCAATGGTGGAACACATATGCCTTTTGAAGATGTTGGAATGATGAGATTGATTCCAAATCTTACTATTATAGAACCTTGTGATACTGTCTCCTGTGCTGCTCTAGTAACACTTGCTGTTAATCACAAAGGATCTATGTATATTAGAATGCATAGAAAAGGATCTCAAACTATGTATAATGAAAATGAAGAATTCACTCTAGGAAAAGGTAAAGTTCTTCAAGAAGGTGAAGATATTACACTCATTGCAAGTGGGTTTGTGATGGTACCAGAAGCCTTAGAAGCTGCAAAAATGCTAGAAGAAGAGGGAATAAAAGCTACTGTTATTGACATGCATACCATTAAACCTCTCGATAATGATTTAGTCATTGAATATGCAAAGAAGACTAAAGCAATTGTTACTTGTGAGAATCATCAAGTCAAAGGTGGCTTAGGTGGAGCAGTTGCAGAACTTTTAAGTGAAGAGTGTCCTACCTATCTAGGGAGAATTGGTTCGCAAGATAGATTTGGGCAAGTTGGGACGTTAGAATTTCTAATGGAAGATTATCAACTCACAGCAAGAGATATTGTGAAGACTGCCCACGAAGTATTGAATAAGAAAAAAGGCAAATGAGGAAAACAAATGAATACTATTAAAATTGCTATAGCATCAGATCTTTCAGGATTTCCATTAAGGGAAGCGATTGTAGAGCACCTTAGAAATATTGATGGTGTAGAAGTGTTAGACTTTGGTATTACTAATCCAGATGCACCTCTTCCATATACAACACAAGCACCTAAAGTTGCCCTAGCTGTTCAAAATAATGAAGCAGATAAAGGAATCCTTATTTGTGGAACAGGGCAAGGAATGGCAATTGTGGCTAATAAGTATAAAGGAGTGTATGCAGTAGTTGCAGATACGGTCTTTGCAGGAGAGAGAGGGAAGATTATTAACAATGCAAACGTCCTTACTATGGGTGGTTGGATTACAGCGCCTTTTCTAGGAATCCAAATAGTTGATGCCTGGCTACATGTTGCATTCACAGAGAAGATGGAGTTCAAAAAAGATTTCCTTACAACAAACTTCAACCTAGTTAAAGAAATCGAGAATAAAAACTTCAAATAGAAAACCAATTAATGAACATAGCCCACTTTTCAATAAAGAGGGCTATATTCTATAGCATATGAAGGTTTTTTTTATATTATGTAAAAATTATAGTAATTTTAACAGTAACACTAATAATGCAGATATGAGAATTATGAGTAACACGATGATGTAAGAAAGTCTCATTACTATTCCTTAAGTTGATGCGAATTATATATCTTTGATTCATTCCATGTGGAATTCTTTTTATTTGCTCATATATGACTCAATTCTTTGTTTGACATTTTCTTCAATGTTCTTATAAAAGAGTGAATAATCATCTCTGTGATAAATTCCTTCTATCGGGTAATCAGAAAGCACAGTCTCATCTGCTACAATGCAAGCTAGTCCTCCATCAATCACTTGTGCTGAAGTGAAGTGAGGATAACATGTTTCTTCATAATCTTCTGAGAAGAATATAGCTCCAAGATGCTCTTGTGCTGCTACAAAAGAACCATTTTCTTTTGAAGAGATCCAACTTAGTGGGTTTGTAACAATAGAGTTCTTAAGGATTTGAACAGACTGGTCTTGCACTCCATCGCGAATTGAATTATATGCAATAAAACAACCAGTATCATAAGGTCCACTGGACATTCTAATTGCTGGATTAGCATCAATGTCTTCTTGAGTAATACTAAAACCAATAATGTATGTACCTATCATCCGCTCTTCAGCTCCTGTAGTGCCCCATATTTTTCTTAGGAGACTTATGAGAGTACTAGATCCTTGGCTGTGTCCTGCGATGATAAATGGTTTTCCTTTATTGTAATGTTGTAGATAGTATAAAAAGGCCTGTTTGACATCCTTTTCTCCTATCAGCAATTGGAGTTGTGCATCACTTTGAGCAAATCCACTTTTTCCAAGTTGTCTATACATTGGTGCATAGATATTTGCACTATCAGAAAAAACACTTGCCTGTGTATACAAAGGTTCTTTTGATTTTCCAATCTGTTGTGGATCAGTAATATCTTGAACTCCTTCTCCTTGATATATGGTTGGATACACAAAGAACACGTCTACAGGATGTTCTTCCATGTTTTGTGGAAGAGCAAGCCAGCTTGATTTTTGCTATAATCAATTTCCTCTATTGTATTCATACTAGAACAACTCATGAATACAGAGAGGCCAATCAATAGGATGAGGATAGAAAAATCTCTGATGTAGTTCTTAATCATAATTACCTCCATGTTGTGTATGCGTTATGTTGTGAATATCTATACAAAATCATGATAAAGGGAATAGAAGTTTAAAAACAACAAATCCTAACCTAATGGTTAGATTGTTTTATGTAGGGAATTTGAAAGGTAATTTCTGTTCCCTCATTGATTCTACTTTTGATGTAGTAAGAGCCACCCATATGCTCCAATAACAATTTTACTACACTTAGTCCAAGCCCCATAGATTGAGTATTTCTACTATTGTCTACTTTAAAATGAGGATCAAACACATTAAGAATGTGTTCTTTGGCAATTCCAATGCCAGTGTCTTTTACCTGTACTCTAATAGTAGTATCTATTGAACATTCAATTGAGATTGAACCTTCAAAGGTGTATTTGAGTGAATTGTCAATAATATTTGTGATAATTCTGTCAAAAGGAAGAGCCTGTATCATCACAGTTTGTTCACAGTTTACTGTGATTAACTGCAAAGTAATGTGTTTTTCACTACATGCAATAGAATAACGATTACAAAGAGTTTCAAGGTGTGCTTTCAATGATACTGGAGTTGCTTCTTGTGTGATATCTTCTGCGTTGATGTAGGAGTGTATTTGTTCAACCATTCTTTCTAAATCGCTAATGGATTCAAGTGATGTCGAAGCTAATTTTACAGTTTCTTGTTCCTTAAGAGGGTAATTCTCAATCATTTGATTGTTTAATTTTATGATAGATAGAGGAATCTTTAAATCATGGCTAATTCCCTGTAGCAACGTAATCCTTTCATATTTTTCTTTTTTTCGATTTCTAACACATGTACTCGATGAGCATAGGTGGCTATAACCGTAAAAAGAGCGATTCCAATAAACAATACAAATCCTAGCTGGGGACTAAATATTAGAGTACTGAAATACCCTCTTTCGAAAATCCCAAGAGTGATGCAAAAACGATATACTACGGTAGCCGAGTAGCCCATATAGGAAAGAGTAAGAAGGGTTATCCATTTTCGTTTATGTTTACATGCTTCAGTTGCCATATACATTATTGCTATAATGCTTATCAAATGTGAGAACAATAATAGAGGCAGATAATGATTCAAGAGATAGCTAATCTCTAAAGATATGGAGAGAAACATATACATGATGATATATTTTCGTTGAAAATGTATATGGAATATTGAATAGAATAAGAATTGTGAAAGGAAGAAAAGAAAGATTCCGCTACTTGTTTCAAATAGAAATAAAGCTAAGATTGAAGTAGTTATTGAAAAAAGAAGTCCTGCGTCAACAAAAATCTTTATTATTGAGACTATGCTGATAAGTAGCAGAATGAGCATGTATCGAGTTTTAAATTTCCAAAAAATTACCAAGGAGCCAATAAGAAGCATCGCATTAATTGTCATCATTACTGTAGAGTATGTAATCTTTAAAAAGTTGAAGTACTCAATATCTTCAGCCCTTCCTATGAATACCATTCTATCGCCGTTAGATTTTATTGTTGAGCCTTTGCTAAATATTTTAACATGAATCGGAGAGTTCTCATAGGTAAGAACTTTTGGCCTATGTGTAAGATTATTGCTATTCTCATATTTCACTCCATCTATATAGTAATTGAATGGAACTTTTCCCTCTTTGTACATGAAGGAGATTTGAAGATCCTCCTCACCTAATATGGTAAATGCAATATCCTGTGAAGGACTGAACCGAAGTATTCCTATCTTCTTTTCTGGGATGCTCGACACATTTACATACCCCTCTTTAATAGGGATGTAAGTGCTTAATTGTTTGTTTGCTGTATCAAGTAGAAGGGGGATCGCTACGTGAAGAATGAGCGTGAAAAAGATGAGCAAAGTAATGGGATTCCTAATTACTTTTTTCATTACTAATGGACATCTTCTAGAATGACTAAAGTATATCCTTTGGAATAGCGGGACTCGATAAATACTGAAGTGCTTCTAATTTCTTGAATATGTTTTCTTAGACGAGAGACTATCATATATTGTGATTCTCCACTAATTACTAGCTGATTATTAGGAAATAGATAGGATTTATAGAGATCTACTAGTAGACGGCTTTGGGATGGTTGCAGATATGCAATTCTACTATTGCATTGTAAGATATTCTTCTTTGTATCAAGAATAGTGTCTCCGATATATATAATACCCATCTGAGAAATAATCCTTTTGCTTATTACTCGTAATTTGTCGAGTAGAATGAACACATCAAATGGTTTAGTTATATAATCATCGGCGCCATGTTGGTATGCAAGATGTTTGCTTTTGCTATCTTCAAGAGCACTCAACATGATGATCCTACACTCTGATGCCGTTCTAAAAAAGGGATAATATTGTACCCAACAGGTCAGGCAGCATAATATCAAGAAGGATAATGTGTGGTGCGTTTAGAGTAAAGATTTCTTTTGCACTTTGCGCATCAAAGGCATGATACACTTTGTATTGCTCTTTTTTTAAGAGTGTACAAATGCATTCACTAAGAGTTTTATTATCTTCAACAACTAAGACTTTTAATTTAATGACTTACCTCTTGCAATCCATCATAGTATAGGTTGTCAAAAAATTGTAGTAAGAAAATGATAGAAGTTTTCAGATGTTCATCTAACACCTATACTTTTTATACTACGAGAAATTATTATTCTATCGGTGGTGGTGTTAAAGCATTGGGCTTTTTTTCAGTAAGATAAAGCACCGTTACACCAATTGTTCCAATTATTGCAGAGGCTCCTACGGTAAACCACACATATTGTAATCCAAATCGAGTGCTTATTTGTCCTCCGACAAGAGGCGCAATTCCATGGCCAAAACCCATAATGACAGGAAGTATCGCACTAAAACGTGCTCTATGGCTAATGGGAGTATTGTTTGCTATGTAATAGTGGCTATTTGTTGCATCAATTACTTCTCCAAGAGTAAAAATGACTGCTAGAAGATACAACCACATAGGGGCTTTTGCTAATCCTAAAAAGGAGAAGCCAATTGCATATAAGAGTCCAGCTAAGGCGATATTCCTTAATGGATGGTATTTCCTTAATGCCATCACGATAAATGCATTACTGACGACCACAACAATCGCATTTAAAGACATCATAGATCCATACAATGTAGCTCCCGCTTCACCAAAAAGTTGAGTTGTATAAAGAGGAAGAGCAAAAAGAGACTGGCTATATGCAAAACTGAAAAACGTAATACAGAGTGCAAGAGCCACAATACGAGGTCTCGACATAAGAGCTTTTATTAAGCCACCCCGATGGCCTCTTTCTAGAGAATCAGTCTCATAGCTATCCTCAATAGCCTTTTGGTCAGGTTTTGATTCAGGTACCATGAATGCTACAAAGATGATTGAGATAGTAGAAACAATCGCATTACCAAAAAAATCCAATTTGGAGCCCTATAGAAAAGGAAACCTGCAACAATAGGACCTATAGCGAACCCCATATTATGTCCTAAGTAGTTAAATGAAAAACTCACCTGTCTATTTTCTGGATTCGTCACATCAGTCATGAGGGCACTACGAGCAGGGTCAACAGCTCCATCAAATAAAAGGTTTAGAATAATGAAAAGGGGTACATAATGTGATTTCCCAAGGAAGCCACAAATAAGGAACATTACATTTCCTAATAATTGGCCAATTACCATTACCTTCTTGCGACCTATTTTATCGGCAAGCTTGCCCCCAATAAATGAACCAGGAAGATATGCTACAGCAGCAATAGACATAAAAGCACCAGCCCAAGCATCACTATATCCAAGATGTTTGGTAAGAAGGAGGACAAGAAATGGATACACAAAGATTCCAACACCATTGATGATGGTTGCAAAAAAGAGGACATAAACTGGACGGGGAAGTCCTTTATAAAGATTAATCATCCCCTTAATGCCTGTTGGTTCTAATTCCATGAAACGAATTTTATAGAGTTAATAAATTCGTGGCAATGCTACGAAGGTACAATAAGTAGAAATATATCGATTATATAGTCATATAAAACATAAAGTATCCCAGATGAACATGCACTAATTTCCAAGTTCTCAAATAATTGTATTTTATGAGAACATCTTATGCACAACTTAATAGAGACTTCTAACTTGATGCATTTGAAATTGTTATTTTCTTTAGCTTGTCAGGAAGGGAGTTTTCTACTATCTTGTTTTTGTGGAGTATAATCAATGGAGCTGTATAACAAACGGATTATGACAACTATATATGACCAAGTATATGAAGTCATCAAAGAGAATATCCTTAGTGGGACTTTTGAACCTGGACAAAGGATTCAGGAATTAGCTATTGCTAAAGAACTAAATGTAAGCAGGTCTCCAGTGAGAAGTGCCATTAATAAACTTATTGGAGAAGGTTTATTGGTAAGTACTCCAAATAAGCATGTGTGGGTTCGAAATTTCTCAAAGAAAGATATTATCGATGCGTATGAATTTCGCCTTGTTATTGAAAAATATGCAATTGAAAAAACCATTGAACTTCTAGATGAAGATATTTCAACAAAATTACTGGAATTTAAAAAATCCTTATTAGAAAATAATAGACTTGAGAACCTTAACGAATATATCTTGATTGATACTAATTTTCATGAATACCTTGTAGCAACTTCTGGAAATAAAGTTATAGCTGAATCTTTGCAGAAAGTTTCGGTGTTGATTAATCCTTTTAGAATTTTTTCTTTATCGAGTAAAAATCGCTTTAAAGAATCTATATCAGAGCATCTAGGAATAATTGATGCAATCCTAGAACGCGATAGTACAAAGGCTATTTCTTTTTGCCAAACACATCTCTCTTTAGCAAAAGAAGAAATTATTAAGCATTTGAAGCAACAGCAATTGTAGCATTCCTCTTCTTTCTCTCATCATGAACATCTCAATATCATAATTTCACCATAATAAATCTTTGTTTGTTTGCATGAAAATTTTGTTGACAAGTGGACTCTTGAATGTATAATGTATACATAATTCATTATACAGAGGCTTATACATGTTCACCAAAGTATTGCTCCCTTACGATAAAGATGTCCTTTCAATCTCAATCCCATCTTCTCAAGTTGCTGGAGTTCTAGTTCCAGCAGAACATCATAGTTCATCCAAGCAGAATGAAGCTTACATTGTATTAAAAGCTCTTATGAATCCAATAGGAACTCCAAGACTTTCACAGTTGGCAAAGAATAAAAAGAATATTGTTGTTATTACAAGTGATCATACTAGACCTGTTCCAAGTCATATTACACTTTCCCTTATATTACAGGAAATCCGACTAGGAAATCCTCATGCTGATATTACGATTCTTATAGCAACAGGCCTTCATCGTGGTATGACTAAAAGCGAAATGCTAGATAAGTTTGGGAAAGAGATTTGCGAAAAGGAACATCTTGTTAATCATGATGCCTATATTAAAGAACAATTCACTAATTTAGGAACGCTTCCTTCTGGAAGTAAGTGTGAAATCAATAATATTGCAGTGAATGCAGACTTATTGGTCGCTGAAGGATTTATAGAACCTCATTTCTTTGCAGGATTCTCTGGAGGAAGAAAGAGTGTACTTCCAGGAGTTGCTTCACAAGATTGTGTCAACATAAATCATAGTGCACCAGCGATGGCACATCCTCTTGCTGCAACTGGAGTTCTTGATGGAAACCCTATACATGAAGACATGGCTGTTGCTGCAAAATTGGCTAAACTAGCATTTATATGTAACGTCCTATTGGATGATAAGAAACATATTACCTCAGCTTTCTGCGGAGAATATACCCAAGCTCATAGAATTGGATGTGATCTTCTTCTTGATACCTCTGGGGTAGATCCAATTCCAGCAGACATTGTGATTACTACTAATGGAGGATATCCATTAGATCAGAATCTCTATCAATGTCCAAAAGGTCTTGATTCAGCTCTTGCCTGTGTAAAAGAACATGGAGTGATAATCCTTGTTGCAGCATGTAAGGATGGGCTAGGGGGAGATAATTTTGGAAAGATGATGGTAGAAGGAAATCCAAAAGAATTACTAGACAGAATTCTTGCGATACCACCAGAAAAGACCATATCAGAACAGTGGTGCGTACAGCGCTTTGCTGATGCATTAACAAAAATATCACATTATTTTGGTTTCAACTGGAATAGATAAGCCTACTACTGAATTGATGAACTTCATATGGGCTGAAAGTGTTGAAGAAGCAATAGATAAAGCACAAGAAATAACAGGTAACATGGGAAAGATTACTGTTATTCCTGATGGTGTAAGTGTCATTATAAGGAGAAATGGGAATGAGTGAACTCGTTAAAGCAATTAAAAATCATGCTAAAGATAATGTAGCAACCCTCTTTGGAACAGCCGAAAAAGGGAGCAAGGTAATCATTATGGATGCAAGTGGAACTTCTTTTGATGTAGAAGTGAAAGATAATATTCCTACGGGCATAAAATTGCATTAGAAGTAATTGAAGTTGGCCAAGAGATAACAAAATATGGGGAAGAGATTGGCCTTGCTACAACACAAATTGTAGTTGGAGAACATGTTCATGTTCAAAATATTGAAAGTATACGTGGTCGCGGAGACTGGAATAAATAAGGAGCGTAATTAATGAGCAATGTTACATATAAAGGGTATGTGAGAAAAGATGGGAAGGTCGGAGTGCGAAACCATGTGGCTATTATCCCATCTGTCGTATGTGCAAATGAAGTAGTAGAGGCAATTGTCCATAATACTGTGATGACAGAGGGCATTATCCATCACCAAGGATGTTGTCAAACACCTCCTGATTTAGAAAGAATTACTGACTGTCTCATTAAGATAGGAGAAAATCCAAATGTTGGGGCCATCTTGATAGTAAGTTTAGGATGCGAAGGTGTTGATACCAATAGATTAGAAGAAACATTAAGAGCAACTGGAAAACCGGTTGAGAGAATCAACATTCAAGAACTTGGTGGAACGAGTGCCTCTATACAAGCTGGTATAGATAAAGCTCAGAAATTAGTAATGCAAATCTCATCTCAACAAAGAACTGAAGTTGATATATCAACATTCGTGATGGGAATCAAATGTGGTGCGTCTGATACTACTAGTGGTGTTGCCTCTAATCCAGTGATTGGATATATCGCTGATAAAGTTGTCGATTTAGGTGGGACCGTAATTTTTGGTGAAACAACTGAATTTATTGGAGCTGAGCATATCTTGCAACGCAGAGCAAAAGATCCTCATGTTGCTTCAGAAATTCAAAGAATTGTTACAGAAATGGAGAACAGGGTTAAAGCTGTTGGTGTAGATATGAGAAAAGGGCAACCTACTCCTGGCAATATAGAAGGGGGCTTAAGTACTATTGAAGAGAAGTCTCTTGGTGCAATTGTGAAATCCGGTACAAAAACTATTGAAGGCGTGATTGATTACACTGATGTTCCTAAAGGGAAAGGATTGTGGATAAAGAACTCTCCTGGGCGTGAAATTGAACTTCTTGCAGGTATGGCAGTAGGTGGTGCTGATATCATTCTTTTCTCAACAGGAAGAGGTGCTCCACAAGGATTCCCTGTAGTTCCTGTATTAAAAATCTGTGGAAACCCTGTTACCTATGAGCGAATGATTCATGATATGGATGTTAACGCAGGATTGATTGTCACTGGTGAGAAATCAATCGAAGAAATCGGAGAAGAGACCTTTGCTACGATGTTAAGAGTTGCTTCAGGAGAAACAACTAAGGGTGAGTCTATTAAATACAGTAAGTCTATGGACTTCTATTGTCTAGGACCAGTGATTTAATAACAAGATATAACATGTAAATACGTTTTACCGTAGGTATAAACGAAATAAAAAAGGAGAATTGATGTATGTCTGACGCTAATGTAGTACGAGTGGTCCTCGGACTTGTCGTAGCAATAGTTTTAATCCTATTGCTTGTAACAAGGACAAAAGTCCACGTTTTTTTTAGCAATGATCATCGGTGCACTATCCGCTGGTCTAGTTGCAGGTCTTCCACCTGCTCAGGTCCTTTCTGCCATAACAAGTGGCTTTGGAGGAACTTTAGGTAGCATTGGAATTATTATTGGTTTTGGTGTGATGATGGGTGCAATTTTTGAGGTAAGTGGAGCAGCAAAGCGAATGGCTGTTACCTTTATTAAATTGCTAGGCAAAGGACGAGAAGATGTTGCAATGATGATTACAGGATTCATTGTATCTATTCCTGTATTTTGTGACTCAGCATTCGTTGTTCTTGCACCTTTAGCAAAATCTCTTGCTAGAAATACTGGAAAGAGTCTCATCACAATCAGTTGTGCACTTGGAACAGCATTGTTAGTTACGCACTCCCTTGTTCCTCCCACTCCAGGACCTCTCGCTATTACAGCTTTCTTTGGTCTTGATATTGGTAAATTCATGCTTTACAGCCTTACAGCATCTATTCCATTAGTAATTGGTGGGCTTTTATATGCAAAATGGATTGGAAAAAAGATTTTTAAGCTTCCTCATCCAACAGATTCTTCTTTATTGATTGATCGTCCATATACAGCTGAAGAACTTACAATTACTACTGAAATTAGTGGGAAGAACCTTCCTGGTACCTTTATCTCTTTTGCTCCAATTCTTATTCCGATTGTCTTAATTCTCCTTAACACTGTGAGTAATATGCTCAAATTTACTGGTGCTTTCAAAACAATTGTTGCTACAATTGGAAATCCTGTAGTTGCAGTTGGAATTGGGTTACTCATTGCTATTTATGGTTTAGCCGGTAAAATGGATCGAAAAGAAGTTGTTACAACTCTTGATGATTCAATCAAGCAAGCTGGAATCATTGTATTTGTAACTGGTGCTGGTGGTGCACTCGGAGCTGTTCTTAAAGCAACTGGTGCAGGTGAACAAATTGCGGGTCTATTGGTTAATGCTAATATTCCAGGAATCGTTCTTCCCTATCTCATGGCATTCTTACTTAGAATTGTGACTGGTTCTGCAACAGTTGGTATGTTAACCGCTGGATCGATTACTGCACCGATTTTATTGACTATGGCAAATGTAAATCCTTATATGGCTGGTCTTGCTTGTTGTATTGGTTCAATTGGAATTACAAACCTTCACGATAGCTACTTCTGGGTTGTAAATAGAACTACTGGCCTAACAGATATTAAAGAGATGTTCTGGCATTGGTTCGGAGCAGTATTAGCTCTTTCGGTAGTTGGTATGGTGACCTTATTTACCATGAATTTAATATTCTAATCAATGTGAATTGCTTCTATGAAAGACCATGAGGATTATTTCTTCATGGCCTTTTTACATATATTGCGAAAACGAATTTTCAATAATAGTGATTAATAATCTCCTAGCCAGATAGAGATGTCGATACTTGAGATAGGATTATCATAATCATTGCCAGGACGTAATAGTTTGTAGGATATGATGGTTTCTCCTTCATTAAGAATCTCTGCTGGGATGAAATCATAAAAAGGGCTTGATATTTCTGTTCCTGCATACACACCTACGATATTGCCATCTTGGAATGTTCCTATCCAAGCACCTACCTTGTTTGCAGCCCAATCGTTAAATTCGATGGTAACAGGTAAGTATTCGGGTTGAGAAATGTGTATTTCAGTGTTCAGTGGTTCAATCAGTGTAAAAGTCCACGACACCTGTGATTCATCAAACCATTCCTCAAAAGGAACCTCTGCATCTTCTAAAGGAATGTTATAGCTATACTCTATGTGGGTAATGATACCTTTAGCATCTGTTCTAACAATGAAGCCTCTTCCCTCATCAAAAGACTCTTGACGAATGAATACCCATTCGCCGTTTCGTTCAAAACGCTGTTTCTCCTTTCTGTCGAAATCTGAAATCTGATCAAGAGCTAATTCAAAATCTTCTTGAGATATTTCATCAACCAAGAAGAAATCATCTTTTATACTCTTTAAAAATTCAGGTGAAGAGATGAGTTCGTTACTATCTTCAAAGAAAGAAATATCGTCGTCGATTTCTAATGCAATTATCTCATACAAAGAAGAAAAAGACATATCCTCGTACTCTTCATAAACTGATAGAGTACAATTATACCATTTTGCAGTACTTAGTTGTTTAAGCCACCGACTTGTAATGGGTGAAGCCGTGAGTTCATAGACAAAATCTTTTTGTATGTTTTTCTTGTATTAGTTGGATTTTTTCATCAGGCACTGGTCGAAATTTTACCTCTTCGTAGATGAAATCATTGTCAGGATTGTGATAACATTCATCTGCCATAATTATGTCAGCATCTGATACATAAGAGATCGTCGAAATTGTCCCATTTTCATCTGTTTCTACTATCCAAGCCTCTATGTCGCCAAAAAACTCATCTCTGATGAAGATCCAAGAATTCTCTTCTATAAAAAATCCTTCATTAAAATAATTTCCGTCAATAGCATAGAGTAGTTCTTGAAATAATAATCCATCTTCAATGCTTTTTAGGTGAAAATCAGATGTGATTGATGCTAGGAATTCTGCAGAACTGAATAGTTGATACTCTGTATCGAAAAAGGTGAGAGTATCTTTATCAATAAGCACATATTTGGAAGTCGAAATATCTCCATAGGTATTTGAGATAGAAAACCCTAAGGAAGCTTCATAGATTGTTGCTGTACTTATTGTATATAATGCATTTCCTGTAAATGCCGGTGCTATCTCTAGATTTTTGGTATTCTCTAGAGCCTGTAATACGTGTTGAACTGGATCTGCCGATAAGAGAGGACTCACTGCCAAAGCACACATAATCATAAGAAATGTCTTGAGTTTTTTCATTCATTTTTCTCCTAATTAGTGTGACTAATTAGATAACTAAAGAATAAGATGAGATGAATTTGAGTAATACTTCTTATGATTCTGCTAATCTTTTTAAGCACACTTAATAATAAGTCAACTATGTATGATATATAATACATTGCAAAATGATTAGCGCAAAGAAAAATTTTCAAAAAAAATGTTTTTGTATGATGAAACTAACCCTTTTTAGCAGAGGAAAAGCAGATACGATGGGTAATATTTAAAGTTTTATGTGTTCTGGATACTTTTTATTAGCCTAATTGTGTTAATTCTTTTTAATTATTTCACCAGCTAACCACTTATCAATTGCTTCTTTGCTAAAACGCCAGTTTCTTCCAACTTTCTGGCTAGGAATTTTTCCTTTACGTGCAAGTAGATAGATTGTGGATTCAGCAATCTTCAGATATTGAGAACATTCTTGTAATGTGAATACTTGGTTTTGTTCTGATAACATACCTCTATTATTAACCAATAATCTTATAAAATCAATTGTTTTATCTCTAAAGAGCCAAATTAATGTTAAAAAATATTAGAAATACTAAAATAACGATAAATATACATAAAAATTATTATTAATTAATAGATATTGATAGAAATTACTTGACAAGACCATTCTTCTTCTTTACACTGTATATTAAGAAGTTGTCTTTGAATAATTCAGGCTCCTTCCAGAGCTTTGAGTTCCAATTTTTGTAAGAAAATATAATTTGAAGCCACTCACACGACGACCAACCCTATTTTCTGTAAATTCAAGGACTTTACATCGAACTTGTTGGCACTAATTCCATGAAAGACACAACAACCCTTCTTTCAAGTCTTACAATATTATAGACGTGTTCTTCATAGTACTCTTGTCCAATCTTATATTTTAACTCAGCGATTATCATTTAGAGTATTACTTGTTTGAACGATACGTATGTGTAAAAGCAGTTTGAAAAGCCCAAATACGGACTTCTCCTAAAAAAAATCTAGCAACACAAAAATATACTTTGTTTGTTGCAAAGGGAATTTTAATAATTCCCAAGGAAATACTAAAAATATGAAAAAGAATTTATTATTAATGATAGCAATTATTGCTATAGTCACATTCTCATTTATTGGATGTGAAACAGAAATCGTTTCTCAAGAACAAAATATCGCAGGTGAAGGGCCAGCGCCTGTCCTTCTTAGATCAGCCGGTGATTATGTGATCTTAGCAAAATCTGCAGTTACTACTGTTCCAGATTCGGTCATTACAGGTGATGTAGGATTGAGCCCAGCAGCATTATCTGATACAGAAGGCTTTTCTTCAACGCTTTATACTGGATACGCAACATCTACACAGATAACTGGAGTATTACATGCAGCTGATATGGTTTCACCCACATCAACACATCTAACAACTGCAGTTGAAAATATGATTACAGCGTATAATGATGCTGCAGGTAGACTTGCGCCAGATTCACTTAATTTTGGAGCAGGCGAAATTGGTGGGACGACTTTGTCTCCTGGTCTTTATAAATGGACAAGTGCTGTGACCATTAACTCTAATGTTACAATTGATGGTGGTGTAGATGATACTTGGATTTTCCAGGTAGCAGGAAATCTTACTATAGGAAGTAATTTTGATGTTATTCTTACTGGCGGTGCACAAGCGAAGAATATTGTTTGGCAAGTTTCTGGTGAAGTAATAATGGGGGACAGGAGCTCATTTTGAGGGGATTGTTCTAACTCAAACACAGATTACTATGAATACCTTAGCAACTATGAATGGTAGGTTACTAGCACAGACTCTCATTGCTCTTAATCAAGCTACAGTGACAGAACCGGCATTATGATAATGCTTACGCTATTTGTGTAAACTTTTTTAGATGGGATGACATTGAATAAATGAACATATTTAATGTCATCAATAGAGCTTAAAATGGGGAGTTGATCCCTAAAAGGAGAAAAAATGAAAAAAACAATATTAGTTGTTATTCTTATCGTATGTAGTGTATTTGCGTTATCAGCAGCAAAGTACGATAGAGCTGATGGGTTTGGTATTGGTCTTAGTGCAGGGTATCCTGTATCTGGAGGAGCTTTCAAATATGGGATGGGCGATTTTCGAATTGTTGGTACATTAGGGTATAGTTTCAATAATGCAGTAGCAATTGAAGCTGGAGTTCAATATGATTGGGATCGTTTTAATATTGATAGGCTTCCCTTTTATCTAAACATCGGTGTAACAGGTGCTGCAAGTTTTAGTACTGAACTTGATAGTTTCTCGATTAATGTTCCTTTTGGAATCTCTTATTTCCTTATGGATGTTCCTATTGAATTATTCTTTAAATTAACTCCTGGGATTAGAATTCATTCTTCTACAGTAGAACCTGATTTAGGTGCCGCCCTTGGTATACTATTTTATGTTAATCATTAGAAAAGAATCCTATCTTACATAGAATTACACTTAAAGACCATTTGAGAGAAATCTTGTATGGTCTTTTTTTGTTGAGTGATACTCAAGCGAATGATTGTTTTTATTACAAATTTTTAGAAAAAGAGAATCCTCCTTTTCCCTCTTTCTTTATTTGATACATCGCAGAATCTGCATTCTTTAATAGTGTTTCGCTTTCCTTGCCATTATCAGGATAGATTGCGATTCCAATAGAAGAATTGATGAGACACTTAGTAGTACCTAAGTACATGCTTCTATGTAAACTATAATGAATTTTTTTCTGCAATCATATGTACATAACTAATATCTTCAATATTAGTTAGAATAATTGCAAATTCATCACCACCTAAACGAGCAACAAAAGCCGATTTTTCAACAGATTCTAATAATCGATTTCCTACTACATTAAGAACTTCATCACCAGTTTTATGTCCATAAGTGTCATTAATGTCTTTAAATCCATCTAAGTCGATATAAAGAAGCGCAACTTTACTATAATCTTTTTTTCTTTTTCCTATTTCCTCGCTTAATCTTTCAAAAAAGAATCTCCTATTGGGGAGTTCTGTTAACTCATCGAAATGTGCATGTTTTTTCAATTTATATTCAAGGTTTTTGCGCTCTGTGATATCTGTTGCAGATCCCACAATGTATGAGACGATACCTTCTTCTATGATAGGTGTTAATGTTGTTGCCAAATATGTATCCTCCAGGAGGTTCAATTCTTCTTCATATGTTACTCTATTTTTACTATCAACACACTTTTGGTAATTGCTTGCAATGAGATCTCCCGTCTCTTTGCCAAGTAATTCTTGAGGAGTTTTATCTTTATTTGTTCGAGAGGGATTCCAGATTTATTTTGATGTGCACGATTGGTTCGAACGATGCGAAATTCGCCATTTCCCAAGACCTTTATGAGAAATATTGCATCTTGGGTTCCATTAAATACTATTTCGTATTCTTTGCTTAATCTTGAGATTTTCTGTTCGGTCTCCTTGATATTCGTAATATCCAAATGAGAGCCTAACATGCGTATGGCTTTTCCATTTTCATCTCTAATGGCTAATCCTCTGCATCTTATCCAAACAGTTGAGCCATTTTTGTGGTGATATCGCACAATCTGGTCATATGGATGATTTGGGTCAGCACAGTGTTTTTCAAAATTCTCAATGGCTTCTTTTAAATCTTCTAAAAAGATAATATTCTGCCATTCACTAGCTAGGTGTTCTTTTTCATCAGGGTCATACCCTAGTGTTTCCCAAAATTTAGGACTCATCCATTCATTCTCGGGGTGTTCTAAGTCCCAATACCAAATTCCATCGAGCGACCCCGATTGGATAAATTCGAAAATCATTGGATCAGTCTTGATAAGATTATACAGTTCATTTTTTAAGTAATTCTCTTCCATGACGGCTTAGTCCTTTTGAATGATTAATATATTTAAATAAATTAACACGATATATGTAAACTTCCAATATCTGAATCTACACAACTCATGAAATACTGTGGGACCTTCTCATTCTTATGGTTTTGAACCATCCTAAGATCGATTGGTGAAGGGTTTTATGCTGAGACTTTCCAATCTATCTTGCTAATCAGCGATTCAATCTTAATGTACACCGGTACTCAAATATTTTTTTATTTGATTGACATCAGCCAAGTTGATGATATACTTCAAAAATAGATGTTACGTAACACCTGTTTTTTTTACAGCGTCAAAAGGTAATGTTTATAATAAAAAAAGGGAAAAAAATGAAAAAGAAACTTCTAAAAGTCTTGGTATTAACTTTTGTGTTTGCCATTGTTTCTGGTATGGTTTTTGGTTCCGGAGCTACTGAGAAATCAGGTGATGCAACGGTAAATATGTTCCAGCTTAAAGTTGAAATTAAAGATGCACTTGATGCATATGCAGCTCAATATTCTGCAGCAACTCCAGGGGTAACTGTTAAGGTTGAAACTCTTGGTGGTGGTGGAGATTACGGTGGTGCTATGAAAGCTAAAGTACAATCAGACCAAATGCCTGATATCTTCATGATTGAAGGACAGGGTGGTTATGATATTTGGAAAGATTATATTTCAGATTTAAGTGATCAACCATGGGTGGGTGATACAGATTTAGCTTTCAAAGCTGATGGTAAAGTTGTTGGATTCCCAGTTGCAATCGAAGGATATGGATTGGCATATAATGCTGAAATTCTTAAAGCAGCAGGTATCAATCCAGATACTCTCACAACAAGAGCAGCTTATGAAAAAGCTTTTAAATTATTAGATTCTAAAAAAGCAGAACTAGGAATCGATGCTCCAGTTGCTATGGCTGCATCAGTTGCTGGTGGAATGTGGTGGGTTGCTGCCCAGCATAACCTTGCTGCATATTGGGGTGGTGGACTTGCATTTGATGATACAAGCATTATCGAAAAAGCTCTAGGCGGAAGTCTCGATCAAGATCGTTTCATGGAATATACAAAGTATCTTCAATTACTTTTCAAATATGCTGATCAAAAGATTCTGTTGAATGGTAGTTATGATGATCAAGTTGGTTCATTTGCTCAAGGAAGAACAGCATTCCTACATCAAGGAAACTGGGTTGATCCTAATTTAGCACAACTTGGTGTTACATTCGATATCGGGTACGCACCTCATGCATTCTTGTCAACCGAACAAAAAGGGCTCTATCTTTTTGCTCCAAGTTGGTACTGTGTTAATTCTCAAAGTCCAAATGCAGAAGCTGCAAAAGCTTTCCTTGCTTCAATAGCAATGACTCCTGAAGGTCATGATTACATGGTAAATAATGCTGGTATGATTCCTGCATTCAAATCAGTTACTCTTAAACCTTCTGGACAACTCAGTCAGGCTTTGATGGCAGCTAATGCAAGAGGCGGCAATTATGGCGTATTCTTTGGTATGCTTCCTGATGGCGCTGGGCAAAATATCTTTGGGCCTATTTTCGATCTCTTTGCACAAAATCCTGATAATGTTGATCAATTTATCGCGGATATGAATAGAGCAGTCGCAAACCTTAAATAAGTTAAGTAGTCATAGCTCTTGCAAAAATTCAGTGCAAGAGCTATTGACGACACATAACGGGAGCTAGATATAATGAAGCAAAGTCGTGTAGTGAATGTGCTGTTTTTAGCACCTTGTTTATTTGCATTCTTAATGATAATAATAATCCCATTTTTCTTTGGTCTCTATTACTCAGTGACAGACTGGAATGGTATTAGTAATAATGTTAATTTCGTGGGACTTAAGAACTTCATGAATTTGTTCTCTTCTCCCGATTTCCTTTATTCTTTTTTAATCACTATTGCTTTTACTCTTATTAATATTATTTTTGTCAATATTGTTAGTTTTGGTCTTTCATTGATGGTGACAAGTAAGCTTCGTAGACGAAACTTTTACCGAGCAGGATTTTTCGTCCCTTACCTTATTGGAGGAATTGTACTAGGTTATATCTGGCAGTTCATGCTAAACAATATTCTTGTAGATATGGGGACTTCATTGGGAATTGAGTTTCTCCAAACATCTTTTCTAAGTCTACCCAATACAGTAATCTGGATGATGGCCGTGGTAAATACGTGGCAGTATGCTGGGTATATCATGTTGATCTATGTAGCCTCAATTCAAAGCATTCCCGCTTCGCTCATGGAAGCGGCTAACGTTGATGGCGCACCCTATCTTACAAGGGTCTTTCGTATTCTGATCCCGATGATGGCGAATGCTTTTACCATCTCGATCTTTTTGACCCTGACGACATCATTCAAACAATTCGATATGAACTTTACTTTAACAAATGGGGGCCCTGCTACTAGGTTTCTCGATACACCGGTAAAAGCTAGTCAGTTGCTTGCTATGAACATCTTCAGTACTGCTACTGCAAACCGAATGGCAGAAGCGCAAGCGAAGGCAGTAGTCCTCTTTGTTGTGCTCCTTGTCGTCTCCTTGATTCAAGTCACAGTAAATAAAAGAAAAGAGGTGGAGATGTAATGAAAACACTACAAATAGAACCGAAGTGGTATCAGACTAGTAAAGCAGGTCTCATTCTGTTGGAGATATTCACCGTAATATTATTCATTCTCTTCATGATTCCTTTTGGATTAGTTGTACTTAATTCTGCAAAGACCTCTAAAGAAATAATATTTAATGCTATTGCTTTACCCACTAAGTGGAGTCAGCTTATTGTGAATGTTTCTCTCATATTCAATAATGCCACAGTCGATTATCTTGGAGCCTTCGTTGATAGTATATTGATTACACTTTTTTCACTTATTGTGATTTCTCTTTTCTCTTCGATGGCAGCATGGGTTCTAGTACGTAATAAGACTTTGTGGGCAACTATTCTTTTCATGGCGTTCGTTGCAGCTATGGTTATCCCTTTTCAGGTAATTATGTACCCTCTAGTGCGTTGGCTTCGCATTGTTGGTAGTTTCCTCCATTTTCGGTTATTGGGAACCATTCCTGGGATTGTGTTTGCATATTTAGGGTTCGGTAGTCCTTTATCGATTTTTTATTTTCCATGGGTTTATAAAAAATATTCCCTACGAACTTGAAGAATCTGCGACTATTGATGGATGTTCAAGAGGAAGAACCTTTTTTGCAATCATCTTTCCCTTATTGCAACCAATAATTGTGACCGTTTTGATTCTTAATGGTATTTGGATTTGGAATGATTATCTGCTCCCGTTACTACTTTTAGGTTCTAACGGTGTGGTTCAAACTATTCCAATTGCCGTCACAGCTTTTGCAGGAGCATATTTGAAGCAGTGGGATCTGATTCTTACATCAACTCTCATAGCTATGCTTCCAGTTATAGTTCTTTATCTTTTTGCTCAGCGTTATATCATCAAAGGAATGGTAGAAGGTTCAATAAAATAAAATTAATGGAGTAACACATGAAAATTGTTCTTGTCGGTGCTGGTAGTATCCAGTTCGGGTATGGCATGCTCGGAGATATCTTTAATAGCAAGGTATTAAGAGGTGCACATATTACACTTCTCGATATTAATGAAAAGGCTTTACTCACCGTTTTTAAGGGTGCAAAGGAGTATATCTCTCAACATTCTCTTGACTATACGGTAGAAGCCACAACAGAAAGGCGAGAGGCCTTTGTAGATGCAGATTTTATTATCTCGTCAATCGAAGTTGGTAATCGTTTTCAATTATGGGACGAAGATTGGAAGATTCCTCTTCAGTATGGAGTACAACAGGTCTATGGAGAGAATGGAGGACCTGGAGGCGTGTTCCACTCACTTCGAATTATTCCTGTTATATTAGAAATAATGAAAGATGTAATGGAAATTTGTCCTAATGCATATGTATTTAACTATTCAAACCCAATGACAGCAATCTGCACAACAGTGAATCGGGTCTATCCGGAAGCGAAGTTTGTTGGTATGTGTCATGAAATTGGATGGTTAGGTCGTTGGTTACCTGGTATTCTGAACCGGAAGATTGAAGATGTACATTTTAGAGCTGCTGGGTTGAATCACTTTAGCTGCATGCTAGAGATCAAAGACCGAAAGAGTGGGGTGGATCTTTATCCTGAAGTTCTTGAAAAGGCTGAAGCTTTCTTTCAGACGGAGCCGGGCTATAGTGATCTCTTTGATGATTATCAAAAGACAGGTAATCTTGAAGCTTCTGAAGCGTTCCACAAAGGACATTCGGGAAGAAAGAGCAATTATGAGTGGGCAGATCGTCGTATTGGACAACTGATGTTGAAGAACTATCAATTACTTCCAATTACTGTTGATAGTCATTTTGGAGAATATCTATCTTGGGCATGGGATGTAGTTGATCATCGAGGAATTCTCGATTTCTATGATGTGTATAAGATAATGCTATCACAAAAGACTGTTTCAGAATTCAAAATGGAAACCTCTGAAAGGGTCATCCCAATTATAGAAGGAATAGTAACTGATTCTGGATACGAAGAAGAAGCTGTAAATATAATAAATAATGGCTTAATCGAGGATTTACCATCTTGGATTACTGTTGAAGTCCCTGCTATTATCAACAAAAATGGGATACATGGTATTAAGATGGAGAATGTCCCTAAAGGGTATCTTGCTCTTCTTAGGTCTTATACTGGAGTGTACGATTTGACCGCTGAAGCAATTATTCACAAGAAGAAATCGTATGTAATACAGGCACTACTTGCAAATCCTGTGGTCAATCAAGCATCTCAACTTCCTTCAATGGTCGATAGAATGATTGACACACAGAGTAAATGGTTGGGATACTTGAAATAGGAAGAAATAGAGACTCATAGAGCTTTGTATACATCATGAAGGGCATAATCTTTAGAGAGGGTATACGTATCCCACAATATTTATATAGGATATAGGTATGTCAACGATTAAAGAAATTTCAAAGAAAGCAGGTGTTAGTCCAACTACAGTTGCTAATGTCATTCACAAAAACTATAAAAGAGTATCACAAGCCACTCGTGAAAAAGTGGAAAAAGTTATTCAAGAGTATAACTACGCTCCCAACATGGGAGCGATTATTCTCGCTCACAATGATTCTCGAATTATTGGTGTGATATGTTTATGGAGCCTCGTTGGGATGAAACTGTATTAGAGGATCCTTTCTCTTCAGCAATACTTGGTGCAATGGAACAAGAAATTCGTAAAAATGGCTATTTTTTCATGTTACATACTACAAGCGATGAAGATGAAGTTGTACGTTTGGCAAAGGCATGGAAATTAGCAGGTCTGATTCTTGTCTGGGTTCCTGGAAACATTTGTCGTGTCATCAAAGATAACATTAGTACCCCACAAGTGTTCATTGATTCATATTTTACCGATAGCAATCATGTGTATCACAACATAGGGCTTCAGGATGAGCGTGGTGGCTATGAATTGGCTCGCTATCTCATCTCAATGGGTCATTCTCAAATTGTGTTTCTTGCTAATGATTCTCTTTTTGTTGGAACCGACTTTATCCGTTTTAAGGGTTTTCAGAAAGCCTTCCAAGAAGAAGGATTTTCTCTGAGCCCAGATAGTTATATCCCATTACCAAAAGAGCGCAGCGAAAGATATACACTCTATCAAAAACTTGTTGATGGAAATTCTAGGTATACAGTTCTTGTTTTCTCAGCAGACTATTATGCTGCCGAAGCAATTTCATATTTGCAAGATTGTGGAATCAATGTCCCAGATCAAATATCTGTGACAGGCTTTGATGACAATATCTTTGCTCGTCTGGTTCGACCTCATCTTACTACTGTACATCAGGATTCTGGTGAGAAAGGAAGACAAGCTATATCGATGCTTATGGAACTAATTCGTAATAAACCAGTCCTTGAAACAAATGTGCTGTTAGATGTGAATCTTAAGGTCAGGGATTCAGTTAAAAAAAATTAATACTAAATAACTACCTAATGTAAGAGAAGAAAAGAAGAGTCTCCATCTTTTGTATTATCAAATACCCCTCAATATTACTTCATTTCAAAGAAGGCTTTAGAGATATAATTGTCACTAACTTGACAGTGCTATAGTCAAGTGGTAGATTCTTTTCGAAGGCAAGAGTGGGCAGTGTATATTTACTCATCAACATACTAATATAGATTCTGTATAGAGGAATGAGGTTTTTTATGTTGCCCAAATGTTTTTGTCCCTATTGATGAAATAAGGGGAGAGATAAAGGTTTGGATACTATTACATTATTAGTTATCGCCATAGGCTTAGCAATGGATGCATTTGCTGTTTCAATAACAAGCGGTTGTATCGCACAAAGAATGAAACTTCACAGTGCTCTAAGGATAGCTTTCTTTTTTGGTGGATTCCAAGCTCTCATGCCTTTGATTGGTTATATTATTGGAACTTCTTTAAGAGTATATCTTCAGAATATTGATCATTGGATAGCATTTGGATTACTCACATTTATTGGTGTGAAGATGATAAAAGAATCAAGCTATATAACGAAAGAAACTGATACTAAGAATAAGAATACTGATAGTATCCCTGTATTATTTACCTTAGCTATTGCTACGAGTATCGATGCTTTAGCAGTTGGTATAACATTTTCTCTATTGGATGTGAACATTCTCTTCTGTGCTGGAATGATAGGAGTCGTTACTTTTTTGTTATCTCTACTTGGAATTTGGATGGGATGTCGGTTTGGGCGCTTGTTCAGTGATAAGATTGAAATTCTTGGTGGTATCGTTCTAATTGGTATAGGAATAAAGATCCTTATCGAACATCTTTTCTTTTCAATGTAGTATAATACTCCTCGTTTTATTTCATTTCTTAATTAAGAATGAAGTAATACCTGAGTGTGTGCAAATATGATTCAACATCTTCAATAAAAAAGAACATCATACATCATTTCAATTTCTTGATAGCAGATATCATCATGTAAAGACCTTTCCTGTTATTAGCATTGAATATCTAGTGTAATCATTTTTCTCAATAAGCTACGAAAAAACCTCTAGTTCAATATATCTCCTATACTTTTACTCAACCAATTCCAAGAACTCTTTTTCAGTAAGTGGTTTAGAATAGTAGAAACCTTGAACCCTCTCAATTCCAACCTTTTTGACCACAGAGAGTTGTTCTTCTGTTTCAACTCCTTCAGCAACGATACTCTTTCCCATTTTGTGAAGCATCTCAGTGAGCAAGGTAAGTATCGTTGGGTTTGAAACGGCACTATGGATAACGCTTTTATCAAATTTTACATAATCATATGGGAGGTCCATCAAAGCTCTGAGATTGGAGTATCCGGTACCAAAATCGTCTAATGCAAAGGAAATCTTTTTAAGTGATAGCTCAACCATGACTTCTGCTACCGTCTCATATGACTTTAGAACCACTGATTCTGTGATTTCAAAGCCAATATTTCGTGGATTAGCCTCTTCATTTTCAATGGTCTCAATAAGTGTTTTTCCAATTGTTTTAGACCCAAAATCTTCTCCAGAGAGGTTTACTGCAATGTATTCGAGTGTCTTGGCGGTACTTGAAAGACGTCTTGTTAGCTTACATACTTTTCCAAGAATGATTTGAGTAAGAAGTGTAATCAGTCCCGTTCGTTCTGCTAGAGAAATGAATTCTCCTGGTTGTAGGAATCCCAGATGCTCATCATTGATTCTCATTAGAGCTTCTGCTGAAACTATGTGCCCGGTTTTTACATCGTATATTGGTTGATAATATACCAATACTTGCTCGGGTTTCCTGATGGAATCACGTAATGCAGAAAGAATATTCAGAGTTTTTTGGTGGTTCAGACTACTTTCCCGACTATATACGATTATTGATTTTTTTCGTACCATCTTTATTTCTAAGAGCAATTGATCTGCTGCATGCTTGAATTCCTCTAATGTAGAGACCTGTTGTGGAATATCAATTACAGCAATATTCACCTGTATAAAAACCTCTGTATTCTCAAGATTCCAAGGTCGATCCATTCGTTGTTTGATCTGTTCAGCTAGGGTTTGAACCTTATTGCCATTTTTTGAGGAAGGGATACATAAACAGAATTGATCATTTGTCATTCTAAATACTTCATTTGTATTCCCCAAGGTTCTAAGGTATTTAGCAAGGCTAATTAACATTTGATCACCCAATAACTTACCATATCGGGAGTTGAATGTTCTAAAGTTTTCGATATCAAGAAAAATAATAACAGTTGGGGTCTTGAAACGAAATATCCGAATTAGCTTACGTTTTAGAAGAGCATAAGAAGATAATCCTGTGAGTGGATCAGTTCTTACCGAGTCGCGTTGACCAATTAAATAGTACAAGACCATCATAAAGGAGTTCACCATGATGAACATAACATGAGTGTGTGTTACCCAAAAGGTCATGATGGAAATGATGAATGCTATGGGCAAAAGCATCGAGATGAATAGAAACGACCCTTGAAGTTCTTTTCGATGCCCCAAAGTGGGAAGAATCATAGCAACACAAAAGAAAAGAGAAAGAATTATCATAAAATAGGTTCCACTGACAGGAAGCAAAAGTTCATATCTTTCATTGAAGGGATAAAAACGTTGATGAACGATGTCAATGATAGCCATCACAGACAACACTATAAGAGGTATTATGTGAATTTTGGTTAACGTAATGACCATTTTCTCATCATCAATGACGTTCATTGCATTAAAATGCATCCACATAGCTAGTAAAAAAGGCATTGAAAGGAAGTGTAGTGTCCAAAGAATGCGAACCAACCCAGAAGGATAGGAAAGAATTCCTTCCCTACCAAGGCATATCAGTATTGATATTATAAGATATGCAGAATATACAATTGTAAGTTCAGCAAAGAATCTACTGCCTCTATCCTTTTTGAGTAAAGGGAATTTTAGAACATCGAACAAAATGGCCAACATGAGTACCATTGAGAATAATGTGGCTTCAAGATAACGCATAATTAACTCCTAATGATAATTAAATATATACTTTAGTATGAAATATGTATGATTAAGGTATTGGGCTCGAGATAGGAAAACTCATTTGTTCAAATTCATTGAACTTCCAGAGGGTTGCTTTTCTTCCCTCATTCATCCTTTTATATGTAATGTGAATAAAATTTAATTATTGGTGCTCTCCTTCAAAACTTGATGTAAAATTCTGATTGAAGTATACATGGCAAAGTCATGAGAAGTAACCTGATTTTATTGATCAAATAAAAATAAACCACAAGAACCCTCAAACGGTCTTTAAAGTAAAATAGGACTAAAGCATAAGATCTAATCTGATAAACAGACAAGCCAGCCTCATTCACCTATTGATATCGAGTCCATAGACTCTTCTTTTATAATATTGAACATACTGAGTTAATCTGTCATAGCGAGCAGTCGGTAAATTGACACATATGTACTATTGTGACAGAATTAATCATGAGAACTGAAGAGATTATCAGCATCGCTAAAGAGTCGAAAGAGAGCCAGATTATCTGCATAGATTGCGGGATTATCGAATACGAGCAAGCACTTGCTCTTCAAATAACCCTTCAAAAGTTGCGTCTAAACAAAGAGATTCCCGATGTGGTGTTAATCATGGAGCACCCACCTGTAATCACTTTAGGAATTCGTAAAGATCTCAACGTGCTTTGTGCTCCTAAAGAACATCTTACCCAATTAGGGATTTCTGTCGTACCAATCCAACGTGGGGAGGTGCTACAGCTCACAACCTAGGGCAGTTGATCATCTATCCCATCATCGCACTTCAAGAACGCAGGTTACATGTGGCACCGTATGTCCATTTCCTTGAAGACCTGGGCATTGCGTTACTAGGGGAGTTTGGTATTAATGCCTATAGCATACCAAGGTATCCAGGTATCTGGGTAGCTAAGAAGAAGATAGCATCAGTAGGTGTTCAGATTACCAAAGGAGTGAGCATGCATGGGATTGCCCTCAATGCTTGGAATGATCTTTCAATCTTTTCTCATATCGTCCCTTGCGGTATAGAAGGTGTAGTTATGACCAGTATAGCAAAGGAGTGTGAAGCTCCAGAGAATATGTCGCAACTAGTCGCCTTCTCAAGAGCCTATTGTATCAACTATTTCTTAAATCAAGGAAAAACAACACATGAAAGAGACTAAAAGACTTCCTCCCTGGATTAGAAAACGGATGTACTACCAAGACTCATTTATGCATACAGAAAAAACTATTACACACCATGGGATTACCACCATCTGTACACAAGCTAAGTGCCCCAATCGAGGGGAATGTTGGTCAAGAGGAACTGCTACGGTGCTCATCCTAGGTAATATCTGTACGAGAAACTGTCCTTTTTGTGCAGTAGGTCACGGCAAGCCAGAACCTTTGGATGCGAGTGAGCCCGGAAGAATTGCTCAGATGGTTCTAGATATGAACATATCATATTTGGTCATCACAAGTGTCGATCGTGATGATTTACCTGATGGAGGTGCTTGCCAATTTAGAGATGTGATTTTATCATGCAGGGCAGTACATCCCGAGATGCGATTCGAAATCCTCGTACCAGACTTCAAAGATTCCCAAGATCATTCTCTCGATATCTTGTCAGAGGCGCTCCCTTTCGTCTTTAGTCATAATATTGAGACACCAGCTCAACTATATCCAGTAGCACGCCCAGGAGGCGTCTATCAACGCTCTTTGCAGTTACTCACGAAGGCCTCACAGAAATGGCCTGAGGTTCCAATCAAATCATCAATTATGTTAGGACTTGGGGAGACTGAAACACAGGTACTTCAAACCCTAAGAGATTTACGGCAAGCAGGATGCGGCCGAGTCGCAATGGGGCAGTATTTGAGGCCTTCAACAGATGCATTACCAGTTGTAGAGTTCGTAACCCCACAAAAGTTCACCTGGTGGGAAGAGCAGGCAAGGAATATTGGGTTTGAATGGGTAATGGCATCCCCTTTACTCGTAGTAGCTACCATGCTGATGAGTAAGCGATGTAATCAATACCAAGAGAATTCATAACGATGTAAAGGCATTTGCTACCACTATTTAACATGAAAATATTGTTAGGAATTCATTTCTTCGGTCATTCAAATATCTATGACAGAGTACATATATAAGGTCTCTTTCAAAGAATAAAGAGTGTTAAAAAGGCTATTAAATTAAAAAAGGACATAATAGGGCTTTGGGTGAACAGCCACTCTGTCACCAATCTCTACTTTATGACAACCCTATACACATTACTACAAACAAAAAAATCTTGAAAAAAGCAATGTAAAGTTGAAGAAGTGTGCGAAGTAAGAACAAATGTAGTAATTTCGATATATGCGTTGTGTCGTACTAAAGCATTTACTTTTAAGCTCTATAATGAATGACATCGGTCTAAGAGAAAGGCGATAATTGTCGATTCATCTATACTGAATATAAGGATATACATCGAACTAACAATATCTTCTAGAAGTGCTATTTTTTTTAAAATATTTTCTAATTTTTAAAGACTCTTCAGATGTAGATTTGAATATATGATATTATACATGATAGAGGTTAATAGAATGGATAACACGATTATATTGCCAGACCCACAAAAAGAGCTTGATTATCCCTTAATGAAAGCTTTAGAGAATAGACGAACAACTCGAAGATGGAAAGATACTGTATTAACCGAACAAGAAATATCGAATCTTCTATGGGCTGCCTGTGGGATCACAAGAATAAAGAAAGGAAACATGAAAAGTAAAAGAACTGCTCCTTCAGCTTGTAATTCTCAGGAGATAAGAGTGTATGTAATCATGAAACAGGGAGTATTCATATATAATGAGGATAATAATGAATTACATATGATTCACTCAAAGGACATAAGGGAGAGTATTGGAACTCAGAAAATGATGAAATCAGCGCCATTAGGACTAGTTTTTGTTACTGATTTATCAAGAATGAGTGGTCCTTTATTTAAAAGTCAGGAAGCTAGACAGTTCTGTGCATGGGTGGATACTGGATACATTAGTCAGAATATCTATCTATATTGTGCTTCTGCAAACCTAGGAACTGCAGTTTTAGCTTTAGTGGATAGAGAAACGTTGCACAAATCAATGAATTTGCAAGATCATGAGAAAATAGTATTAACACAAGTTGTAGGTCATGTAATTGAATAGACGATTTCTTATTATTCTCATGTAACGTGATAGAAGAAAGATGCAAATTAAAGAATGAGTTCTATTAGTGTGTTTTTGAAACGCACACTCTTATTTTTGATTTTGTCAACTTTTAAAATGGTTCCTCCTTAGAGATCCTTTATCTCAGAATAAGTATATTAAATTTTAACACGACGGGTTTTTAAAAAATAGGATTGTCACTTCAGGTTATTCTCACTTTGTGACAATCCTCACAAGATAGTAATAGGGAATTATCCAGTATGTATTAATCGTTCTTCTAATAAGACAACTACTGCCTTTCCAACTTGAAATTTTGAAAATGGAGTATTCCATTATCAGTTGCCTTAATCATACCTCCAAGCCCCCTTCCTATACCCATAAGTTGTGCAGTGTCTGAGTCTAGGGTCTGGAGAGGGTATTTCGACCATTCCTTGTTACTTTTTAAATAGAGGCAAAGGAATCCACTCTCTTCATCCATGTCAATCTTAAAATTAGTATACTGTGGCATGACTTCAGATTCTATTGATTCATATCGTCCGATTCTAGAAACCCATGTGGGATGTATCGGTTGTGGCTCAATCTTAACAGCGGGACTTATTAGGATGTCTTGAATTCGCAGATTGATAGAAGGTCTCCCCTCTATGTCTTCCATACTAATAGATATTTCATCAAATACTGGCATTTTTATAGGAAAGAGACCTAGTAATTTATATCCAAGAGAGAGACTATGATCTTCATGGTAGTAGACATCAAACCATTTATTAAAAGTATATATCTTAAGCTTATTTCCTGATTCCTTGATTTCAGATAATCCAACCGGTGACGCATAATAACCTAACAGATTAGATTTCAGAGATCCTGGGAATTCTATAATTGGGCTTTCATTAATAGCCTTTGATATCGGCTGCTCTTCTGATTTTAGAAATGTTCTAACAGCTTCATTTACTATCTGTGTCAGGCTGAAAGAACCAACACCCTCTATTGAATTAACCATAACACATATTGATATATTTCGTTCAGGTAGCATTATCAATAGGGAATGATAAGGAGGAAGATCACCTCCATGGCCAACTATGAACTCATCTGGCAATTTCTGGAAATCTACTATCCACCAGGTTAGACCTATCTGAAAATCGAGATCAGCAGGAACTCCGACATTGGAGGGTTCGAATATTTCTTTGACGGTATCCTGTGAAAGAAGACCTTCATCAGAATTGTATGAAGCGAGCATACTTTGCATAAATTTCCCCATATCAACTGCTGTAGTATTAAGACTACCGGCTGGCATATCTCGGATATACGGGACAGTCTCAGGTTTTCCTCGTACATATCCCATTGCCATCCGATCTGATGGAATATCGTCAATGTTAAATGATGAATCTTCCATTTCTAAAGGATTGAAGATCAACTTTTTCACAGAATCTTGGAAGCTTACTTTGCAAGCTCTTTCAACAATAATACCCAATAGAGAATACCCTAGATTACAATATGAAAATATCTCATAAGGTTTTCGGACAACTCCGCTTTCATTAACAGCATCAATGGCTCTTCTGTAGCTATATGGAAAATCTTCAGGTGTCTCATAACCAAGGAAAAAGTCTTGGAATGCATCTGACTCTAACCCTGACTCATGATTTAGAAGCATACGCACGGTTATGGGGTGCTGTAGTCCTCAATGCCTAATGGTTTGAATTCAGGAATATAGGTTGCCACTGGTTCATCAAGTTCCACCATGCCTTCTTCGACAAGGCGCATGATTGCTGTCAAAGTGATTAATTTTGATACTGACCCGATGTTTGATATAGTTGTCTCTGTGAATGCTTCCTTAGTTTTTTTATTTGCTAACCCAAATCCTTCTGACCACAGTACCCCGTCTGAGTTCGAGACGACAACGGATAGGCCTGTTATCTTTTTTTCATCCATTTCTTTCTCAATAGTATTAATCAATGCTTCTATTGGTATGTGATGTGTAATCATTGTAGAAGTTTTTAATTCTTTAGATATGCTTTTGCAACCTGCAAGTGAGACAAAAAACAAGAATAACAACCCAATTATTATGACTATGATTATTGATCTGATTAATAATTTCATTATATTTTTCCTTTTAAATTTGTTGATTGATTGAATGCTGACCATGGTATTTTTTTCCCAAAAACCAAGGATTTAATGTGTAAGGTGAGACCGAGGTTGATATAACTCCTAGAAAAATCCCATTCCCTAGTTGTTAGATTATATGGACGTATAACTGGAGATATTGATAGAGCTCCATCAATATTTGATGAGGCAGGAAATCCCAATGAAAAACCAAGATGGAGTGCCGGTGCTTCTGCCTGATATAAAGAGGTTTCACTGTTTATGCGTCCTCCAGTGATTAAAAGGTCAAGGAATAAATCATAGTATAGATTAGAATCATCTATTTCGTTGGTATAACCAAAGAGAAGACCTGTGTCGAAGAAACTTTCTCTTGTATTTGTGAAAGTTCCAAGTAGCGAACCAAATCCATAATAGAATGGCCTATTACCAATATATGCAGCTGATTTAATAAAAACTGAATATCCCTTACCTCCACTAACATCTGCCGCTAATCCAGCATCCAGAGAAAACATACTTCTTGTTGTTTCAAAACTGTCAATACTTATTTCCTGTGTTTGTGAAAATAGTACCGAACAGCTTACAACAAGTAACATTGAAACCAATAATCTTTTCATTTAAAACTCCTTGCGTTAAGATGATTCAAGACTACCATCGTACAGAGGCTTAAAAATGAGGAATGATACTTAAACAGGTGAGAAATGATACTTAAATGACTGAGGAAATATCCCCAAAAGGGCGTTATTTACTCATTTTAGAAGTGCAAGAAGCTCATATCTGCTGGATATACCAAGTTTTCTATAGATATTATAGATATGATTTCCAACTGTCTTAGTTGATATATGTAGTTCAAGTGCGATTTGTTTGTTTCCCAATCCTTCACTTATAAGGGGAATTATCATAATCTCCCGTTCAGATAATCCAGTATTCACAGCTAGATTGTGAATTTTTGATTCAAGTGAAGGTTGAATGATTTTCTCATTGGGTACGTATATAGAATTTTTCGATTTTTCCAATCGTTCTTAATATGCGAGCTCCAAAAATCGCTGTTACGAGTGAGAGTACCATATAGAATATTGGTGAGAGAATGATCCCAATCGGAACTTTATTAATAGATGTTATTCCTACAAAGTAGAATTGATCATAGCCAATAGCCGGTAAAAATGCTGCAATTATTATGATGAGTGCGAGTATGTATTTTCTCGCTACTACATTGGTAATTTTTTTTTCGAAGGATGATGATAACCGCAATCGAATAGCCAATACTTATCATTTCAATAATGCTACTAAGAGGAAATATAGGCCCGAATAAAAGGGTATTAGTCTCTTTGGAAAATCTCATTAACAGTGGAGTACAGAAAAGACTTAATTCTAAAATTGAAACTAGGATGATTATCCCATCGATGATGCGTTTCCCCGGTGGGTTTGTAGCCTCATTGACAGCTAGCGGTAACATTGTATGCATGAGGATGGAAAAGGGAATGCCAAGAGCAATCAGAGAATAGACTCCGAAAGATATGTCTTCTGATATATTGATACCCAAATAGAACATCGTCAGATTGATGAGAATAGAGGCTGTAAAACTACTATATGCTATAAGGAAGTAGGTGAGGGCCTATTCTTAAAACGGGAGACTAATGCTGATAGCACTGTAAGAGCTGCTATACCAGGCAAAAGACTAATAATAAGATATAAAAGCAGAAGATGCTGCATGTTTCCTCCATGTTTACTAAACGATAATCATTCATGAAAATAATACTACCATTTAGATACTACATTGGGGTTCTGTTAGTATTACATCAATATACCTTGATATAGCTAATATCATATGTACCTCAGTATACTATACTTTTCTATTATCATAGGGATAATTATTTAGCATCGGTAGATCTACGTATCAGATTCAGGGGATTTTTTTGAATTCCTAATAATTGAAAACATTGAAGCTATGTCAATTATAGGGCACTGAAGCTATCATAAAAAAAGGAAAATTCAAAAAAAAAGTTGAGAGTGACGGGGAATCATTAAAATTGTAACATTGCCTTGACTGGATCGTGTAATGCTGTTGTTATAATTGATAGTGAGGGGATTAATATGGCAGATTATCACATACCAAGTCTATATCAGCGATTTTTTATTGACAAACAGGATGAGAGAAAGCAATTGTTTATGAATTTGTCTCAAAAATATCAACCATCTAAAGGTTATATCCTGGCTCCTTTGTCCATATAACACCCTCTTTCTTTATTCAGGACATGACCTATATCGATATGGATAGAAGGATGACAACTTTCTTCAAAGATAAACACCTCTCATCTTTTCTACAAGCGAATAAACGCTATACAGAGACTCCTATTGTTAATTGGTATAATGCTGATTATACAGAATCACTGCCAATTGAAGAAAACAGTTTTGACATGATGTTTTCTTTTTATGCAGGGTTTATCTCCAAAGACTGTAAGAAATATCTGAAGCCTGAAGGATTTCTCATATGTAATAATAGTCATGGAGATTCAACCTTGGCATTCTTGGATGATGATTATGTATTAAAAGGTGTGATTAATAGAAAAGGAGACAATTTTTCAATTTCTGAACATAACCTTAATTCGTATTTTATCAAGAAAGATGGTACAACAATAGATAAAGAAAAAGTTCTTAAGAAAATGATTGGTGAGAATTTTACAAAGAAATGCTATGCATACATTTTTCAATATCTACCATCATAATAGAGTAAATCACAAAAACAACTACTTTTTTGTGAAAAGAACAGACTTCAGTAAGCATATACAAACTGTTATAGATAAACCATTTGTAAGAATATATGGTCGAAAAAGGGGTTGAACATTTTCCAAGATTGATTATATACCTCCTTCCCATGATGTTGATGTGTTATCTGGAAAGTCCCGAAAAATGGCTTTTCAGCATATTTCTAACGTTTTAAACATCATTAATGAATTTTTGGAGCAGAAATCATGGTCATCTTTAAAAAAAATATAACTTATACGTGACACCATATAATTACATATTATTGTATAGTAATCTAAAGGTTCCATGAACTGTGATAGAAGAAGAGAGGATAAAAGGCATGAGTACATATTCAATTTCACCAATTCGAACTCTTGAAGAAGGTCGAAAGGCTAAAGCAGTCGCTAAGCGTGTATTTGGAATCGGAGTAACTCTCATGTTACCGATAAAACCGAAATGGGGATTTTATGCTCATGAAGGAGATGATTTCGTTGGTGGAGTTTTTATTGAGCAGGTAAGTCCCACCGAAGGGATGCTTTCTTGGATTTTTGTAGATCCTAAAGCTCAAGGTCATAAACTCGGGTCACGCCTTATAGAAGCTGGGATAAAAGCTATGGATGAAAAGGGTCTGAAGACGCAGTTCAGTTTGGTCCGTTGCGATAATACCGCTTCCTGGAATATGTTTGCTAAACATGGCTATACTCGAGAGAGTGTATTGAGATCATTATTTGGTTATTCGGGAAAAAGCTTTCTAAAACGATTAGGATATTCATTTGCAATTGGATATAGTACATGGGTCAAAGATGAATCTCGAAAAATATAAGTATTCACCCCAGAAAATTTGCTTTAATTAAAAGTCTTCTTTTCTCACTCTTCATTGGAATGGCACTCTCACTTTTTTCCATAAGAGGCTTCGAATATTTCTATATTGGTATGGCGACGGTGGTAGGAATCACAGCATTAAGAATGGTGGTAGCTTATCCGATTGCCAGAATGTGTGGACCTGTCAGATTTGATGCGCCACAGGGGGGGCTTCACTGAGCCTGATAGTAGCATTGGTATTTGGTTCATGGTTGCCGACTTTTGGATACTTTGTGCCAGAGAAAGACATCTGGAGAGACCGCGAATTTGCTCAGTACAATGGTCTGCAAGCTTTTGCTACCTGGATGAGTATAATCTTTGTCTATGTCGGGGTGAGTCTCTTTAATCCAGAATTATTCAGTTCGGGTTTAGAAATCATCATGAATATGGTTATCATGTACCAGATGGTTCCCTTCTTCCCCTTTGATGGGATGGATGGCGCAAAAGTGTTGAGATACAACAAGGTTCTTTACATAATTGGAGTAATTATCAGTCTTCTAGCAATGTTCTTCTTTTAAAGAGAACATACATTTTTCAATAATTACAGAAAATTAAAAATCTTATCTATTGCAATACTTGTAATGTTTGGGTCGAATTGAGTCCCTGCATTTCTATGAATTTTCAGCAATAGCCTCTTTTTTTGAGAAAGCTTTACGATATGGACGTTCAGAAGTCATAGCATCATAAGAATCTGCTAATGCAAGAATTCTTGATTCTATACAAATCTCTTCTCCTTTGATTGAATTTGGATAACCCTGTCCGTCCCAACGTTCGTGATGCTCTAAAACAAATTTTTGCAATAAAGTTCAATTCCTCAGCATTAATTAATGCTTTATATGCATTCCCTGGATGTTCCTTAACTATTTCGTACTCAGCAGTGGTCAATTTTCCGTTTTTATTTATGATCTCTTTTGGTATTAAAGCTTTGCCAATATCATGGACTAATCCGGCGTAATATATTTGAATAATCTCAGGCTTTGAGAAATTCATCACAGTGGCTATCTTTTTTGCAATATCCGCAACGTTTTTGACTATGGTTTCTTGTATATGTATCATGAATTTCAAGCAATCCAGTCAACGATACAATCATCCCTTCTAGTACATTTAATTGAAGTTTGTCATATTTTGTTCTTTTGTATTTCAATTTCTTCTTGGAATCGACTTTTTACATAAGTGAACTCCATTATAGCCTTTAGCATCTCCTCAACTTGATATTTTTCAATATCTACGTCTTTCGTATTTACTACATCAAAATAAAATGGATTTTCATGGACCTGATTATTCCATATAACAATTGGGTGAACCTCAATAATATTTTTGATCATCTTACTAGAAAACTTATTTATATTGTATCTACAGATTGCTGAGACTGGATATACTCCAAAAATTTCTTTATTTAAGAGATACTCATATTCCATGATTCTTTCAAAGCCATCTTCATAATCTAAGACCCAACTAATTTCACCAGTTATTGAAAGTGCACTATAGCCCTCTTTAATTGCATCTTTTGTTAGTGTTTTTAATAAAGCTATCATTTTCTCAGGAACAAATGTTCCCCCCTTAGAATATGCTTCGTCTTTATTTAAAATAGATAATTGTCCACAATTAATTGAGCTCTCTACATCTATTGAGAGTTGAAGTCTTTGGAGAATTAATTCTATTTCAGACCCATTGCAGATATAAAAACATTTTTTCATTTTTCTTTATTCTTGAAGAAATATAAGAAGAGAGAATATTTGTGTTTTCATCAATATGTTTATCATCATATAAGAACACCAAATGATCATCGGGTTCTATATGATTCATTTGTTCTTGAAAATTGTTAATGTCCATATATGCGCCCCCCCCCCTTCCAATTCCCTCTGAGTAATAGGTAAACATTAACACAGTATGCATTGGAAGTATACTATTCTAGAGGACTCATTATAAGGCAGATGGTAACATGCCTCCACTAGATTACAGTAGAAAACGGTATCCACAAATTCTTCTCTTATAACTGGATATGTTAAATTTTAATAAGCTACTCATAAGGAGAATTAAGAGGGATTCCCAATAGAATATGAAAGAAAAGAAGCCGCTAATTGCTAGGATCTCACCCTTAGCCACTATAGTTCAATACTGACTATGGTTTGATGTTTTCTGAAGTATCATGCTTACTCTTGTGGATCAGAACTCAGCTATTATTTCTGAAGTGTTTCTTAATATAGCACCTTTTTCACTCAGTATTTTGTTCCATTTGACTATTAATTCCTCTGCATTATTGCTGTAACTACTATGAGCATCGCTCACTAGGATCACTTCATAACCTAATTTTAGAGCATCATTACAGGTGGTTTTCACACAACCATGAGTTGTCATCCCTAGCATTATGATATTCTTAATACCCTTTTCATCTAATAAATCCTTTAAATTAGTTTCTTTGAAAGCACTTCCATTATTCTTTTGAACAATATCTTCATCAGGTAATGGGTGTATAGAAGGATGTAACTTCCAACCGTCTGATTCAATTTTTAACAACCCTTTATTGTTATGTTGCACAAAAATTATGGGAATTTTGTTAGATCTAGCAACATCTATAAGCTCTGTGATATTTTTTAGTATGTCTTTCTCTTTATAAACAGTTGTCTTTTGTGTGAATAACCCTTTTTGGACGTCAATAACCAATAAGGTTGTATTATTATGTAATTCCATAACGTTCTCCTTATAGAATAAACCATGTTATACACTCAGATGAAAATTGATGGTTTATAACTCAATGATATTATATTCAAAGAGAAAAATATCCAAAATACAAAAAAGATTTTTATGAAAAAAAAATGTATCAGTAAAGCGTCTACAGGTCTACAATAATAGTTAAACGTGCATAGGAAAATGGAGTGGTTGTTGGCGATTGTAAAAGACTGTCAAAAAAAATTGAGAAGAGAGACTTCAATAAAGTTTTCCCAATTAAGAAGTTGGATTCAAGGAACAAGATTACTTTCTAGCTGGGATGTTCAATTTTCACTTGAACAGGATACATATTATGCATAATAATAATTTCCTATGAAGAAATACAGTATACAGATTAAAAGCGTAATCATCTTTATTTTAGTACTCCTGCTGGTCTCCTGCTCTACACAATTGCTCCAGAGGAAAGAGTTCGCACCAGTCGAATATAAGGGGAATATCTACTTGTATGGGGAAACCCACGGGATTAAGAACATTCTAGAGGGCGAACTGGAGATATGGGGAGAGTTCTATACAAAAGAAGGCATGAGACATTTGTTTATAGAAATGCCGTATTATACCGCAGAACTGCTGAATCTATGGATGGCTGAAGAGAGTGATGAGATCATTAAAGCCATATTTAAGAATTGGGAAGGGACTGCGGCAAATAATCCTGATGTCTTAGCTTTTTATATGAGCATAAAACAACAATATCCCGAAACAATCTTTCATGGGACCGATGTGGGGCATCAATACGATACAATCGGGAAGAGTTATGTAAAACTGCTAGAAGATTCAGGTCAAAAAGAGTCTCATCAGTATGAGAGAACGCTAGAAGTCATCGCCCAAGGTAAGAAGTACTACAAAGACAAAAACTATGTGTATAGAGAGTATGCGATGGTTGAAAACTTTTTATACGAATTGAAGAGTCTAGAGGACGAAGATATCATGGGTATCTACGGTTCAGCTCACACCGGGCTACAGTCACAGAATCATACTAACCAGATACCCTGTATGGCAAATCAGTTGTATGCTCTGGGGCTTTCTATAGATTCTGTAGACCTGAGATTCTTAGCAAAGGATATCCAGCCGACTCGAGTCGACAAGATTATGATTGGAGAGTCACAGTATTCTGCTTCCTATTTTGGAAGAGAAGATCTCAGGGGGTTCCGGGACTTTACTTACCGGGAGTTCTGGCGTATCGAGGGAGCTATGAGGATCTCAAGGATTACCCAAAAACCGGCGATGTCCTTCCTATTGACAACTACCCCATGACAATTGAGAGTGGAGAAGTCTTCATTGTCGAACTAGGAAAAACTGACAATTCAATGATGCGACTGTACTACAGGTCCGACGGCAACTCATGGCAGGGAAGACCAACAACAGAAGGGTTCAGGGTCAACTGAACGCTTGTTTGAGAGCACATATTATCAAGGCTTATTGGATTGTGGAGGGCTTCCTAGTAAGATATATTTCGGTTGGTTGCAGATGGAATGAGAACAGTATTTTAGGAAATTGAAAGATCAAAAAAGAGAAGCCCTTTTTATAATATATAAATCATGAAATTGATTTGTTATTCCATTAATAACGGTGGTAATGAAGCCAATCCATAACCTGATTTTTGATCTATAAGTCTTAATTATCAATCGATACGATTTTGATATCGTGTATCTAGGGTTCGCTGAGGATGCCTTTAGGTTTTATCAAAGAAGTCCAATTCTACCCGATTACTGAAAGAACGTAGATTCCCTCTGATGTGATATTCCCGATTATATCTCCATCAAATATTTTCACTTTGGTCATGGAGTCTCCCCATACTTCAACAGCTTGCAGGGTTGAAATGTAATAACTTGATATCAGTCTTCTTAAGGCGGGGATATGAGTACCTCACCCTCATGTTTGAGTGGAGTCTCTGTGGTTGAACAGGTAAGCAATGGAATCACCAATCTTGAGACCCTAGGTGATGGCAGTACTATTTATTAAGAAATAAACTATCTATTCCTCTCTTTATTATCTCCAATTTTATCTTAAGGTGCACAAGTGCAGAATGTGCTGACTGCTCATTTTTCAGAGCTGACTGTAGTGCCTCTTTCATTGAGACCATTAATAATTGAATGATTGCCGTTTGTTCCAAAGGATCAATTCTATCCATTCCAGAGTTTTGAGACACCGAGTGAATAGTTCACTGCAGGAGATTGTTTCAACCATCGTATCATTAAAAATCTGGGTCGCTCGTTGGCTCTTTGAGATTTGTTGGAACAACTGCATCCGAGGTGAAGGAGTATGTTCTTGAAGCGACTGTATTTCATGTTTGCTGATGTACAGGATGAAATCAAAGAGATCCGTGAAGGGGCTATCTTCATTTTCAAGAAGCTTTTGTTCTCTTTGATTACGAGTCTTTGAAATCAAATAGCTCAGGGCATCTTCTTTATCCTGGAAATACTGATAGAAACTTCCTCTTGGAATGCCTGCATCCAGAATGATATTTTTAATCGATACTTCTTCAAGAGGAACTCGAGTATATTCCTTCAAAATAGCTTGATAGACTCTTTCCTGCTTTTCAGCATTCAGATTGAGATAGGTGTTTTGAGGCATAGGCGGTTATTGGTTTTTCCTTTTTAATATGTTTTCTTTCATTTTATCATAATTAGCAGGATTCTTCGAGAATGGACATGTACGAATACACACAGCACATCCCATAGTTGCTGCAAACGAGGCAAAGCATTTTTCCCTATCGTATGTTTCATAACGGTCCGGTATGGAACTGCTATGAAATTCCTTGGTAAGTAGTGGTTCTGAGTAGATTGCAGAAGTAGGGCAGGATCGTACACAGAGTCCACATTTAGCGCAAAAATCATGAATCCATTCATGTTCTTTTGAATCAGTGAACTCAAAAAGTTTCTGATCGATGAATATTGGTGATATTCTACAGCGTGGACCAAATTCTTTGGTTATCAGTAATCCATTTTTACCAATTGCACCCAGTCCAGCTTTTGCTGAGAGGGGAACAGTATCGACCAACCCCCCTAAAGGATGATTAGCCATGCATGTGATGTCGTATTTTGTCCTGAGCCAATGTGCAATTTCATTAGTGGCAATACCGAGCGAGTTATAGACTGTGATGACTTCGATACCTGCATCTAGTTCAGGTGCTTTTTCAATCGGTTGCTTTTTCATTTCCTGGGCAAAGATTAATGCATATCTAAAGGGGACCGCTTTCCCTTCGAAGATATATTCCCGAGGTAATTCGGTGAAGCCGATAATCACTTTGTAATGTTCCCATGCATATGTTCTCAGGTCTTCCCATAGTTGATGATTCGGATAAGATTCAAGGATTCTATCAGGAGTATGCTTAGAAGATTGCCCCTGTTCCATCGCTGTCATGTACCCATTCATATCTTGATAGTTTCGATTTATATTCTTTTTAATACTCGGAGCTAATCGAATGAAGTTTTTTCCCAATCTCAACATACCGCGAATTCCCTGGCTTTCCAGCATAAGTTTGAATCTACTTGTTATTGCTCCGGGCTTATTCCTATATGTTTCGGTAGTAAAGTATTCGAACCCTTCCATCACTGAGGAATCATCAGCAGTGAAATATTCATCTACATACTTATATGTATGTTGGAGAAATGCCTTTTCCTTCTTAAACATCATACGAATACTCCTAACTATATATTATGACACGTGTCATAATAAATATAAGTGACACGTGTCATAAAGTCAATACTTCATAAGCGAATTACTATAAATATATAAAAGGTTCGGCAGATTTCTTTGCTGGTTTCTAAGCTAGATCACTCAGGTCAATCTTCTTCTCAATCAGAGCAAGGTTCTTGTGCCAAACCTTCAGTGTGATGTGGATCTCTATAATTGAATAATCGTATCCAAAAGGTTCTGTTTTGTAGCTTTTTCTCTCTAATACAGTGGATTTCAAAAATCTTCTGATAAGATTTTCCAGCTGATCAGGACTGGTATCATTCATGATACTTTTTTCTGTAATCACTTTTACTTATGGAAGCATCAAAATAATTCGTTTTAAAAGTTAAAAGTTTATCGATATAATAGCATCGAATAAGGCTCTAATCCCATCTGAAGGATAATTAAGCGTTATGGAGGTAACATGTTATTAAAATCGAAGTACATCGTTGGATTGCTTGTCGTTCTTTTTGCTCTGACTGGTTGCAGTCCAGAAGATTCAGGCCTGACAGATGGCCGTTATGGTGCAGCTAGTCATGGATATGGCGGAGAGGTCTCAGTCGAATTGATTGTTTCCAAAGGAAGAATCAGTGAAATTGAAATTACGGGAGAAGATGAGACTCCCGGTGTAGGTCAGGCGGCTTTCAAGCCTCTGAGAGAAGCAATTCTCGAAGCCCAGAGTGTTGATGTTGAGGGTATCAGTGGTGCGACGAGGACAAGCAAAGGAGTTCTTGATGCCGCTGAACATGCTTTGAATAAAGCAAGGGGTTTTGAGGCTGAGGAAATCACCAGTTCCGTACTCGCTGACGGAACCTATACTGCTCAAACCTGGTCGTTCTCTCCAAATTATCCGATGGAAGTGTCTGTTGGGGTGAAAGATAATAGGTTTACCTCCATCGAAGTGATTGGTGGTAATGACACCGAGCCTATACTCAAGAGTGCTGAGAAACTGTTGATCCAAGAATGATTGAGTCTCAGTCTGTGACAATGGATGCGATAGCCGGGGCTACAGTTTCAAGTAATGCAATTAAGACGGCAGTTGAGGCATGTCTTGTTCAATCTATCGAGGCAGCAGGTGGTGATAAGAATAGCATTCAAGCCTTCTATACTACTGGAGAGAAAATAATGCATCAGCTCGCATACAGACTGATGTGCTCGTCGTCGGTATGGGTGGTTCTGGTATCGTGACAGCCGTTCGTACAGCCGAAAAACTCTATGCTGCCCATGACAATAATGCTGATGCTGTTAGGGTTCTGGGAATTGAAAAGGCTGGTAAATACGGAGGAACTAGTGCTGTGACTTCTTCTCCGATGTCAATTAATCCACCAAGTTATGTAGAGAAGAATGGTGGGGAGCCCTTTGTTGATATAGATACGCTACGTTCAGCTTGGATTGAGTATACTGAAGGTGATGCCAAAGACTGGGCGATTAATTACATGATGTTTGAGTCAGGACATGCCTCTGATTGGTTAGCGGAGCGTGGATTTGAGTTCGGCGCTCCAATGCAGGGACTTGCCTATCCATATAAGGCAGTAGTTGCCTACGGTGGCGGATTTGGTACCAGTAAATCAGAGATTGGTGGGTACTTTGATGCTATTATGGAGTATTACACCAGTATCGGCGGTGAGTACATGCTAGAAACTGCTGCAGTCGATCTTCTTAGCGATGAGAAGGGAAATGTCATCGGTGTAATCGCCGAAAGCTATGATGGTACGCAATATGAGATTTATGCTGAAGCTGTGGTACTGGCTACTGGAGGTTTTGCTGGAAGTGCTAATATGACAGAGAAGTATCTTTCGACTGAATTCTATCCACTCACTGGTGATGCTTACAATGTCTACGGTATGATGCAGAATGACGGAACCATGATTGAGGCGGCGATACAAAGGGTGCGGCAACTTATAACATTGGGACACCCCCAATCAGCCATATCGGTGGCGCTGCCGGTATTATGCACGAATTTGAGACCACCCCTATAGAGGGAACATTCGACATATGGACCGGTAGAGAGATGACCCGCTCACTTAATGATGTGCCGATGATGATGGCTGTTGCTCCGAATGCTTTGGCAGTCAATGCTTCAGGTAAACGCTTTGCAGATGAGACGTTTCTCGGATCATATGGTAACTGGATGGCAGGCCCGAGGTATTACACCATTTGGTCAGCCGAAATGATTGACGAGATCAAGAATAAAGGGTTCCGTTTCAATACCAACGGACTGTTCATCAATCAGGGAGGTTGGCCTGCAGATACACCTATTGAGAATATTGAGGAGGTTCTTGAAGCAGCAATAAGACATGGCCTGGTTGTAAGCGCAGACTCTCTTTCCGCTCTAGCTCCAAAACTTGATATGGACAGCTCTACACTTGAAACAACCGTCAGACAGTATAATGAATACTGCGATACACAGACAGATCCTGCAGACGGGGTGGTGAAAACAGCGTTGTCCTCGACTTTTCAGGCAGACCTGTTGAAAGTGAGCACAGTACTTTCCAGAAAGTAGAAGGGAAAGGCCCCTATTATGCTGTTGTCTGTTCACCTTGGATCTATTCCACTGCAGGTGGACTCGACATCAATGAGCAGTTTCAAGTGCTCGATAAGAGGGGAAATGCTGTGAAGGGATTGTATGCAGTAGGAACTGATTCTATTGGAGTCCTTCTTACAGAAAAGAAAGAATACGTTGGCTACGGTGGCGCAGCTCAAGGTTGGGCTTTCACATCCGGATACCTTACAGGAGAGATTATTGCCAATGATATCCTGAAGAAATAATTATTATTCCATTCGATTATGCCCATGGGAGTTTATACCCCATGGGCATTCTTAGTTTGCCCTGCAAGTGTAATAACTTGACGATGAAAGTTTGTTACAGGTAACAATCAAAAGTGTCTGATACATAAAGACAAAAGCACAACCGTGAGGTTGGGTTTGAAGGAGTTGTGAGACAATTAGACTTCGGTTATGGATTCTCTAAAATCCCACTAAGATCCTTCATTAAGGAGAGTGGTTCTAGCTATCACAGTCTCAAGCTTTATGCATTTTCAGGGTACTACAAAATTTCTTGATATCTCCATGTGAGCACTCTGGAACCATTATAGTATGGGTCTTTAATTTTCTCTCTTATCCAATAATGTATATGTACATTCGAACATCTTGGCGTAAATAGGCTGATGGTGTAGAGTACTCACGCCGATAATAAAATCAGTATTATCGTCTTAAGAGGTAATGATATGGACATGACAGGACTTGAGTATTTTGTAAGTTGTGCACAGCATCAAAATTTCACAAAAGCTGCCGAAGCCTGCTTTATCACCCAGACGGCTATGAGTCAACACATTGCAAAGATTGAAAAAGAGCTGGGATTCAAACTGTTCTTCCGAGGAAACAGAGCAGTCCGCCTGACTCAGGGAGGTCTGGTGTTCTATGATGAAGCACTTAAGATACTCAGGCAGTACAAGGAGAGCGTACAACGCAGTGCAAGTGCAGCTGCAGGCTTTGAAGGAGTTCTCCGGCTGGGGTTTACCAATTATATAGAAAGGACCTTTCTTCCCGAGCTTATTGGAAAGTTTCATGAGGATTATCCCCGTATAGAGATTTTGCTAAATAAAAATGATCAGGCAGAGACTGCCGAAGATTTGAGAGCGGGGTTTAACGACGTATCGGTCATGTTTCCCTATGATGTAGTAGATAACGAAGAATTATGTGTCAAGACAATCGATAGTTACAAGATTTGTGCGGTAATACACACTTCACATGATCTGTCCAAACGAAAATCGATACGTATTGGTGAATTGGAGAAAGACCCCGTAATTATCCACAGAGCCTCACGTTCTCCTCGTCTACATAAGCGAGTACATACTGACTGGGTTCAACACAACTTTCATCCTGAAAAGATTATTGAGGCTGATAGTGCTGATGCCATGCTGTTCCTTGTTGAAGCCGGATTTGGCAATGCACTGATGCCCTCTTATGTGAAACAACTGCAGAACGACAAGATAGTTGTTATTGATCTTGAAGGAACCTCGGTGTCGATTGATATGGCTGTTGCTATATGAGAAATACAAACAACCCAGCAGTAAAGCTGTTTCTGGATGCTTTGAGTGCATATACGAATCCCCTGCTTGAGTAGCAGTAGTGAGAGATCCATCTTTCTATGACGGTATGTGTTGTTTATCACATATAGCGAGAGGCATAACATCCTTACATATCGGTCCATTATGTGGGAGGTAAATTATGACAGCTCTCGGTGATTTCAGCAGAATCATGGACGCACTATTTGTTAAATTGGCAGCTACTACTTCTTTGTTTGGGTACTGTGAAACTGTCTTGACTCCCTCTTTTCATGTCAACTTTACTCCTTTGCAGAATATCATTACATTTAGTATATGAAAACGAATAGATATTTAAATTTGAAAGGTGCTACGTGTGCCTCTTGTGCATATACTATTGAGAAAACAGGGCGAAAACTGGATGGAGTAGAGGAAGTTTACGTTGATGTTGTAGATAAAAAAGTCAATGTCACTTTTTCAGAATCTCAGGTGGAAAAACAGGACGAAGTCCTCAAGACAATCCAGAAAGTCATCCAGAAATTAGGCTACGATGCTGATATAATTGAGCAGTAGCTCCCGGTTTCCCTAACGTATGTGGATAGATTATCCTCTATGACTGTTTTACCTGTTTTTATGGTATGAAGTCATCACTACATGGTGATGAAATATTCCAATAGCACTTATTGCTGGCTTACCACAGGTGCATATCTAGCAAAACATCATGTAAATATTGTTCTCATTTATAGGAATCCATATAGCAGTGAGCTGGTAAATTCTTTTGAAAACAATAGATGCAATCCCAAGACAATAGAGAATACCGGGATGCTCAATCTGAAGAGTTCCGGATATTCTTAGTTCTCAAGAATGGCGTAATGAATTTTATGAAAATCAATCAGTAGAAAATTTCACAAAAATATATATCTTTTTGTGAAAATATAAACTATAATATATACATGCAATCTGTTATGAATAAAATAGTTGCGAGGATTTATGGTCGTGGAAGGGGTTGGGTATTTTCTAAGATTGATTTTATACCTCCTTTTTCCGATGAGGAGGTGAGGAAAGCTCTCTCTGACCTAGCAAAAAAGGGAACTATTCACAGAGTTTCTCATGGGATTTATCACTATCCTCGTTACAGCGAAATACTTCAACAGTATCTGAGTCCTGATATTGAGCAAGTCGCATATGCATATGCCAGGAAATTCAATTGGCGCATCCAGCTTCGGGGAACACAGCATTAAACTATCTTGGACTATCAACTCAGGTTTCTGCTCAACATCTCTATGTATCTGACGGGCCGAGTCGTATGTATAGAATTGGGAAACAGTCATTGGAATTTAAACATCAGGCTATAAAAGAAACCGGACTGAAACTGCGTGAGAGTAGGTTGCTTGTACAGGCTCTTCGAGCATTGGGTAAGGATCATGTCACCCCGGAAGTTCTCAGTAAGATATCTGACCAGATAGGCGATATCCCTTCTGGAAAGATCTTGAAAGATGTCCAACAGGTGAGTGCCTGGATATATAAGGCGATAGAGGAAATTCTCAAAGGATCACATCATGGATAATCTCGCTCGTTTATCACAAGAGGAAAGGAAGCAAGTCTTTTCGGAGACTGCTGCTCAGATGGGAACGACTTCCGCAATAGTTGAAAAAGATTTCTGGGTTTGTTTTGTTCTGGAAAAAATATTCATGTCAGAGAAGCTCAGAAACAAATTGCTATTCAAAGGATGTACAAGGTAAGCCCCTTTCCTCATATCTGTTTTCCACAGCACACGACAAATTCATATTGATCGAGTGAGAAGATCATAATAGCCCACACTTCTTTAATGAAAGTAATGTCGCTTCAATTGATTCTTGGCTATACCCTTCATTAAAGACAAAAGATAAAGGTCCACATCTCATCTCTACTAATAAGGGAGATGTTCTCATCTGTTGTGTTTCTGCTATCTTTGGTATATGCACTATTTCTTTCCTTGCTTCTATAGTTTATTGAATAATTTTCTCAGTGGTTTAAATTACGGTTATTATGAAAAACTACAACAGCACTTGTTTTTCGAACGATGGAATCTCCTCTGACGTATTCATACCCTTCATCTTGAAGGAGTGTAATAATAGCACTTTCAAGTTTTGCTTCGGTGAAACTACTCATCAATAACCTCCCAAGACCCTTCTTTTCGGCCTCCTACTCTATGAAGCAAGTTGTTTGACTGGAGTTTCTGAATATTTCTCTGAATTGAACGCTCGGTTATACCAATCAAATCTGCTAGTTCTGGAATTGTTATGGATGGGTTATCCCGACATGCATCAAGGATCTTTCCCGACGTTTTCCCGACGTTTTCCCGACGAAGTGCCAGTTGATGTGTCTGTAGAACTATCGTCATAATTCTTTGATGTTTTCTCATCTGACTTGATATAGCCTTCGGCGAAAGGAAAACATGCACCGGTAGGTTGGACCACTTGGGAATCGCTGGTTGAGCAGCGACTCGATGCTCAGGGTAATGTGAACAAGCTGATCTCGTTTATCAATGATGAATTGGCCGAGACCTGGGAAGAGAAATCAGAGCAGCAGGACTGGGAGGTTTTGCGGGGCCAAAAAGAATCCTGGAGATCTGGTGAAATCCATGAGGATCTCCTTCTGCTCACCGCCGGTGTCGATGTTCAGGAGAATAGAATTGGAATAGAAGTTATCGGCTGGGGAAAACGGTTCGAGCATTGGAGTGTTGAATATCACGTATTCAATGCCAATCATGCTACCAATTCTCTGAATGACCGCTGCTGGGAAGAGCTTGCAATGCTCATGACTAAACAGTGGATGCATCAACCGGTGAAGTTCTCTATCTTTCGGGAATCTGTATCGATGCCGGGTATAATACCGAAACGGTGTATCATTTCTGCAGGGGCTATCCACAGGATAGGGTTCTGGCAATTCAGGGATCTGATCGGCTGAAAGCTCCGATCTCTGGAGCAAAAGCGGTGGATCATATCGGTGGAAAGCATATGAGAAATGCCCTGTTTCATTATGAGTTGGGCTCATCCTTCCTGAAGAGTGAGCTCTTCCACTGGCTCAAGCAGAAACCACCAGAGGGTGATGATCCATTTCCATTCGATTGGTGCCATTTTCCGGAAGATCGGAGAGATGAATATTTCAAGCAACTTTGTGCAGAAGTTCTCCAGAAAACAACACCGAAAGACAAACGATCAAAGGTTAAATGGGAGTGGGTGAAGATCAGAGAACGGAATGAAGCATTGGATACCCATATTTATGCCAGAGCTGCGGTTGGGTATGATTCGATTGCAACGACGGGGTAGCTCTAGTGGAATTGGGCTCCGGTCCTGCGAAGGAATGTGTATGTGTCGATGTAATTGACGCCGAATATCTGGCAGATATTCGGGATCTTCACCTTTTTCGCTCCAAGACCGACTGGGGCCTCCTGCGTGACGACGGTGAAATCATGAACAGCAGCATACGAAATTACCCAAGCATCAGCCTTCTGGAGAAAAATCTCGGAGTTCTTTGCATCATAGGAACTGGTGACATAATCAGCTATTTCAGAAAACCTAATCTGAATCTCAGAATCGGGGTCGAGGAACAGACCTAATGACTTCCTTTCTTTGACCCAGTGAGAGAGAAAGTCATCTGCTTTATTGTCGGTAAGTTCTTTATAGACGAATGAAGGCGAGATGATACATTGTTCTTCGACCAGATGGTCAAGCCAGTTCCAGAATCCCGGGACTATATCGTGGGCATACTCAAAGCGGTGTGACTGAATATATACATTGGAATCGAGGCAATATGTAATCAAGAGAAGCTCCGCCTATCGATAAGCTTGTACACAACAGGAATACTCACACTAAGCAGATCAGCTGCATCCCGATACAGCAACCTTCGTTCCTGAATGCTCGAAATTACCGCATCGGTAAAGGATTTTCCGGTTTTTGCGAAGAATGTGTTATAGAAGTTGCCGCCGCCGGAACTGCCGGCTGCTCTCTTTCTCTCAAGGTTGGTATTCTCTTCGAGCATCTGATCATAGAGCTCAAAGAAGTTTTTCCTTGTAATCCCCTTCGTTTCCAATAATCTTCTCATGACAACAATTGTGCTGATCTTGAAATCCTTGGATAGCTGAATGATCTGCTGGTAGTCTATTGCCGGAGATTTCTTTGGTAAGAGCGATTCAGGAGCCAGTAATTCTGCAGCAATCCGGTTACAGGTTCTTTCCAGGTCCTGAACATCATCAAGCTCCTGCTCATCGGGGTTTAGGTTCGATATCCCGCTCTTACCGAACCACAGATGAGCAAGTTCATGGGCGAGGGTGAAAATCTGCCCTGCATAGCAGTCATTGGAATTGATGAAGATGTAGGGACTGTACTCATCGCAGAGGGCAAAGCCCCGGAATTCAGAGATGTTCAGTTTGCGGTGAGTGTTGTTCCCAACAACACCACTCCTAATAACCGTTATTCCCGTTTTCTCGCAGATATCAATGATGGCCCTGAGGTAATCAGGTCTGGAATGGACAGTGGAGAAGAGGTTTTTAGACCAATCCAGAGTTTCTCTAATATCTGCAGCAACAGTATGTACAGGGTCTGTAAGGCTGAACGATCCGATAAAACTGAGAGGGGATTTCTCCTCCTCTTTACTATAGGCCGAAAACCATTCCTGCTGCCGAAGGACGATGTTGAGCATATCAATCAGGTCAATGCTTGCATCTTGGAATCGCACATCCTTGATGGTACGGAAGTCTGTAATAGGCAGTTTATCAGCCTCGGGAGGAGTGGATAGATAGAGATACCCGAATGGGATTTTAAGAATATTGCCTATACCCATCGCCTGATTAATGGTGGGGAAGGCTTCTCCGGCTTCCCAGGACAGATACTTATCAACATCGACGTGCATCTTATCTGCTACGAGTTGTTGAGGTATATCTAATCTTGTTCTTCCCATCTAATAATCTCAGGGTTGATATATGCTGTTGTCATCACTATTACCTTAAAGACATCCCTTTCTTCTAGTATACCATCGATCGGAAATACTTGAATATTTATTTCAAGGTTTCCTGTACGTGTTAAATGTAAGTGAAAACGGCTGCTGTTTCAAGGTTTTGGAGGGCAATCTGGATAAAGGACTCATTATTTAATCCCATAACCCAGCTTCAAGGAATTTCAACGAAAACGTTTTGCATCGAGGACAGTAGTAATTCCCTTTGGTAAGATCAGGCTCCCCGTATTTTGTGAGCGGCGGCTCAGTTTCGCAGGTTCCCGTGCTGTTGTAGCTATGCACGTGTTCGCTGCTCTTGCACTTCGGGCAGGACACCGGATCGTCTCCAAGTTCATTGGCGAATATGATTTCACATGATGAGCAGTAATGAGGTTCTCTGGTCAGATCAGCCATTCCATCTATTAGTTTGTCAGGATGCTCTTTGGCAAGAATTTCATAGTCCATCATCCCATTGCCTATGTACAGGGAATCAGAACCATTTTCCCCGAGCGCTTCATCCAGTCCGCAGTTGCTGCAGTGTATTTCCAGTATGTGTCCTATATCACCCTCGTTCTTGAAATAGTGTTGCCCTGAATTCAGTGTATCATTATTGAGCCAGCCTTTGAATCAATTTTCTTGAGAACTATTTTGTCACTTTATGATGAGAGGGGGGAGGAAGGAAAAACTATGTATATTTAGTTAGTGTTCTATGTATTAAGTAAAATAAGGATATACATAGTAAACACAAAATAACTAGAATAACATGAAATAACTATTTACATACATAGAGAAATCTGATAACATTCCAATTGTAAAAATGTTAATGGAGAATGTTATGGAATATGAAAAGATTATCTTAGACTTGCTTAATAGAATTGTAATTCTAGAAGGAAAGGTCGCCCAATTGGAATCAGAGCCGACGAAAGTAAGACCTGAGCCGGTTCGCTCTCCTGAACCGAGAAGGAGTCTTTCGAACCAGAGAGATATGACAAAATATCTTTTCGAAGGTAAGTTGTACGGAAAAAGTCGTTTGGTTCTTGCTGTTGTTAGAAAGTATGTGGAAACGCATCAAAATATTAAGGTGCGTGATTTGGAAATAACATTTGATAAATCTTTACAGGGATCTCTTGGGGTTGTAAGGGAGCTTGAAGAAGTCAAAAAGAATGTGTCTGATTACTCAAAACGTTTCTTTATCAAGCCTCATGAAGAAATTCGACTGATTGATGGTACCTGTGTAGTTTGTACTCAATGGGGTATAGGAAATATTGATTGGATTGTTGATTATGCAGTAGAAGACTTGGGTTATGAGATTCGTAAAACGAACTGAAACCGTGTATTTCTAGAAGTATTTATTGGAGGGAGTAAAGTTTTCGAGGTTTTGCTCCTTTTTCTATTTTATAGAGCTACTTCCAACATTTTAATAATCAAAATCCTGACATTGTGACCCTCTGATGCCCTAACTACAATTACCGTATGTTAGGATTAGAAAAAGATCAGATGATTGCGTACCGAGATTAGGCAATCTCCGCTTTTCAGGCAGTCATGCTCAGTGGATCGTCGTATGAGATTACTCATGCTGATGGCTCCAAGCAGCGAGTGACCAGGACCAATATTGCAGAGATCCAGGAAGTCATTCACTTCTGGCAGCAGGAGATCGATATCCTTGACGGGAAGGGAGGTTCACTGCATGTCAGACCGAACTTCTAAGATCTCAACACTCGATCGATTCATTTCCTATATCTCCCCATCAGCTGGAATTAAACGGATTCAGGCTGCTGGCGGCTATTGATGCCTATGTCTTCGGTTCTTCTGCAGACTATACCGGAAAGAAGACCCGGCATGGACTGTCAAATACTCTGCCGGTCAGAGATGATACCGATTACTCATTAGCACAGCTCAGGAACTATTCCCGTTCTCTGGTGACCTATACCTCTATCGGAGCCGGGGCAGTCTATATCAATGCCTCCAACACTATCGGGACAGGGCTCAAGATGCAGCCCTCGATCCTGGAGAATGTGGTCCCCTTATCAAAGAAACAGATATAAGCTCTCCAGATTCAGATCAAACAGTGATGGAAACTCTGGGCCGAGAGTACTGACTGTGACTACCATGGTAAGTTCTCCTTCAATCAGCTGTAGTTCCTTATATACCTTTCAAAACTCACCAGTGGTGATGTTCTTGTTACCTTACCCCTTGGTCATGAGAGCAGACAGTGAACGGTCTGAAGGTTAACATCATAGATGCTGAACGGATAGAAATGATCATCTGAAAAGAAATAGCAAAACCCTGGGGAAGGGGGGAAGTTCGATGCCCAGAGAAGACCTGTCGAGTGTATGTACATCCTTCATAGAACTTAATTGAAGATCAGGTAGCAGTCTATTTGGAAATGTATAGAGCAAAAAAACGG
>LQAH01000024.1_pt1 | contig 103261 bp, 127 predicted proteins | sample 1535791 | NCBI WGS metagenome assembly LQAH01 (sample SAMN04331585, study PRJNA305678) | bioreactor metagenome | isolation source: bioreactor_4 inoculated with Wadden Sea sediment 2nd replicate of a... | place: Germany:Bremen
CTTCGGGTCTGTAGAGAGAGTCTCGCAGGTCGTATTCTCCGCTCTTTGGCATGTCAGCCTGGCTGGTCGGTACATGTTGTGAGCAGGCGCTGAGAAGCAGTAATGGGATGATCAGCAGAGGTGTCATTTGTTTTGATCCAGACTGATGTCCTAGAAGTTATCAGCCTTTCTATCATATGTTTGTCTGCGGTGATAAGAATAAAGCTTGTATTTTGTCTGAGGTTTTATGGCACAAAGAGCCGTCGCTGAAAAGAATAACGCCGGTCAGGTGACCGGCGTTGAGTTCGTGGGTCAGTTGGTTGCCGCGGCCCGTTTTGATGCTTTCAGAGGATTGACCCGTTGCTCCTGAGCCTGGCCGCCCGACAGCCAGTCTGGTCCCAGATTTAGCTGCCCGGCTTTGAACTGGTCATAGTTTTCCTGGCGGGCGAACTCAATCACGATATCCCAGTTTCCGTACTTCATTTCAGCCGGGTCGATGGCTGAGTGAAGAATTTTTTTCTGTTCAAATTCCTGTAGAATTTCTTTCATCGGCCGAACGTTACGAGTGATGAGCTTGCTTTCGTAGCGAATGGCGATGCCCGGATGATCTGTCTGTTCCATGAAATAATCTCCTTTTTTACGACGCACACCTGTGTTTGTGATAGTGAAAACTATTATCGATATATCTGTGCATAAATACAAGGTGTCAGCTTGCGATTGGAGTGACACCCCTCTTTAAATCTCATAGATACGATTTAAAGAGGGGACATGCTGTTTTCAGTCCGGGCTCAATTTACATCAATGAAGCATTGATCCAGAGGTGGCAAAGGATGCTGGCGATATAGCCGAGCATAATGGCCGGTGTCCACTTCAGGTGGGAGCCGAAGGTGTAGATTCCACGCGCGGTACCCATCAGGGCAACTCCTGCTGCCGAGCCGATCGACAACATGCTGCCGCCGACTCCGGCTGTCAGGGTGACGAGTAGCCACTGACCATGCGACATGTCCGGATTCATGGTCAATACGGCAAACATAACCGGAATATTGTCAACGATTGCTGACATGACACCGACAATGGAGTTGGCCATTGTTGCGCCGAGACCGGAGTACATCATTTCAGACAGCGCTCCCAGATAACCAAACTGGGTCAGGCCACCGACGCAGAGGATGACACCATAAAAAAACAGCAGCGTATCCCATTCGGCTCTGGAGATATTCTTCATCAGATCGAAATGCTGAGCCGCCGTCTGTCTGGTCTGATGGTCTTCGAGGATCTGGACGGCACCCTGCATTTTACTGTCCGGACCAATGATTGGAGCAGCAGAAAAGTGAACCCAGCGGCCCTCTTCGCCGATCTTCGGGTTGAAGCGTGTCGCTTCATAGGACCCGGAAATGAACTCGTTGCGTTTGAAGTTGCCGTCATATTGTTGATCAATCATCGATTCCGGCACGGGGTTAAGGACCAGATCGGCCAGAAGAGGTTGTTCCTCGTCGTAAAATGGCTTCCAGTGATCTCTGGTACCGATAATGGCTTCAGACTTGATCCCGGTAACTTCTTCACAGGCCTGGTTCCAGTGGGTGATCCTGTGTTCATTGTCAATGGCAAAAACAGGCAGATGAGTTTTGTTGATCTTGGTTTCCAGATCGAGTTTGCTGTTGACCATTGAGGCCAGGGCCGATATCGACTCTGCGTCGCGCAGACCAAGGATGTAGTCATACCGCTCAGAGCGACCTTCATGACGTTTGATGTGGTAGGACAGGGGGCCAAGAAGCCCGAGCCCCAGCATCATGCCGACAACAGGTGGAAGGTGAAGAAAATTATGGAAACTGACCGCCGTAGCGATGGTCACCAGAAACAGAACAATGATCGCTTTGGCACCATATTTCAACCTGACCTGTTCGTCCAGTTTCTGGGGTACCGCGTTGTCTATCTTAAGGTTCATCAGCAATGCTGGAACCAGCCAGTTAATCAGTGACGGGATCAGAATGTAGAAAAATTCGGTGAAGGCGACCTTGCCTTTTTGCCAGACCATTAATGTGGTTATATCGCCAAAGGGAGAAAACGCTCCGCCTGCATTGGCGGCGACAACGACATTGATGCAAGCTAAAGCGACAAACTTTTTATTGTCTCCACCAACGGCCATTACGACTGCCCCCATCAGCAAGGCGGTTGTCAGGTTGTCGGCAATAGGAGAAATGCAGAACGCCAGAATTCCGGTTACCCAGAACAGTTTACGCAGGGAAAGTCCGCGTGAGACCAGAAAGGCCCGCAGAGCCAGGAAGGTATTTCGTTCCTCCATGGCATTAATGTAGGTCATGGCCACCAGTAAGAACAGGAAGAGCTCGGCATATTCAAGCAGGTTATGTTTGATGGCGATGGCAGCTGTTGTCGTGTCGCCACTGCGTGCATAAGCAATTGCAATCAGAATCCAGATAATACCGGCGGCCAGAAGCACCGGCTTGCTTTTGCGCAAATGAATGCTGTTTTCAAATGGGACCAGTGAATAGGCAAGGACGAAAATGATGATGCCAAGGTAGCCGTAGATCGTATGAGTCATGTCTATCGGTGTCGTCATGACCGCTGATGAGCTGGCGAATACAGATGCGGGAACAAGGAAAAAAGTCATAAGTGATATGATTGTAATCAGGACTTTCAATCTTTGGTGCGCAGCGGCTGGCCCGGGCCTCAAGCACTGCAATGGTAGATGCGGCATGCTTCTGTCCATCTTGCGTTGTCTCCTCTGATAAAGTGAAATAAAAAATAATAAAACTTTTACTCTGCGGAATGTCATGCCACTTTTGTTCATATATTGCAAGAAGGGAAAGCTTAAGCGGTCGAAAAATGAACAGGAAAGGTTTCAAAGTCGTAAAATGTTTAATAGTTGAACGTTTCTGATATATGTCGCTCCGCTTTTGAGCAGGGACTTGAAGATGGTTCGCCGGCTTTTACCGGGTGTGTTGACGAAACGGTCTATGCTTTCTTCTCTTTTTGCTGGGCTCACAGATTCCCGTTTGTGCCTGCGGTGGCGTTGAGGCCTTCCAGCGCGCAGCAGAGGCGATGATTTCCAGCTGGGAGCGTTAATTGCCGCTTGGAACGGTTGGGTGTGGTAAAATGCCATTCAGAAAGCCTGCCTACTGATAGGAAGGACAATGGGGATGATTGAAAAATATCATGGCGTCGAAGTTGGACCGATAAGACCTCCAAGCGAAGCTCAAAGTTTGATGCTCAGGGTGACGCGTAATTGCCCCTGGAACAAATGCACATTCTGCGGGTTGTACAAAGGTGAATCCTTCAGTGTCCGCTCGGTTGAGCATGTCAAACAGGATATCGACACGATTCGAGCCCTGGTTGACGAAATTGAAACTATTATGCAAAAGCCGGCCGAACGCAGACAGCGCGATCTCTTTGCGCTGCAGACTGATCGCTCCAGGGATGAGCAATTGGTTCTGCACATGGCGCTGAACTGGATGCGTGGTGGGATGGAATCAATTTTTCTTCAGGATGCCAACAGTATGGTTATAAAGCCTGCTGACATGGTTGAAATCCTGACCCATATCCGCAAAAAGTTCCCAACCGTACAGCGTATAACCACCTATGCGCGCTCCCATTCCATCGCCCGTATCGATGATGTTGACCTGGCCCGCATCGCTGCCGCAGGTTTAAATCGCATTCATATCGGAATGGAGTCGGCTGCTGACGAGGTGCTTGATTTTGTCAAAAAGGGGGTGGATAAGCAGACTCATATCAGGGCCGGCCAAAAGGTAAAGCTGCCGGCATCGAATTGTCGGAATATTTTATGCCGGGATTAGGAGGCGCAGAGTATTCACGTCGGAACGCATTGGAAACAGCTGACGCCATCAATCGGATCAATCCTGACTTTATCCGCATCAGGACCCTGGCTATTCCTCAGCAGGTGGAGCTTTTCAACGATGTTCAGGACGGGACTTTTACGCCGATTGGTGATTTTGAAATGGCCAAAGAGCTACTGCTGTTCCTCGAGCATTTGGAGCATGTCTCCAGTAAAGTCAAAAGCGACCATATCCTCAATCTCTTTCAAGAGGTTGAAGGTCAATTCCCCCGGGATAGAGACCTGATTCTGGAACCGTTCTACCGTTTTTTCGCTCTGTCGGAAGAAGAGCGGTTGCTTTATCGCGTTGGCCGGCGGGCCGGGATTTTCTCACGGCTTGATGATCTGTACGACCGTGAGCTCGCTGAACATGCCACAAAGGCGCAAGTGGCTCACCATGTGACATATGAGAATATCGACGCCTTTACTGCTGAGTTGATGACGCGCTTTATTTAGTGAGGCATGATGAAAACATGGTTAGGCATGATTCCATATTTCAATGAAAACCCTGCATCCCATTGCTCAACATCCTTACGCAGAGGAGCAACAGGGGGCCGATTTAAATGTAGAGCCATCCGGGATCAAATCGGAAAAACCAATCCCTTGCGGCTTCTGCCGAGCCGACTTTCCGTCAGCTGACCAAGAATTCCGAATATTGCATTCTGAATGACAAAACCCGTCCTATTGAGGGAGGGGTGCTGCGATCCTTCACTTTTTACAGCTGTTGCGGTTCTATCGGCCAGTCGCACGAAGAATGGATTCCTGTCTTGAAGGAAGCCACCGAGTCTGTGCGTCAGTGTCCAGAGTCGATGGTGGAGTTGTCTCAGATCCCACGTATGGTTGTTGATATCGATCGCGAAAAGTGCTTGTATCCCACCTGGACCCGTATTTTTTTACGATGTCATGAATCCCGGCGAAAACGCGGTTGAGATGTCAAAGGACAATGTGTAGCGACTGTGACCTGTGTGAAAAAACTGTCCGACCGATCCAATCAGTCTCAGAAAAGACAAGCAATTTGAGTTAAGTTTGTAGCGAATCAGAGTCAAAAGACGAAATCCCCGCCACATGGACGGAGATTTTGTGCTTCAGATGAACAGGACTCTGAAAAGCTAGATTTTTTTGACGTATTTGGATGTTAATTTCAATCCGCCAACGCCTGCGACTTTGCAGTCGATATTGTGCTCGCCGTCGCTATTGTCGTCATCGATCAGACGGATGTTTTTGATCTTGGTCCCGACCTTGACCACCTGAGATGATCCTTTGATTTTAAGATCCTTAATCACTGTAATGCTATCGCCATTCTTAAGCAGGTTGCCGTTGGCATCTTTGGCTGTCTTCTCACCGTCTTCCGTTTCAGCAAAGACCTCTTTGTTCCACTCGTGTGCACATTCCGGGCAGACAAAAGAGATCCGTCTTCGTAGGTGTATTCGGAATTGCATTCAGGGCAATTGGGGTAGTCACTCATTTGTTATGTTCCGTTCTTTAGCTGTTGAGAGTTTTATTGATGGGCTTGGGGCTGGATCATACGTACTCGCTAATCTGGTGCAATCTATTTTATGAGCTGAAGTCGTATTGACCGCCGTTGAAATGAAAAGCATGATGACCGGTAAAAAAACTTCCAGATATATTTATAGAGCTTGTTAATTAATTGGGGTTGACTTCATGTTGTATTAGATGTATTTTATGTTCTAATCAGCAGACATAGGATTGAATTGTACAATATATGGCGTAGCGTAATGTAAACATATTTAAAAATAAGTAACTTATTTTTGTGGAGGTGAATGTGGGACAAAAATGGGGTGACGTTAGTTTCTCGAGACAACAGACAGTCGTGTCCAAGCTGTTTGCTTCTGTTCTTATTCTCCTGTTGATACTGCCGACATCGGTTCTGGCCAACCCTTCCGGGGGGCAGGTTATCAGCGGCAATGCATCGTTTCAACAGGGGAGACATACGCTCAATGTCGTTCAGGGGAGCGATAAAGCTATTGTCGACTGGCAGAACTTTTCCATCGATGCGGGAGAGACGACGAACTTTCTCCAACCGTCCTCGACCAGTGCTATTCTTAACAGAGTTATTTCAAACGCGCCCTCCAAAATTTTTGGCAACCTCAATGCCAACGGTCAGGTTTATCTAATTAATCAGAATGGGGTCGTGGTCGGCGAGTCGGGAACGATTGATACAAACGGGTTCGTGGCATCGACACTTGATGTTTCCAATGCGGATTTCATGGCTGGAAACGATCTTGTGTTTTCTGGAACCTCCCAAAGTGGTGTGATCAATCTGGGCAAGATCAGCGCTGTTGACGGCGATGTGATGCTGATTGCCCGCGATGTCCAGAATAGCGGTGAGATCAGTGCCGGTAATGGTAGCGTGGCCTTAGCGGCCGGCAGTGAAGTACTGGTTAAGGCTCGGGGGCTGAACGGGTGTTTATCATGGCCGGTTCAGCTGACGGCAGAGTTGAGAACAGCGGTTTGATCAATTCCGCCAGCGCTGAATTAAAAGCCTTGGGCGGCAACGAGTACGCTCTGGCTGTCAATAATGAAGGCGCAGTTCGTGCCACCGGAGTGGAAGAGCGCAACGGCCGGATCTGGCTGGTCGCAGAGCAAGGCACCGTTGAAAACAGTGGTCGCCTCACCGCGACGCAGGGGGATCATGGAGGTGAGATTCAAGTCCTTGGTGATCGTGTGGCTTTGACCGGTGACGCTCGGATTGATGCCAGTGGTGATCTGGGGGGCGGCAACGTGTCGATCGGCGGCGACTTCCAGGGGAATAACTCTAATATCAAAAATGCTGCAAAAACCTTTGTCGGTGTCAATGCCCGGATTAACGCCGATGCCCTGCAAAATGGCGATGGTGGCAAGGTTATTGTCTGGAGTGACGGCACCACTCAGTTTAGCGGCACCATTTCGGCTACCGGTGGAACGGTGGCTGGTGACGGTGGTTTTGTCGAGGTCTCAGGTAAGGAAAACCTGATTTTCCGTGGTGCTGTTGATGCTTCGGCGAACAACGGCAACAACGGTCAGTTATTGCTCGATCCCAAGAATATTACCGTGGCCGATGGTGGTGGTGATGCGGTCGCTGATGGGGATGCTTTTGCTGATGGTGGAGGAGCTAACGATATCACAATCTCTCCTGCCGCCATTGAGGCAATCATCGGCGCTGGGACCGATGTTCTGCTGCAGGCGAATAATGATATTACGATTGCCGACGCTATCGTGAGCGGCGGCACGGGCATCATGACTTTTGAAGCCGGGCGCAGCATAACAGTCGACGGTACTATTCATACCAATAACAGCGATATCAACTTCTACTTTAATGACAGTGATGCCGATGCCGGCAATCGCGATGCCGGAGTGGCAGCGTTTATCAATAACGCCCTGATCAATGCCGGCACAGCCGATGTGGTTATTTCAGCCGATAACACGATGACCGGTTCTGCTGTGAATGCCGATACTGGTATCATCATGGCGACTAACCTGTCGATCACCCATAATGAAGTGGACCAAGGTGGCATTATCACATTAAGTGGTTTGACCTTGACCGGGGCACTGACGGTTAATGCCTCAACGGGTGATGTTGATATTGTCAACAGTACTGCCGATGGAGCGATTCGGGTCGTCGGTGTGACTAAACTGACGACTGGTGGTGACGTTGATATTCAAGGGGCGAGCACTGATTTGGAAGTCATTGGTGTCACTGCTAATAATGTGATTCTGTATGATAAAAAGGCGATAGAGATTGGTGCCTCTGGCTTTGTTTCGACGATCACCAACGATTTAACCCTCAATATTATCGGTCCCGTTGGTAATCAGGGTGAAGTTAATGTTGGTGGGACGACCACGCTGACGACCATCAATGGCGGCTTTGGTATTTCCGAATCAAATATCACCCTGAATAACGCAGCCAACGATTTCAATATCGTTACCATCAGTCAGGACAACAGTGGCCTTTCAGCTGTTATTGTTGACGAGAATGCGCTTGATCTCGACGGTAGTTTAACGGCTCTCTGACCGTTGACGTCGAAGGAGCCCTGCAGTTTGAAGGTTCAGTAGGCTCTGATCTGACAATCAATGCTGGTGGAGATATCACTGACAGCGGCGCTATCAGTGTCCCCCGCTACCTGCGCATGACTGCTGAAAACGATAGCGATATCGTGCTGGATAACATCGGCAATAACCTGGCCTATCTCGATATCCATGCGGCTAATGATGCAACAGTGGTCAACGGCGTGGATGGCTTGATTCTCGGTTGGTACTATTGGGACACCAATCCCAGTATTGATATCACCGGCAATCTTGCCCTGACGGCCAACGGCACCATTCAACAACAGAACTACAATACCGATAATGCTACGAACTACAACCGACTAGAGGTGGACGGCGATGCGACATTTACTGTGACTGAGGCCAACAGTAATCTGTATCTCGGCCCCTCTTCTTCTTCGGTTTCAGGGACCCAGAATAATATTGGCGGAACGGTCACCATCGCCAAGAGCGGTGTCGGTAGCTATACCGATTTTTTCTTACGAAACGGCAATGCGGCGGCTGGGTCTATCGTTGGTCTCGATACGGTCGGGACACTGGACGATGTCGTTATTGTCTACGATAATGCGGCGAATATTTCTCTGCCGGGGATGACCGTTGGTAACACTCTGTATGTCAAAAATGGCAGCGGTGGGATCACTCAATCCGGTGGTATCAGTGTTGATTCCAATACGGCCACATTTTTGTTCCTGCCGATCAGGATATTATCCTCAACCATGCTGATAACGATTTCTCTCGACTTAAGGTCGAGTTGGCCAACAATGTCGAGCTTGTTGATGTCGATGGTATCGATCTCTATACCTATGATTCCGATTACGATTATTTGATGTCCGCGGCAACCTGACGGTAACCGCCGGTGGTGATATTGTCGATACCGGCGGCTATGAAATCATGGTCGATGGGTTGGCCAAGTTTACCGCCGGGGCAAATAACATCATCCTTGATACCTACGACAATGAGTGGAATCAGCTTCAGATTGTTTCAGCTAATAATGTCGATATCTCTGTTGACAGCAATGTTCAGCTGTTAACCTCTGATATCGCCGGCACGTTTGAGTTGGATGCACATAGCGCTTTCAGTTTAAGTCAGGCTGGCGGTTCCGCCGTTACCAGCGGCGGCAACACCACCTTCCGCGATTTCGGCAATATCTCACTGAGTGAAACGGGCAACAATTTTGGACCGCTCTACGTTTACACTGGTGCCGGGGGCACGACCGATATCCAGGAAAATGCTGCTATTACCCAGTGGAATAACTGGTATGCACCGAATCAGAATGTCTATCTGAGTGTGACCGACGATCAGGCTATCAGCTTGGGCAATACGGCAAACCAGTTCGGTACCATCAATGTTACCCAATTCAACAATGGCAATGTTACGCCAGGTGCAGTCGAGATCGCCGAAAATGGTTCTCTGGCTCAGGCCGCAGCCTGGACCACTCATGGTGAGACTTATATCCATAGCAACAGCACGATTAACCTCAGCAACGCCGCTAATGTTTTTGCTCCACTGCGGGTTGCTGGTGGGACCACCTATATCACCGAAAACGATACTATTGAAGATTACGCTGCCTGGGCAACCGGCATCACGATTTTAAATGCTTATGCCGGTGCTGTTTCGGGGCAGGGAAATATCGTGCTTGATGAAACAAATAATGTCATGGGCGACCTGCAGCTAACGGCGCAGGATGTCACCATCACTGAGAATCATCCGATTACTGATTATTATGGCGGGGGGTGGAATACCCCTGGAACCGTTATCCTCAATGCCGGAAATCAGGCGATTGATCTTGACAATGAAGTGAATTGGCACACTCTTGGTGGTATTGATATCGATGGGACTCCCTCCTCCGTCACGATTTATGAAAACCACGACGTGACGCAATCGGGAGCCTGGGTGGTCGGTTCGGCACCGGTTTATATAAATTCAACGAATGATGACATTGTTCTGACCCAGTTGGGGAATGTACTGGGAGCGATTTCTATCGCTAGCGGGAATGGAACCCCGAATTCAGTCAGCATTACGGAAGATGACACCATCACTCAGAACGGTGAATGGCTGTTGTCCGGCAAGGCAGTGAATCTGATTGCCGAAAATGACAAGGCCATTATCCTGACCGATGTCGACAACATTATGGGTGATCTGACCGTTACCGGCGGAGCAGTAACAATCACCGAAAATAATGACATTACCGACGGCGGGGCTTGGACCACAACCGGCGTTACGACCCTGAATCCCGGCAGCACAGGGGCGACAGGTATCGTCCTTAATAATGTCGACAACGTGTTGGGCGATATTGCCGTGTCCGGCGACCCGCAGGACCTGAGCATTGTTGAAAACGATTCGATTACTCAAGCTTCAGCCTGGCTCCTGACGGATGATGTGGTGACCCTGACCGTCAGTGATGATAACGATATTGTTCTCGATGAGGCCTTGAATATCTTCGGCAATCTCAATTTGACGGCCGCTGGTAGCGGCGACGTCATTGTGACCGAAAACGATATTATAACCGATGGTTCGGCCTGGACGGTTGGGGGCACCGCCACGCTGAATTCTGGTGCCAATAATATCAGTCTTGATGCGGATGGTTTGTTGGGGACGCTGCACATTGTTGCAACGGCTGACGCTTTGGTCGAAGCGGATATCGATGTCGTTCAAATCGACAGTGCCGCCAATGTCACGATTGTCGACCCTGATGCCATCGATTTTAACACTTCGAATGTAAGTTCATTACTGTCGGTCAGTGCCGGTGGGCATATGACTCAGACCGGTGGCGCTATTAATGCTGCGGATCTGCTTCTGATCGGTTCCGGTTATGCGACCCTGACCGACGTAACCAACGATGTGAACCGGCTCGCGGCTGGTTTCAGCGGTGGTGACCTGCAATTTACCGATACCGATGATTTTTCCATTGCCACCATTGGCGGCACGGTCGGGATCGGCATCGGCGCCAATGATGTCACTCTGCGTTCGGTGAATAATACCCTGACCGGCATCAGTGATATCAGTAATCTGAGCAGTTCGTTGACCATTAATACTGGGACCGGGTTGGAGCTGCCGAACATGATTATTGGTGGATCGCAGGATTACACCGCCGGTGGTATCGGCGTAACCCTGACCTCCAGTGTGCAGAGTACAGCGTCTGGCGAGATCCGCTTCCATAGTCCTGTGGCGCTGAATACCGACCTGACAATTCAGTCGCTGAACTCCAACATCACCTTTGACAGCACGGTGAATGGCAACAGTAACATCCTGACGGTTAACGCCGGCAGCGGTCAGATTTCTTTCGGTGATGCAGTGTCTGCTTTCGGCGATGCCGGAGATGCCCAGGTCGCCTTGAGCCTGACTGCCGGTGGCAGTGGCACCCTGTTCCAGGGAACTTTGCAGGCTAATAATGGTATTGCTGTGACCGGACCGGTGACCTTCCGCGATGATGTGACCTTGGGCGATGGCACCGTCGGTTCGGTGTTCGCCGGTCAAGTGACTCTGGGGAAGGCTGGTGGCATGGATCTGTCGGGCTACGATACCCTGCGTTTCAGCGGTGGTGTGGTGCTGGAAAACGGCGCGGCCACCATCAGTTCAAACAACAGCCTGATGACCTTTGAAGGAGCCAACACCATCAACGGCCCCTTCGATCTGGCTCTGAATGCCGGAACCGGTGAAATTATCGGTCTGGATCATGTCGGTGCCGACCTGACCTCTCTTGACGTTACCGCCGATGAGATTACCATCTGGGGCGGGCATCTCCATTGCCGGGGCACAGACCTACACCGCGACCGGTGGCAGTGATGTTACTCTGAATGGCAACCTTACCAGTACTCAGGCCGGAGCGATCACCTTCAACAGTCCGGTGACCATGGGCGCCAGCGCCACGGTGACCAGCGTCGATTCCAATATCAATTTTGAGTCGACACTGGATGGCCCTCATGACCTGACGGTGAATGCCGGTACCGGCGCCACCAGCTTCAAAGGGCAGATCGGTTCCATCAGTGCTTTAGGCGATGGTCTCGGTGCCGCACTGGTTCTGCAAAACAGTGGTGCGAACAACTTCGATGATGCCGTGGTTACCCGCTCCGGTATCACCAGCAGCGGTAGTGGCGCGGTTTCCTTTGCTAACGACGTGACCCTGGGTGATGGTGATACCGGTTCCACCTTTGCCGGGGCGGTCACTCTGGGCCGGGCAGGTGAAACCACTCAGGTCAGCGGCTACGATGGCTTGACCTTCAGCGGGGAGATTAACCTCATCGACGGGGCGAGCGAGATTATTTCCAACGGCAGTACCATCGCGTTCGGCGACGCGGTCAGCGGAGCCAGGACCTAACCCTTAATGCTCTGGCGAATGATGCCGGCACTGTAACCGGTCTGAATCATATTGCCGGCGATCTCACCGCTTTGAGCGTGACTGGCCAGACGCTGAACCTGCCGGATGGCCTGGCGGTGTCCGGTCCCATGGACTTTACCGCACCTGGCGGTATCACCCTGAATGGCGCCATCGGCAGTGCTGTGGCTCCAGCTACCGCCGCTATCGATTTTAACGGCGCGGTGACCTTGTCTACCGGTGATATTACCGTGACCAGTAATGGCGGTGACATCACTTTTGCCGACACCATCGACGGCGCTCAGAACCTGATCGTCAATACCTCCGGTACCACGGTGTTTGATGGCATTATCGGCGGCAATACCGCGGTTGCCAGCATGACCACCGATGCACCGGGCAGCGTGACTGTTAACGGCGGGGCGGTGACCACCACTGGCGCGCAAACCTATAACGAAGCGCTGAACTTAGGGGCGGATACAGTGATAACCGGTAGCGACGTGACCTTTGCCGGAAGCGTCGATGGCGCCCAGGCCCTCAGCGTGAACGATGACGGAACTACCACTTTTGGTGGCGTGGTCGGTGGCGGTACCGCCCTGACCAGTCTGGTCACCGATGCGGCGGGAAGCACGGCGTTGAACGGCGGTGCCATCACGACCGTAAACAGCCAGACCTATAATGATGCGGTGAGCTTGGGGCAGATACCACCCTCAACAGTACGGTTCTGACCTTTAACAGCACGGTGGATGGTGGCCGAGCTCTCATGGCCAACGGTTCCGACCGGGTGGAATTTAACGGGTAGCGTGGGGGGTAACACTGCCCTGACGTCGCTGCTGACCACTGGTGACGAATTGAGCCTGAACAATATCACCACCAGCGGAACCCAGACCTACACCGCACCGGTGGGGATTACGCTGGATGGTGTTTTGACCACCACCGATAGCACCGTGGCGGTGACCGGTCCGGTAACCCTGGCGGGTGACAGTCGCATCACCACTGGCGCTGGCGGTGGCGATATTCAACTGGTGGGCAGCACCAGCACCGTCAATGGCGCCTTTGATCTGGAACTGGCCGCCGGAATCGGCGATGTGGTTCTGGGGGGCGTGGTTGGCCTGATCAACCCGCTGAGCCGTATCGATATTACCGGTAATAATCTGACCCTGCCGATGGTCGTGACCGACCCGGCTGGAGCACAGAACTATGCCGCTCTTAACGATCTGACCCTGAATCAGAGCCGGACCATCAGCGGTCCGATGTCTTTCACTGCCGATGCGGACAACAGCGGTGCCGGTAGCTTCATTCTGCTTGATGGCGTTTCCCTCAACGCGACCAACAACACCATTGATATTACTGCGGCCGATCTTGATCTGCAGGGCAATAGCAGCCTGAACTCCGGCAGCGGGTTGATCACCATTACCGCCAGTGCCGGGAGTCATCTGGGGCTGGGCGACACCGCCGGCGACATGACCATCAGCGGTGCCGAACTGGAGAAGATCTCCAGTTCCGGCGGCTTGACCCTGAACACTTCGGGAACCGGACAGATCTTTGTCGATAATATTGCCGCGGCCAACAGCAACAATATTTCCGGGCTGTTGACCCTGGCTGCGGCAGGTGATGGCGATATCAACTTTATCAATAACGTCTCTACCTTTAATGCCCTGACCAGTCATGCCGGAACCGGCAACATCAATCTGGCCCAGAACCTCAACACCACCAACGATGCCATCATCTTTGCGACGCCGGTGGTGATCACCGGGGCTTCTGAAGTGAACAGCGACGGTGGCGATATCGATTTCCAATCGACCATTGCCGTCAGCAATCCACTGACCCTGACCAGCGATGGCGGAGCCCTGAGTTTCGCCGACAATCTCAACAGCAACAGCACCCTGCTGATGAATCTGGGGGGCGGCTCTGTCAGTGGCTTGAACCACCTTCAAAGTACCTTGACCGGTTTGACCATCAACAGCGACACTGCCATTTCCCTGCCGGCCATCGCCATCAACGGCGCTCAGGAGTACAACACCGGTGTCATTGAGGTCACCGGTAACTTGAGCGGTATCGGTTTGGCCTTTAATAATATTGTCAATGTCAGCGGTAACGGTTTGGAGTTGAATTCCGGCAGCGGGTTGTTGACCTTTGCCAATATGGTGAACTTCAACGCCAACGATATTATCCTCAGCGGGGATGAGATTGACTTCAATAACAGTGTTAACGGTAGCGGCGCTCTGACGCTACGGCCTTCCACCGATAGTGTTAATGTGTTGGTGGGTGGCTCTGATAATACCACTGGCGCGTTGGATTTGACTGCTGCTGATCTGACCTGGCTGTCGGCGACCTTGTCAGGTTTGACCATCGGTCGCACAGCTGGAAGTGGCTCCTTAATTATTGCTGCTGCGACCGACCTGTCTCAGGCACCGTTGGTGTTGAACGGTACTGGCGGCATCAGCCAGACCGGAGCTTTGACGGCCGATGCTCTGACCCTGTTCAGTAACGGGGGGATTGATCTGACCAACTCTGACAACGCACTGGGGGCTATCGCTCTAAGTGGTGCGCCGACTTCGGTGGCCATTACCGATACGACCGCCATCACTCAGAGCGGAGCCTGGTTACTGGGTGCTGCCGATGTGACTCTTGATGCCGGCAGTGAGGATATTACCCTCACCGCAGCGACCAATACCTTCGGCACCCTGACGCTGACCGGTGGGACGGTCACTATTGTTGAAAATGCGGCCACCGATCTGGGTGCTTCCGGCACTATCGACAACCTGGCTGTAAGTTCGACCGGAGCGATCACCACCAGCGGGGCGGTGACGGTGACCAATGCCGCCGGTTTTAAAACCCTTAACGATGTGGCCCAGGATATTACTCTGGCCAATAACAGTACTTTTGGAACCGTATCGGCGGCCACCCGCAACACTGCGGATGATGCCAGCGTGAACGGCACCGTCCGTATTGCCCCGGCAACTCGGCTCAGCTGGATGCTATCGCCACTACCGGCGATGTGATTCTGACCGCGGCCAATGGTGAAAGCCTCAGCCAGACCGGCACCGCGACCCTGGCGGCGGCCGGGTTGGAACTATTGGGTGGCGGAAGTCATGACCTGACGGCGGGGACAAACGCTATTGCCACTCTGGCCGGTAACACCCAGGCGGTAAACCTTCAGGAAACAGATGGGTTTGCTATCGGTAGCGTGAATAGCGTCGGATTGACCACCAGTGGCAATGCCCAACTGGTGTCCGGCGGCGCCATCAGCCAAACTGAAAAAGTAGTGACCGATGGGTTGCTGGTTGGCAGCGGTGGCGCTGTGACCCTGACCCACGCCGATAACGATGTGAATGTTCTGGCGGCCGATCTGACCGACAGCAATTTGACTTTCCGTGATACGGACGGCTTCAGCATCGGTGCGGTCAATGGAACCAGCGGTATCTCCACTGGCAGCGGTGATGTCTCTCTGCGAACAACCGGTAGCGTGATCCAGGCAGAAGCTTTGACTGCCGCAGGGGTTGAATTGCTGGCTGGAACTTACACTCTGGATCATATCGACAACGCCATTACCACCTTGGCAGGAAATGCAACGTCTGTTCAGATGCGTGACGACAGCGGTTTCGCAATCGGCACCGTAAACAGCAGTGGGTTGATCGTCGGCGGCAACATCATCCTTGAAAGTGCCGGTGGCGTGAGCCAGACTCAGGCCCTGGTGGCCGGAAGCAGCTTAACCCTGGCCGGCGGCGGAGACTTCACCCTGACCGATGCCACCAACAATGTGGTCAACCTGATGGCCACGGCTGGAAATATCAATTACCGTGATGCCGACAGCCTGATTCTCGGTACCCCCGGCTCGGGCGTGACGACCACCGGAGATGTTATTTTACAGGCGGCTGGTGCCGTGACTCAGGCCGATGTCTTGACTATTGGCGGCAACCTGGCTATCACCACCACTCATAATGCCGGTGATGTCACCATTAATAATTCCGGTGCCGCGGGGACTATTATTGGGAACAGCCTCATAGGTGGAAATTATGCTCTGACCGCCAGCGGTGATCCTGTCACCCAGGCGCCGGCAGCGGACTGAAGGTGGCTGGAACCACTAACGTGGACAGTGCTTCTGTCAGCTTTGGCGGCAGCGGCAATATCTTTGGTGATGTGGTGACCACTCCGGCTCGCGCTGAACTGGTCGCAAGCGGCGAAATTGTTCTCGGTAATGTCGATGAGGCCGGCGATTACGCGGTGACCAGTGTAGCCAGTGCCGACAGTTTCGGTGGTGCTGCTGTAGCGGGCAATGCGGTTACTCTTGATAATTCCTCCAACAATATTGTCGGGAGTATTTCAGTTATTACTGATGCGCCGGTTGTTGTGGATGCCGGTGATGTCAAGACCGGTATCCGTCAGGCGGCAGGGACAACCATCAGCATTGTCGGTACTGCCAGCTTCACGGCGGAAGACAGCACCGTCCCTGGCAGTGGTGTGATCGACCTGACCAACAGCGGCAACAGCTTCGGCACCCTGGTGCTGACCGGTAGCGATGTGACCGTGCTGGAAGACACTGGCGATACGGAACTGGGCAGTGCCGATGCCTCAGGTCTGCTGACCGTTACCTCATCTGGTCATGTGACCCAGACCGGTCCGATCAAGACTCCGGCGTGACGGTGAATGCCGCCAACGGTCTGGTTAACTTAAGTGATGTCGATAACGATGTCGATACCCTGACCATAACGGCCGATGGTGCGGTGGCCTTTACCGATGTCGATGGTGTCACGGTTGCGGGTATCAACGCAACCGACGATGATGTAATCCTGAATGCGGGAGGTGATATCACCCAGAGTGGGGCCTTGAGCGGAGTAAATCGTTTGACGGTTGCCTCTGAGGGAGCGATCGATCTCGACGAGTCGGGCGTCAGCAACCAGATCACCGTTCTGGGGCCGGTCTCTGCCGCTACGGGCATTGCCATTGCCGACAACGATGGCGATCTGTCCATCGATGGGGATGTGGCGGCGTTGGCCGGTGATATCGAAATCCGTGCCGATGACGGCAATCTGACCCTGGCCGACACCCGGACCATTACTGCTGTCGGGGCCGGCAATATTATCCTGGCCGCCGGTCTCGATCATAACTTTACCAATGCCGATTCCACTCCCGAGAGTGCTGCACTGGTTCTTGATGGCGGCCGTTTTATCATCTATTCCGATAACAACAGCGACACCACCGAAGGGGGCTTGAGCGGCAGCGCCTACATGGGGCGCACCTATGCCGCCAACGATCCTACCTGGGCCGCGACCAACGACGCCGGTGGTAACCGCTTCTACTATAACGATACCGCCACACTGACTTTTACGGCGGTGGACAAGGTGAAATCCTATGGTGATGGCAACCCTGCCTTGACTTATGTGGTGACCGGGCTGCTGGCCGGGGATTCTGAAGCTGATGCATTCAGTGGTAACCCGACCTTGAACACTGCTGCCGGAGCGACTTCGAATGTGGGCGATTACGCCATCACTATCAACGGTACAGGTTTGACCAATGACAAGGGTTACGTATTTGCGTTTGTCGATGGCACCCTGACTGTCGATCCGAAGAGCATTACCGTGACCGCTGCTGACAAGAATAAAGTTTACGGCGGGGCCGATCCCGGCTTGACCTATAGCGCCGATGTGGCTCTGGTTGCAGGTGACAGTTTTGACGGGGCTCTGTCCAGGGCTGCCGGCGAGGATGTCGGCGATTACATTATCGGTCAAAATACACTGCTGGTTAACGACGGTAATGGTGGCAGCAACTATGATATCACCTTTGTGGATGGAACCTTCTCTATTACCCCGGCGGCATTGACAGTGACCGCTGCTAACGACAGCAAAACCTATGATGGCCTGGCTTACAGCGGGGGTAACGGTGTCAGCTACAGCGGTTTCGTCGGTGGTGAAGATAGCACTGTACTGGGCGGAACATTGAGCTATAGTGGCAGTTCCCAAGGGCTCTTAACGCCGGTCTTTATCAGGTCATGCCCCAAGGGTTGAGCTCCGGTAACTACACCATCAGTTATGTGGCTGGAGAGTTGGCGGTGGATAAGGCGAACCTGGTGATTTCCACCAGCGATGTGACCAAAAACTATGACGGGCGTTTCACCGCAACGGGGAACGCGGTGATATCCGTCGGTAGCGGTACCCAACTATTTGGCACCGATAGTCTCAGTGGTGGCAACTTTGCTTTCATCGATGCCAATGCTGGTAGTGATAAGGTCGTGACAATAGCCGATGTCAGTGTGAATGACGGTAACGGCGGCAACAACTACGTCGTCAGCTATGTGAACAACACCACCAGTACCATCAACAAAGCGACTCTGACCGTCAGCAGTGCCAATGTGACGAAATCTTACGACGGCACCCTGACCGCTGCTGGTAGTGTTGTAGTTGTTGGTGGCACCCTGTACGCCAATGCCAGCAACGGCGATGTGGTGGACAGCCTCAGCGGCGGTAGCTTTGCTTTCGCCGATGCCAATGCCGGTACCGGCAAGACTGTGACGGTCAGTGATGTGAATATCAATGACGGTAACGGAGGCGGTAACTACAACGTCACCTACACCGATAACACCACCAGCACTATTAACAAGGCGAATCTGGTGGTAAGTAGCAACAGTGTGACCAAGACCTACGATGGCACTCTGGCCGTCGCCGGCAGCGCAAACGTGGTGAGCGGTACTCTATACGCTAACGCCAGCAATGGTGGCGTCATGGACAGCATCAGCGGCGGTGATTTTGCTTTCGCCGATGCTAATGCCGGAACTAATAAAACGGTTACCGCAAGTGGTGTGACCGTCAACGATGGTAACGGCGGCAACAACTACACCATCAGCTATGTCGCCAACAGCACCAGCACCATCGACAAAGCCAACCTGACCATCAGCAGCGGCAATGTCACCAAAATTTATGACGGGACCCTGGCTGCCGATGGGGCGGCAATGGTTGTTGGTGGGACACTCTATGCCAACACCAGCAACGGTGGTGCTGTGGATAGCCTCAGCGGCGGCAGCTTCGCTTTTACGGACGCCAATGCGGGCAACGGCAAAATTGTAACTGTCGATGCTGTGACCGTTAACGACGGTAACGGCGGTGGAAACTATAACCTGAATTATGCCGATAATACGACCAGTACTATCGAAAGGGCCGGTCTGGTGATCAGCAGCACCGATGTGACTAAAACCTATGATGGCACTCTCTCTGCCGATGGAAAGGCTGTCGTTGTAGGTGGAACTCTCTATGCCAATGCCAGCAATGGTGGCAGTGTTGATGCCATAGACGGAGGGAATTTCTCATTTACCGAAGTTAATGCCGGTAGCGGTAAAGCGGTTGTGGTCAGCGACGTTACAGTGAGTGACGGTAACGGCGGCAACAACTACGCCGTGACCTATGTCGCCAATGTCAACAGTGTCATCGGTAAGGCCAACCTGGTGGTCGCAGCGGTGGATGACAACAAGACGTACGATGCTTCAGCGTATAGTGGTGGGAATGGCGTAACTTACAACGGTTTCGTCAATGATGAAAACAGTACGGTTCTCAGTGGTATTCTCAGCTATACCGGTTCCAGCCAGGGGGCGGTCAATGCCGGCAGTTACGCGATCTCTCCGCAGGGACTGGTGTCCGGCAATTATGAACTGACCTTTGTCGATGGGACCTTAACTGTTGATAAGGCCGTTTTGACCTACGTCGCCACTAGCGCCGAGCGTCCTTATAATACAGCCAATCCTGTTTATAGTGGAACTTTGAGCGGTTTTCTTGGCACTGACAGCCTGGCTGACCTGGATGGTGCCGCCGTGTGGACCACAAATGCAACCGCTACCAGCGGGATCGGCTCGTATGCTATCAACGGCAGAGGTTTAAGTTCCGGTAATTATACCTTTGTTCAGTCTCCCGGTAATGCTCAGGCCTTAACCATAGTCCCCAAGGTGATCGAGATAAACGGTCAGCCCATGGAGTTGATGGCTGAAGGACAGGACTGGCAACTGGTCGGTTATAATGGGGATCTGTTGGTGTTGAATCGTCAAGATCCTGAACGGCTGACCGCTGATGAAATGACCCAGAACTTTCTTGATGACCAGATGACCCCGAATCCTTTGCCTCTATTAGCACAGCTTCCCGAATTTCAGATTGAGTTTGACCAGCAGGACGATTTCGGTTTCGGCAACGTCTATTCGGTGCAGACGAGCTTCGATACCGATATGACAAACATTGGTTCTGCTTTTGGAGCTTATTACAGCGGGCCTCAGCGCAGTAAGAAAGCACGCGATTTTAAATATCTTGACTAACTTTTTCCATATGGTGACAGGAGCTGTGCTCCGTCACCATAGATTGATTACGAACAACAACATTCAATATGAAGAAATAAAGGAGAAACTTGAATGCGTGCAGTTTGTTGCTATCGATTGCTGGCTTTTATGGCCGTTCTGCTGTTGACGAGCGGAATTAGCCTTAAGGTTCAAGCTCAGGATCTTGATCGGGTCGCACCCAAAAAATTGGAAAAAGATGTTTCTCCTACGGAGATGCCTGAGCTTCCCGTGCCTGTCGTCCGCAGTTCAAATCCGGAACGGATGTTATTAGACGAGCTCAGCGGGCTGATATTCCTACGCTCCCCGGAGAAGGTTCTGCGCGGCGGCGTTAAGCTGGAAGGGATTCTGGTCGACGGCTATCTGCCCGAATCATTCTTTCCCGAGATGGAAACTTTTTTGAACCAGCCACTGACGTTGGCCGACCTGAACAGTATTTTGAAAAAGGTGGTTGTTTACTTCCGGACTCAGTCCACACCAGTTGTCGATGCTTACATTCCTGAGCAGGATATCACCGGGGGAACGGTGCAGATTGTTGTTGTCGAGGGCAGGGTGGGCAGTATTCGTGCTGAGGGAAATCAATGGTTCGATTCTGAATCAATCGAATCGCAGATCCGGACCAAACCGGGAGAGGTGATTCGAGGAAATAAACTGGCAGAGGATGTCAGTCGTCTCAACCAGAACCCCTTCCGTCACATTGACCTTGTCCTGGCTCGCGGTGAGGAAAAAGGGGAGACAGATGTTATTTTACGTACAGAAGATCGCTTTCCGTTGCGGGTTTATGCAGGCTATGAAAACAGTGGTAATGAGTTGACAGGGCGAGACCGTTATTTGACCGGATTTAACTGGGGTAACGCTCTTGGTCTTGGGCATTTGCTGGATTTCCAGATGACGAGTGCTGAGAAATATTCACGCATGAAAGCTTATTCTCTGCAGTATAGAATTCCACTTAAAAATCACCATTCTATCGAGTTTTCAACTGCTTATGCCCAAAGTCGTCCCGATATGGAACCCTTTGATATGGATGCCCAGAGTTGGGAATTCAGCGGTCTTTACCGGATGCCCCTCCCCTCTGTCGGACGGTTACAGCATGAATTGAATCTGGGGCTTGAATATAAATTCAGTAACAGTGATCTGGATTTCAGCACTATGCCGGTATTTGATAAAAAGACCGAAGTTATTCAGGTCGCACTGGGTTATGGAGGATCTTTTCCCGATCAATATGGTCGAACAGCTTTCAATCTGCGTGTGGTCAGCAGTCCCGGCGACTTGAGTTCGTACAATGATAATGAAGATTTTAACGCTTACAAGCAGGGAGCTTCCGCCCAGTATATTTACACTGAACTGGACATTGATCGTCTGACCGCTTTACCTGGGGGATTCAGTTGGAACACCAGGGCACATCTGCAATTTTCCGATGGTCCTCTGCTGGGGAGTGAACAGCTTGGATTGGGGGGGTATGCCAGTGTGCGAGGTTTTGACGAGCGCGAAGCCAACGGTGATGAAGGCCTTCTGCTGATTAATGAATTGAGGACTCCTAACTATGATCTCACCTCCTTGTTGAATCTGCCATTCAGAGCCGGTCAGGTGCAACTGCTTGGTTTCTGGGATTACGGAGTGGTGCGGAATCGCAACAAGGGCGATGATACCGTTCTGTCCGGTATTGGGGCAGGGGGGCGTTATCGTTTTGGGGCAAATGTTTCGCTGCGGTTCGATTATGGCTGGCAGCACATTGGAGAGAATAATGACAAGCGTGTTAACGCACTGGGCCATGTTGGGCTGGTGATTGGTTATTAAACTTTTATCTTGGTAGGACTGAAGGAGAATGAAATGCGTTTAAACAGAAAACCGATGATACTTATTGTTGTAATACTCATTGTGTTACTGGGAGGGCTGAGTGCTTCCGCATTAGCCAAGGAAAACCAAGAGAATGAAAACTCATCACCGCAGCAGAAACTGGTTAAGGTCAGTACTCTAGGATCGGTGGAAGCGAACCAGGAGTTTCAGCGCAATGTGCAAATCATGCAGGCGCAGCGCCAAAGAGTGATTCAGTTGCAAAACCAGCTTGATCTTGCCCAGACCAAAGGCTTGAAAAAAAAATCTTAAAAAAAGAGCTTGATTCCGCAATGGAAAAGCTCAATAAGGATAATAAGAAAATGGCGGAAACATACGGTTTTTCTCTAAACCGGAATTATGTACTGGTGGTTGAAAAGGCTCATATTTATATGGCTGTTTCAGATGACGAAGCAGATAAAATAGCGAAAGAGCGCGAGAAAGAGAAAAAATAAACTCTATCTGTTCAAACAACGAAGGCCGAAACTCTACAAAAGAGCTTCGGCCTTCGTTGTGATGTATCTGTCGCCGTGTTACGTCAGAAATAACCAGTTAATCCGCTGCACAAACCTTCAGCTGGTTGTTGCGACTTTATTTCCCTGATGTTTCCTGTGCTTGCTGCGGTTACAGTTTGGTTTTGAACCAAGGTTCAGTCTTCCGTTTCCGCTATTTGACCGTTTTTTCTGATTGCTTTTGCCCTTATTTCCATTGCCATCTGAACGCCGTGTTTGACTCGCTTCAGTCGCTGTGACAGGGCTCGGTCTGTAGCCTTCAACGTGCCGCTCTTCGATCTTGCTTTTCAACAGTTTTTCAATCCCTTTCAACAGCGAGACTTCATCGGAGCTGACCAGTGATACCGCCAAGCCTTCATGGCCTGCGCGACCGGTACGGCCGATGCGGTGAATGTAGTCTTCTGCAACATTGGGAAGTTCGAAATTGACGACATGGGGAGCTGGTCGATGTCCAATCCTCGGGCGGCGATGTCGGTCGCAACGAGAACCCGAACTTTTCCATTTTTGAAATCGGTCAGAGCCTTGGTTCGCGCGCCCTGGCTTTTGTTGCCGTGGATCGCCGAGCTGTTGAGGCCATCTTTCTGCAATTGCCCGGCCAGACGGTTTGCCCCATGTTTGGTCCGGGTGAAAACCAGAACCTGTTTCCAGTTCTGCGAACCGATCAGGAAGGAGAGTAGCTCCCGTTTACGCTTTTTATCAACGTGATGAATGACCTGCTTAACCGATTCTGCTGCGGTGTTCTGGCGGGCCACCTCAATCAGTTCAGGATTGTTCATAAACCCGCCGGCAAGCTTTTTAATGTCTTTTGAGAAAGTTGCCGAAAAGAGCAGGTTCTGACGTTGTTGTGGTAGCCGGGCAAGGATCTTGCGGATATCGTGGATAAAGCCCATATCAAGCATCCGATCCGCTTCGTCGAGAACCAGTGTTTCTACTCTGGACAGGTCGAGGTTGCCCTGGCTGACATGATCGAGCAAACGCCCCGGTGTGGCGATGAGAATATCGACCCCTTTACGCAAGGCCGCCGTCTGGGGGCGTATGCTGACGCCGCCATAGATAATGGTCGAACGCAGAGGCAGGCACGCGCCGTAGCAGCGGACACTGTCACCGACCTGAGCCGCAAGTTCACGGGTCGGGGTCAGGATGAGCGCCCGGACGGCTCTTTTTGGTTGGTTGGTTGAACCTGGTTCAATCGGTGAAGGAGGGGCAGGGTGAACCCGGCTGTTTTACCGGTTCCGGTCTGCGCTGCTGCAAGGACATCCCTTCCCTTGAGAACAGCTGGGATTGCACTTGATTGGATCGGGGTTGGCTTGCTGTATCCCTGTTGGGAAACAGACTGAAGAAGTTCGGTCGAAAGACCGAGATTGTCAAACGTCATAAAAAATGTTGCTCCTGATTCAGAACCGGCCCATCCCATGTCATAAACAGAGGAACGGTCTCAGGCTGGAGTCTTTATCTTAGTATTTGTTATCGTATTTGTTGGTGTCAGGGGAATTACTTGAGAAACTACCGAGGCACTTAACCTGTGCCGACCGAAGGGCACGTGAAGTGACGATAATGACAGCTCTTTATTGTGAAGTCCAGTATTATAATAGGAATTTGACGGTCGCCGGTGAATTTCTTTACGCTGAGACCGTTTTTCTCGGTTTTTTAATTTTTGATCTGCTCTTGATCGGCTTATAATTTCCGTGTCCCGATAGGATCGCTCCGCAAAGCAAACGCGATATTTTTTTTGAGCCACTTTCTCTGTTTGGAGTGGGGAAGGAGCACCGCTGCTTTCAGTAATAGCTGCATCATCCCGGGACCGTTAAACTTATATTCCTGTCTGCCGCTATGTTAAATGGAGGCAAAAGAAAAAAGCCGCAGGGCTCAACTCCCTTGAACTCGCGGCTTTTTTTCGTCCCAGGATTTTATCTTTTTTGCGTGCGGCCTGATAATTACTCTGCCACCATTTCAAATTCCGGAGGATTGAGAATCGCTTTTTTGACGGAACACATGCCTGCCGCACGCAGAACTGCCTTTTTATATTTTTCGGGAAAACCTTCTGGCAACTTAAGGGTGATTTTGACTTTCTCCAGTTTGCGTTGTTCTTGATCGTAGTCGATGTCGAGGGTCATGCTCATTCCATCGGTGGGCAGTTCGCGCTGCTGGCAGAAGCGGGCAACATAAATCCCTGAGCAGGTGGCAATGGACGATAGGAACAGGTCGTAGGGAGCTGGGGCGGTATTGGTGCCTCCATCTTCAACGGGCTGATCTGTGGGAATGACAAATTCTCCAACGTGAGCATTGATTTGCGCTCCACCGTGAAAGGTAACTGTTATCGGGGCCATATTTGCTTCTCCTTTGTGATTACTTTTGATCGTGTCTGCATTATCGTTCAATAATTGATATATTGCAATGGAAGTAGCCTTTAATATGGAATCAACTTCAAATTGAGTGAAAGCCGTCATCAAGTCAGAATCTGAGTTTCTCAACCTTCTCCATGTCATTTAGGCTCTGCTGAATATTTACTTATTTCTGGTTATCCATTTCATTTCAGTTGCGTTCAACGATTCCACTTCCAGGGTCGCATGAACCCTTCCTTGGGGTTTGGCTACCGCCATCCGGGCGACAGACCTCCTGCTAATGGAATCTTTGAATATTTTGCTATCTATTACTTGAGAGAAATAGCTAACCAGATACTTATTCATGCGGGCAGGCGTGCTCCCTGGCCGTAAGTGAATGCTGATTTTGCCAGCGGTGAGATTATCCTGAAATTAATCAAGACTGGATTTATAAAAAAATCAGGCTAGACTCGCGCACTTTAAAAATAGCTCGCGCTGTCTGCGCTGACTTCCAATCCGTACATGCTTATTTGTCATAGGCCGGGTTTGGCCTGAAATTTGGTGAAGGCAGGAAGTGAGCGACTCATTTACTGGCCGCGCGTTGTCAACATGGAGGATTCAAGTGTTCGATTTAGGTTCTGCAAAAGTTAATAAGCTCATTGTTCATCGGGTCGGCAATAAACTGAACGAAGATGGTGTCAGTCTCTCTTCCGCTGAGAGCCGGCGCTCAGAGGCGCTTGATGAACAGCTGCTGGGTAGTTTTCTTATCCCGGTTCTGCGTCGAGGCCAGCAGTATCATCTTTTTCACGAGTCGGATTTAAATCTCAATCTGGTGCATCACTACTCTGCGCAGATATTTGAGAATAGCGATGCCTTTCAGGAGAGCAGTGAAGCGATCGCACGGCATCTGTACAGCAGTTCGACCCATCCCAATATCGGCGGCGGAGAGTTCCTGGTCATTCTTTTCGATGACGTAGGTGTCGACAACGAACCGCTTCAGGCTCTGGGGTTGTTTCGCGTTGAAAGTCGCAGTAATTATCTCGATGTCAGCGATGATCAGGGCGCTATTCGCGTTGATCATCGTACCGGAGTGCCGTTGGAAAAGGTTCAAAAGGGTGCGGTTGTCCTGGCTGACGGGTCCAGGGTATTTGTTGTCGATAACCTTGGACAGAAGACCAAGTACTGGATGGATGATTTCCTCAAGGCATCACCCAGCCAGACGCCCAAGACCTGTGCCAAGGTCGCTGGTGCATTACTCAAGGCGATCTCAGGCCAGGTCGAAACCCGGCCGAAGCGCTTGAATTCGGGCGTCAGCTTGAAGAGCAGCTCTCTGAGGTCGATGAGATGACGGTTGGCGGATTGAAGGACCTTTCCGGTCGATATATTTCCGATGACGAGGTAGATGAGCTGCTCGACAGCGCCTGCCGGCAACATGGAATTCCTCTGGAAGACGATGTCAGAATTGCCAGTAAACAGCTGTCCCGATATGCCAAGGATGTCGTCACCAGAGCGCGGATCGCTGAGGGGGTGAGTCTGTTAATCTCCAGTGCCGGAACTAAGATTAACTCCATCGACGTCAAACAGACGGAAGAAGGTTTTCAGGCTGTGGTCGACATCAAGGTCGAGGACGCCTGACTTTTCGATTTCAGTACGCGGGCTCAAAGCTATGGATTTTCGCCCAAGCTTTGCAGATGCGACCCCTGTCCCTTCTCTCTGGAGGAGAGGGGATTTTTTAAGGGGTGTTTAGTCGCCGAACATCTGTTGCATATTGCTGAAAAAATTGCTGGCGCTTTGTTCTTGTTGCTCAGGAGTGCTCTCGGGCGGTTGCTTGTCGTAAACGATCAGGCGATCCGCGGGGATTTCGGAGAGGAAGCGGCTCGGCTCACGTTGTTCCATTTTGCCATATTTGCGTCGTCGGCGCGCACCGAGCAGGATCAGTTGCTTTCTGGCGCGGGTGATGCCGACATAGCAGAGGCGGCGTTCTTCGTCGATATCGAAGGTTTCGTAGATCGATTTTTTATGTGGGAGAAAGCCTTCTTCCATACCGACCAGAAAGACGACGGGAAACTCCAGCCCTTTGCTCGAGTGCAGGCTCATCAAGGTGACCGCATTGCTCTCCAGCTTGTCTTCCTTATCGTTTTGTCAGGCCTGTCGTCGTTCAGTGAGACGCGCTGAATAAAACCGGAGAGGCTGGGTGAGTCGTACTGCTCAAGATAGTAGGTCATGCTGTTGAGAATCTCCTGCTGATTTTCAACACGAAGTTTAGCGACCTGAGGATTTTTCTCCTGACGGTAGATCTCTTCAGCCAGTTTGAGTTCCTTTATCAACCGGGTCAGGGTTTCGTTCATTGGCAATGATTTGCTGAACAGGGTGCGGTAGCGTTTGATAATTTCGACAAACTCAGAAATTCCGGCACAGGCGCGCTCGTTGATATCGCCGACCTGATCGGGATGGTGCAACAGCTTCCAGATCGACATATTATGCTCCGCCGAATAGCGGATAATCCGATCGATGCTGGTTTCGCCGATGCCGCGCTTGGGGTAATTGAGGATGCGCAACAGGCTGACTTCATCACTTGGGTTGTCGATGACCTTCAGGTAGGCGATGATATCTTTGACCTCTTTGCGTTCAAAAAACTGTTGTCCGCCGATCAGAACGAAGGGGATTTCCTCGTAGTTCAATTGTTCTTCGTAGGAGCGCGACTGGGTGTTGGTCCGGTAGAGTATGGCGAAATCTCCATACTGATAATTGCCACGCGCCATCTCGGTGTGTATCCGTTCCATCACCTTTCGCGCCTCGTCCTCGCTGTCTTCGCAGAGGATATATTCGACATCGGCACCGTCACCATCGCTGGTCCATAGGGCTTTTTCGCGGCGTTTTTTGTTCAGTCTGATAATACTGTTGGCGCAGGCGAGGATGTTGCCGCTGGAGCGATAGTTCTGTTCCAGCTTGATCGTTTTTGCGCCGGGAAAATCTTTTTCGAAGTCGAGGATGTTGCTGACATCGGCACCGCGAAAGGCATAGATCGACTGATCATCATCACCGACGACGCAGAGGTTTTGTGACCGCCGGCGAGCTGCTGCAACAGGCGGTACTGGACCGGGTTGGTGTCCTGGTATTCATCGACCATTTGATATCTGAAACGCTCTCGGTAGTGATCGAGCAGATCGGGGTGCTCGTCGAACAGACGTACGCCGAACAGTAGCAGGTCGTCGAAATCGACAGCGTTAAAGGCTTTAAGGGCTTTCTGATAGCGTGGGTAGAGATGAGCTGTGACCAGCGAAAAGGGGTCGCGCTCGTCGCCTTTGTACTGTTCAGGCAGCAGACACTGGTTCTTGGCCGCACTGATGCGCCAGAGGACTTGCTCGGCGTCTTTTGAACTGCTTTCACTGCTCAATTCGCGCAGCAGATCGCGGATCAGGCGCTGTTGGTCGCCGGCAGCGTAGATCGAAAAGTTCTTTTTGAAACCGAGGCGGTCGATATGGCTTTTCAAGATCTGTACGCAGAGGGAATGGAAGGTTGCAATAACCATCCCTCTGCTGGTTTTCTGGCCGATCATTTCCTGAACCCGCTCACGCATTTCTTTGGCCGCCTTGTTGGTAAAGGTGACAGCGAGAATATTGCCGGCGGGTATGCCCTGATCGATCATATGAACAATGCGACAGGTGATGACGCGGGTTTTCCCCGATCCGGCTCCGGCGAGCAAGAGTAGAGGTCCATCCTTATGGATGACGGCAGCGCGCTGCTGAGGGTTTAAGCTATTGAGGTCGAACATAAGCTATCTTTTGTCTATTGATGGGTGTTGATGGCCGTGACGGGATGAATCACCTGAGCCGCAGAGTCAACGTCCCGTCATTGACTGAAAAGCGAAGCTCGGACGATATCATGTCCGGCAGAGTTGTTGCAATCCCATCCGTTGCTATCGCCTGTAGAGCACTTAATGAGAATTGAATACCGGGGTGGCATTATTAGCTGTTGATTCAATTTTGTGGTTCTGCTAGATTGCGCGCCATGTTTAGATTTGCAATTATTCTTATTAGTATTGTTTGGGCCTCACTGCTGCTGATTTCCTGGAGTGGAGCAACTCCGGTTCTGGAAGAGAATCAGACTCAGCAGGTCTCCACCGGCGATCATTCCTGAGCGCTGACCGCCCCCTCCCGATCTTCTTTTTGAGGCGTATGGAGTCGTTTAGCCTCTTTTCTCAGCGCTGCTTATAGCTGATCCGCTGTGCTGACGGTCATGGTCTCTCTGTCAGGCCGGACTGTACCTGTCTCCCTGTTTTGATCCTCGGCGTTCCAGTTCATCATCGATTGCATTGAGGACTTCCCACTTGTTCATCGACCAGTGTGGTGCCAGTAAAATGTCGCGCGGACCATCTCCTGTCAGTCGTTGAATCAGAGTTTCGGGTGGCAACCGTTCAATGAAATCGACCACCAGTTCAACATAGTCCAGCATCTCCAGCATCTTGATCTGGCCCTCCTTATACATGTCTCCCAGCAGAGTGCCGTTGAGAACATGGAGCAGGTGGAGTTTAATCCCGTCGATCTTCAATCGGGCCATTTCCTCTGCTGTTGCAAGGATGTCTTCGCGATTTTCTCCAGGCAGGCCGAGGATGACATGGACACAGATGCGCAGGTCGCGGTCTTTAGCGCGCAGATAGGCTTCATGGAAGCAGGCATAGTCGTGTCCCCGGTTTAAAAATTCAAGTGTTTTATCGTGAATCGACTGTAAGCCCAGTTCGAGCCACAGGTAGGTGTCGCGGTGGTATTCAGCCAGCAGGTTGAGCACATCGTCGGGCAGGCAGTCGGGGCGGGTGCCGATGGCCAGGCCGACCACGTCGTCAACATTTAGGGCCTGATCGTAACAGCTGCGCAGATGTGGAACCGGCCCAAAGGTGTTGGAAAAGGGTTGAAAGTATGGGATAAACCATTTTGCCCGGTATTTTCTGCGCATCAGCTCTTTCGCCCTTTCAACCTGCTCAGGGATCGGGATACTGCGTTCAATACCGACTGCGCCCGAGCCCCCGGGATCACAGAAGATGCAACCGTGATGGTCTCTGCCGCCTCTACGATTTGGGCAGCCAAAACCGGCATCGACCGAAATTTTATGAACGCGACCACCAAAATGCTGCTTCAGGTAGGTAGAATAGAGATTAAAAGCTTTTTTTCGCATGGGCGGCACTATGCCAGTTCAAACAGATCAAGGCAAGGCTTGTCTGGTTGAGTCCAGTTCGACTCATCTTGAAAGAATGTTTTTCCAATCGGACGCTGACAAATGTCGGTTATAGTCGTATTCTTATTAAGTTGTGAGTAAGCGTCCCGTCTCACGCCAACTGAAGGATCAGAACATATAAAGGTTCAGATAACAATGATTGATAATAATACCGCTGACCGATTGAAAGTCTGTATCATCTGGCATATGCATCAGCCTGATTACCGCGATCCGATCAGCAGTCAGACTCTGTTGCCCTGGACCTGGCTGCACGCATTGAAAGATTACGGTGAAATGCTGGAGACCGTGGCTGAAACCGAGGCACAGGTGACAATTAATCTGGTCCCTTCGCTTATGGAACAGCTGGAACGCTATGAGAGCGGCAAGGACCAGGACTTCTGGCTTGAACTGATTCGCCGTAGCCCTGCTGAGTTGAATGACAGCGAGCGGCGGTTCTGCGTCGAGCATTTTTTTTCGGTTAACGAGGATACACAAATATTACCTAATCCTCGTTATTACGAGCTGTTTCTGCTCCGGGGGAATCATCCGGTTCCAGCCTTTGAACGCTTCAGTGAACAGGACCTGCTCGATTTGCAGGTCTGGTTTCTCCTGGCCTGGACCGGTTCACATCTGCGCAGGAAAGAGCCTCTGATAGCTGCTCTGATCAAGCAGGGTGGTCAATTCAGAGATGAACAGAAACATCTTCTTCTTGGCTGTTGCCAAGAGGAGGTCAAGCGTATTTTAACGTTGCATCGGCAACTGGAAGAAGACGGTTTGATCGAAATATCGGTCACCCCTTATGCTCATCCTATTCTGCCCCTGCTTTGCGATCTTCACACCGCTCATGAGCCGAGTCCCGGTTTGCCATTGCCTGCAGCAGATTTTCGCTATCCTGAAGATGCGCGGCTGCAGGTTCGTGAAGGCTTGAAAGCGGCAGACTACTTCTTTGGCCAGAAAAAGCGCGGCATGTGGCCGGCTGAGGGGGCGGTCAGTGAGGCGGCGGTGACCATATTGGCAGAGGAGGGAGCGGCCTGGGCCGCAACGGATGAAGATATCCTGGCCCGCAGCCTCGATGGCGGCTTGAGAGATCGCAGCCGCTTGTATCAGATTTACAGTTACGCCGGACTGCCACTGTTGTTTCGCGACCGGGAGCTGTCAGACCGGATCGGGTTTCTTTATGCTACCTGGAACGGTCGTGAAGCGGTCAACGATCTGATGAATCGCTTGCGTCATATCGCCAGACAGTCGCCCAACGGGACTGTGGCGATTATTCTTGATGGCGAAAACTGTTGGGAGCGTTATCCTGATAATGGCTACCCTTTTCTTCGCGATTTCTATCAAGCTTTGAATAAGTCCCAGAGCTTGCTCTTGTTACTGTTCAGCAAGCGTTGGAGCAGAGCTCACCTGTTGCTCTTTCGCGGTTGGCAGCCGGATCGTGGATCCGGTCAGATTTCACGACCTGGATCGGTCATCCTGAGGAAAATCATGCCTGGGAGTTGTTACATCAGGCGCGTCGTGATGTGTTTTCTGAACAGATTCATCATGCTCTCGACCATCCTGAAGAACCGCTGAATGAGTTGGTGCGTGAGCTGCTCAGAGCTGAAGGGAGTGATTGGTTCTGGTGGTACGGTGACGAACACTCTTCGGCGCAGGCCGATATTTTCGATCGACTTTTCCGCCTTCACCTGGAGGGATTGTACCATCTTCAGGGCCTGCCCACGCCCGAGTCTCTGCAGCGTGCGATAAACCTGTCGCCACAAAAAGTAGCGGGTTTGAGCCGACAGCGCGCTTCACGCCAACCATCGATGGCAGAGTCAGTGACTATTTTGAATGGCTAGCAAACGGCTGCGTCGAACTGGCTGTTGGCGGGGCCATGTACACCAGTCGTAGCGGTCTGAATAAATTGCATTACGGCTATGATTCCGACTACCTTTATTTCCGCGTCGACCAGGTGGACCTGCTGCAACAACTTGGGGGGAAAAAGGGCTGCTTTGAGTTACGTTTGAGTGCCAAGGAAACCTTCCGGGTGCGCTATTGTTTCGGACGATCCTTGCTCGACCTCTCCGCTGGAGATGAGCAATTGGCAAATGGTCCCGCCGCCTGCGAGCAGGTCATGGAGCTTGCCGTTCCTCTGCTTCCTCTGGGCCTCAGTTCAGGAGACATCATTCATCTCAGCTGTCATGTTTACAAGGGGGGCGCGAAAATGGCCGTTGGCCGAGTGAAGGAAATGCGAGTATCTGTTACCGCGGTGGCGTACTTGATGAAGAAAACTGGCTGGTTTAACATTGTTCAAAATTATTGTTGCCACTGTTCTGAAAGGATAAAGTGATGTCAGAATTACGCTGGGATCCACTGTCAAATAACTGGACCATCATGGCTTTGAGTCAGGGTCGACGGCCGCAGGATTTCTGGCTCTCTCACGATTTGCCGGATGAGCCATTTTGCCCTTTCTGTGTCGGTAACGAAAGTCGGACTCCGCTTGAAGTTTATGCCCATCGTCCGTCGGGAAGTGCTCCCAATCAACCGGGTTGGGATGTCAGGGTGATTCCAAACAAGGTTCCGGCACTTGGAATCGAAGGTGAACTCGATAACAGGGCAGAAGGGCTTTATGATCGGATGAACGGAATTGGGGCGCACGAGCTGATTATTGAAACATCGCAACATGGCCGTCATATGTCCGATCTGAGTATCGAACAGCTGACCGAGGTTCTCAAGGCTTTTCGTGCTCGCATGCTTGATCTGCGTAATGACAGTCGTTTTCGCTATATCTTTATTTTTAAAAACTGCCGGATCGGGACGGCAGCCAATATCCGTCATGCTCATTCACAGTTGATTGCCGTACCACTTATCCCTCCTCTGGTTGCAACCAAGCTGCAATGCAGCCAGGAGCATTTTCAACGTAAAGAACGTTGCCTGCTCTGCGACTTGATTCGGCAGGAAAAAGAGACCCAGGAGCGGGTTGTCAGTGATGATGGCAACTTTCTTGTTTATGCCCCCTATGCGTCACGTTTTCCTTTTGAGTTGATGATCACGCCAACCAGGCACCAGCATGACTTCACCGCTCAAAGCGATCAGCAGCTGAGACGCCTGGCCATCATTCTGCGGGATGCACTGCGACGCTTGCGCAGTGCCTTAAAAGACCCTCCCTATTCGATGATTCTGCATAGCTCTCCGCCGATGCATTCTCGCTGGGGACGACCTGATTATTGGGCCCGGATGCCGTTCAGCTATCATTGGCATATCGAACTGGTTCCCAAGTTGACGCGAGTCACCGGGTTTGAATGGGGATCCGGTTTTCACATTAATCCAACTGCACCGGAAGAAGCGGCTGATTACCTGCGTCGCGCCGATATTGATAAGACATAATAAAATGAATGATGAATTTAAACAGCATTACTACCCCCTTGATTTGCAATGTGGCCGCAGAGCCTGGAACAAGACCCGGCTGACGCAGCAATTTGCCAAGCAACCTCGACCGCAACGGACCTATTTCCGTCATTTGCTGGCGGACCATCTTAAACAGTCCAACCCGGCACCGTTCAGTGCTGCTGAAATGGAATTATGGGCAACAATGAATCAGGTGTTGCGCTGTGTCGCCGATGATTTTTTAGTCCAGCGCGGATTTGTCGAAGAAGCCGGGCGGGGGCGCTTCGGTGCCCGGAGTTTCGAACTGAGCAGGTTCACGACCTCTTTCGAGCAGTTTCTCAGTGCTTTTCCCGCCCCTCCCATTGAGTTACAGGAGATCCGGGCCGAGGAACTGATTAACCGGCTGGAGCAGGAAAATCGACTTAAGCAGATATTGCTCGAGCTGCTTCTGCTTTATATCCAGAATCATAATCCCGCCCTCAAGAGGGCGAGAGAGCTGTTCGCTTACGAAGAACAGGACCTGCAGACCGCATGCGGTTACCGGCAGCAGCTGGAAGCCTTCGATCGGGCTCTACCGGATGACACGGATCGTTTCGAGTCACGACCTCAGACCTTACTGGCCCGTCTGCTTGAACCGCTGTCCCAGGGAACCACCCTGCAGCAGCAATTGCAGATTCTGCTGGACGCGTGGGCCGGGATTCTGCCGCATGAATTGCTCGAACGGGCGTCCAATGCCTTTGTTCAGCTGGAGCGAGAAGGTTTCAGCCCGGCTTTCCGGGGGAGCCGGAGCTGACGGCTCTCGACCCGGCGGCGATGCGGGACGAGGAGTATGCTGATTTTACTGTTGATCTTGATTGGATGCCGCGCACGGTCCTGCTGGCCAAGTCGACCTATGTCTGGCTTGAGCAGCTGTCGCGTCGTTATCATTATCCCATCAAAAGACTGGATCAGATTCCTGATGAAGAGCTGGATGAACTGGCGCACAGCGGTTTTACCAGCCTGTGGCTGATCGGTGTCTGGCAGCGCTCTCAGGCGTCGCTCAAGGTTAAAACCTGTGTGGTCAGGTTCAGGTTGCCGCATCGGCCTATGCCATCGATGACTATCAGATTGCAGCTGATCTGGGGGGAGACGAGGCGTTTGAAAATTTGCGCAGCCGCTGTCAGCAGCGTCGTATCGATCTGGCGTGTGATGTGGTGACCAATCACACCGGAATTGAATCAGCGTGGATGCGTGAGCATCCCGACTGGTTTATCCAGCTGCCGCATCCTCCTTATCCCGGATATCGTTTTACCGGACCCGATCTGAGTAGCGACTCGGATTATGCGATCCAGATTGAAGATGGGTATTATGATCACAGTGAAGCTGCAGTCGTGTGCCGCTACCAGCAGCGCCATAGCGGCGAGGTTCGTTATGTCTATCACGGTAACGACGGCACCCATCTGCCCTGGAATGATACGGCCCAGTTAAACTACCTGCTGCCGCAGGTGCGAGAAGCGATGATCCGGCTGATCATCGATGTCGCTCGTCGGTTCCGGATCATCCGTTTTGATGCCGCCATGACGCTGGCCAAGCGCCATTTTCAACGCCTTTGGTATCCCTTGCCGGGAGGAGGGGAAGGGGTGCCGTCACGCTCAGACCACGCCATGAGCAAAGAGGACTTTGATCGCGCCTTCCCTGTCGAATTCTGGCGCGAGCTGGTCGATCGCATCCGCAGCGAAGCACCCGATACCCTCCTGGTTGCAGAGGCTTTCTGGCTGATGGAAGGTTATTTTGTCCGTACGCTTGGTATGCACCGTGTTTACAACAGCGCCTTCATGAATATGCTCAAGCGCGAGGAAAATGCCAAGTATCGGCAAACAATCAAAAATATCCTCGCTTTCGACCCGGCAATACTCCAACGTTTTGTCAACTTTATGAGCAATCCGGATGAAAAACCGGCTATTGAGCAGTTCGGAGATGGTGACAAATATTTTTGTGTCGCGACGATGCTGGCGACGATGCCGGGCTTGCCGATGTTCGGCCACGGCCAGATTGAGGGCTGAGTGAAAATACGGCATGGAATACCTTGCGCCACGTTGGGATGAGCAGCCGGACGTCGCCCTGATTGAAGAGCATAGACGACAGATTTTTCCGCTTTGCGCAGACGGGCCCTTTTCAGTGGTGCTGAGCGCTATCAGCTTTATGATTTTATTTCTTCTTACGGTGTTGAAGAAGACGTTTTTGTTTACAGTAACGGTTATGAGGAACAGACAACGCTGGTCATCTGCAATAACTCGGAAAAGACAATTTCCGGTCGTGTCGGGCCGGCTGTGCCGATGGCTGACAAAAACGGTATCGATATGCTTTCAGCCTGTGCGGTCAACTGTACGGCCGATTTTGTTCTGATGCAGGATCTTGGCAAGGGTTCCCACTATCTGCAGCCGGCCGATGCTTTTCCTCGGGCGGCGATTTTCATCTCTCTCCCTATGACAGCAGAGTTCTGGGACATTTTCTTCCTCTTGATGATCATGACGGTCGCTGGCGTGAGCTGTGGCGACGCTATGGGGGCAGCGGTCGGGAAAATATTTATCTCGATCGCGATGCCATGTTGCTTGAGAACAGCTGGAATACTGTCCGGCAACTGCTTAGCTTGGCACGCCCGGAAGATTCCAGAGCAGAGATTGTTTCGCAACTGGAACAGCTCCTCCCCGTTTACCAGAACCCGGATATTTCCATATTGCCCTCGGAGTACCTGCTTGAATTATTGCTGCATGTTCTTTTCCCGGCAAACAACCTGAAAAATGGTCATTTCGATGAACTGGAGACGCTGTTGAGGTCTTGTCCTGTTGTCGATGATGGGCAGAGCTTTGCCTTGCTTGATCGCTTTTTTAATCAACGTCATTTCAGGCCTTTGCTCGGTTGCCATTACCATGATTATATCGACTGGTTTTCGAAGGAGGCATTTGATGAGTTCTGCTGTCTGGTCCTGCAGTTTGAACTGTTCCATGTCAGCATTGATAAAACTCACGAATCTATTGTCTTGCAGGACCGGGTAGTCGAAGTCCTCAAGAACCTGAAGCGTTTAAAATTGTTGGCCCGGCAACAGGGTTATAAGGTTGATCGCTTGTTGCAGGTTTTAGAGCCCGGACAATGCAATGAAAAAATCATTCCCGTCGATCAAACAGCGGCAATGAAGATCCTGTTTGTCGCCTCAGAGGCGACTCCGTTGCCAAACCGGCGGACTGGCTGATGTTGTCGGGTCCTTGCCGCGGGCTTTACGGATACTTGGGCATGATGTGCGGGTCGTGATCCCCTGCCATCGCAGCGCAATGCAGGTTGCCGATCGACCGTTGAAGACCGATAAAAGTATGGAAGTCGGCATGAACGGGACGTTTTATCGGGGCAGTTTGAAAGAAGCTGTTCATGATGGTGTCCCTTACTGGCTTATCGATACGCCGGAATTTTATGACCGGGATGACCTCTACGGCACCGCTTTCGGAGACTATTCTGACAACGCTCTGCGCTTTGGTTTTTTGCCCGTGCTGTTCTTGAGTTGACACGTGCTGCGGGGTTCAGGCCAGATCTGGTTCATCTGCATGATTGGCAGGCAGGGTTGATTCCTGCGCTGCTGAAGACCAGTTATCGACATGACTCCTTTTTGCCGGAACCAGAACTCTGCTGACAATCCATAACCTTGGCTATCAGGGGATGTTTCGACCTCAGCAGTTAAGTCAGCTCGATCTGCCGGTAGAACTCAACTCACCCCATGCACTTGAATATTATGGTCGTCTGTCATTTTTAAAGGGTGGAATCAATCTCTCCGATCTGATTACAACGGTTTCACCGACTTATTGCAATGAGATTCAGGAGGCGGCACAGGGGCACGGTTTTGACGGATTGCTCAGAGAGCGGAGGGATCGTCTTCACGGGATTATAAACGGGCTTGATCTCAGACTCTGGAATCCGGCCGAGGATATCTTTCTAAAGGCTGCTTACAGTGCTGAAAATCTGCGCGGGAAACTGGTGTGTAAGCGGGCACTGCAGCAGGAGCTTGGATTGGCAGTCGATCACACTAAGCCAGTCATTGCGGTTGTCAGTCGCCTCGATCCGCAAAGGGGATCGACTTGATTGAAGCAATCTGGCCAAGCCTGATTGAGCGGGATCTGCAATTTGTGTTGCTCGGATCCGGCAGCCAGGAACAGATGCGTTTCTGGCAGCAGCAACAAGGTCGGAACCCGGAACAGGTCGCGATTAATTTAACTTTTGACGAGGGTCTTTCTCACCGTATTTATGCCGCCGCAGATCTTTTGCTGGTTCCGAGTCGCTACGAACCTTGCGGTCTGACCCAGATGATAGCCCTCAAGTATGGTGCGCTTCCGGTCGTTCGCCGGACCGGCGGGCTCGCTGACAGTGTGATTGATGTCGATCTCCAGCCTCAGGACGGGTACGGATTTGTTTTTGATCATGTCGAGGCGGGTCAACTTCTGTCGGCAATTGATCGTGGTCTTTTACTTTACCGCCAGAGACGGCGTTGGCTTAAGGTTGTGAAACGTGGAATGGGGATCGATTTCAGCTGGGGAAATTCGGCACGTCAGTACTTGGAATTGTATCGTAAACTGGTGGTTCCCGAAAGAACTCAGGCGCTGATGGCAGGTCGTGACGACAAGGCTGTCAGAGAACCCTGATCTGTCTGGCTCTCTGACTGAACTCCTGACTAGTTTTCAAGCTTCTCGGCGAATATTGCTTTCTTTTTTTTCTGGTGCAATGTCCGGGATAGGGTTGCTACCGTCAGTATGGTCAGGGCTGCGATTCCAGAGCCGACGGCAGTACTGTGGAATATCTGGCTGAGTGGTATCTCCAGGGTTTTGGCAATGACATAGGCAACATTGCCGCAGATAATGGCGATTGATAAGAATACGACGAGATTATCCGTATTGCAGAGTGTTTTGAAGATTTTATCCATGTGTGATCCACCGCTATGTGTTTTTGCTGAGTAGGGGATGTTATCATTTGTCATACAAGCCATTTAGCTGATGTGGCGAGACAAGTCAACGTATTGGCCTGTGACCGGTTCAATATTGAGGGAGAGCGGTTGTCTTTGAGCTTAAAGCGGAGTTCGATTGTTTCCCGGAGAGGGGGCGCAGAGCATGAAATGTCCTCTCCTTGTTGACGGTACAAAAAAAGCCAGGCATCCAGCCTGGCTTTTTTGGGGTGAACGATGACATGAAGTACGAATCAGACCGATTTCGCCCGTCTTTTCGTTATGGTTCCATGGACATCCAGAACCGACAGCAGGTAGATGGCAAAACCGCCCGAGAAGCGCCCGACAAAGGAGATACTTTCATCGGTTAGCTTGTAGGTGATGAAGCCCATGACCAGCATCCACACCAGCATAATGAAGCCTCTCTGATAGCGACCAATCATCAGGTGTCCTGCCGCCGGGATCAGCATTCCGGCAAAAACGGGTACGTAGTCTGCCCACTTTGTCATTTTCTCTGCCTAAAATCCTTTAGGACGTGGCCAGTGGGTTGTCAGGAAGGTCTCAAGGTCAACTTCCTTATAGCGGTATTTGATGAACCACAGCGATGCGAGAAAGTAGAATGTCAGTCCTCCAAGGATGTTGATCCAGTAACCAAAATACATGCCTACCAGTGTTGCCAGGGTCAGGATGAACAGGACAATGGCAGGAATCGGGTGGGCCGGGCAGATGTAGGCGCGCTCAATGTGGCCTTCAGGGTACATGTTGCGGAATTTAAACATCATGATCGCGGTGAACGCATAGACCAACAGAGCTGACAGGATCGAAAAAGTAACGACCTGATCAAGCATACCGGTAAAACCGAACGCAAGTGAAATCGGCAGTAAAAACAGGATCGCCCGGTGGGGTGATTTGTATTTCGGATGTAGCTGGCCGAATTGTTCTGGAATCAGGGTGTCACGTGACATGGAGAACCAGGCTCTGCTGGAGTCGTGAATGCAGCCGTTGGCGCTGGCCAGACAGGCCAGGATGGTCCCGGTGAAAAGTGCGGCGATAACAAAAGGCATTCCGGTTGCGATCGCCGCATCGTAAAGAGGATAAATCGAACTGCCGAGCTCGGCGGCCGGGACCAGCCCTGAACAGACGAACCAAGTGATCGTTGCTCCGGTCAGCAGAGTTGCCATGCCGATAATGGCTCCCATGGGCAGTGAACGGCTGGTTGAACGGCATTCTTCTGCAGCAAGGGCTGTTCCCTCAATTCCCAGGTAAAACCATATTCCAAATTGAAATGCGCCGAGCACGCCAATCCAGCCATAGGGTAATCCATTGGACATCTCTTTCAGATTGAGAATACTTTCAGCCGGGTTGTAGAACTTGGTTGATACCAGCAGAACGACGATGGCGGCAAATGCGATTGCTGTGATGACAAAGTTCAGTGACAGGGTCGCCAGGGCACCACGGTAGTTGAGCAAAGTTAACAGCAGCAAGCTGAGAATGATATATGGCAGAGCCTGGATATCAGGGTGCAGAGACTGAAGAATTTGCCCAACTACAAGGGCATCAGCCGCTTCGAGCATGACATACTCAAAAACCAGCATCAGTCCGATATTAAAGGCCGCCAGAGGGCCGAGCAGGTATTTCGCCATTGCGTACTGCCCACCAGCTTCCGGCAGAACAGAGCCGATTTCAGTATTGACCATGACCAGAGAGATAAAAAGAACTCCCATAACCCAACAGGCTATGATTGCGCCCAACGTTCCTCCTTTGGCTACGGCAAAGTTCCACCCCATAAACTCGCCGACCAAAACGATTCCGACTCCCAGGGCCCAGATATGAATCGGACCGAGAACCTTGGACATTCCGTGTTCTTGTTCGTTCGTTGATTCCATTGATCGTCACCCTTCTTGATTCTGCTGTTTTTTCTGTTTCAACTCTTTTTCGACCTTGATGAAATCAACCATCAACCACAGGAAAATGGCGGCGCTTAAAGCCAGGCGGAATAATTCATTAGTTCCCAAAAACTCATAATCTGATCCTTCTTTTAGTTATTTGTAGACTTTGTCGACCATGACTTTAAGTTCCTTGCGGCCGATCTTGAGAATGAAAATGAAATAAACCGCTAACATGCCGAAGGTCAGGGCAAATGATCCCGGGTTGAACTGGTAGTCAATTCCGTCACCACCGACCAGCAGTCCACCCTGCATCAACATAGTCGCCAGCAGGGTGGCAAAGCAGAGGATCATGATAAACATGATATCGAAAATAGTTTTGAACGTTTTCATGGGGGTGTCTCTCTCGTCTTCTGATGATTATTTGGCCTGGTTTTCGAGCTCTTCCGTATACATGGAGATTTTGTTTTTTTTCAGGTGAAGAATCAGGGCAACAGAAGTGGCGGTCAATGCGGCCAGCGCAGCAACGCCGGAACCAATAGCAACACTGCTGAATAATTGGCTTGGAGAAATATCAAGCACCTGGCTAAGGACGAAGCCGACGTTGCACCAGATAATGAGGATTGACACTAAAACAATGATGTTATCGGTGGTGTAGAGTGACTTGATTCTTTTTTCCATCTCGCTTCTCCTGTTTTGTTGTGCGAAATTCAAATTCCGCAAATAATGATTATTGGCGTATTCTGTATCGCAATATAGTTGTTTGTGTCAATCTATTTATGGTGATAGGTCAAGGTGTGCAGGTAAACGGTTTTTGTTCTCATATGAGGCTTTCCGTACTTTCGGCAGGTCTGTTCTCTCTGCTTCTTTTGTGGAAGGAGACTGTTAAACCGGTTAACCGTATAAAGAAAAGCTGTCGAGATCCCGGTTTAGAGGTTGATCCGATCAAACTTAAGAGGAAAGAGTTTTTATCCGTAGTGCTAACTGATAAACAGACTGATATGCTTGTAGAGTGGTGATTCGACCAAAAAGTAGCAGGGAGCGTGAGAGCCCGTGGCGGATGCTCGTTATTTATTGTCTGGTGTGAGGTATGGAATGAAAGCGATGGTACTGGAAAGGATATCGGATTTAAGTCGGGTGCGGAATCCCTTGCGGCGGGTGAATTATCCACTCCCTGAGCCTGCTGCCGGAGAGGTGCGAATCCGGGTGACAGTTTGCGGGGTCTGTCATACTGAATTAGACGAAATAGAAGGGCGGACCCCGCCACCACGTTTACCGATAATTCTTGGCCATCAGGTTGTCGGGACTATCGACAGACTGGGAGATGGGGTTGCTGCGGAGCGTTTGAATGAAAGGGTTGGTGTGGCCTGGATCTTTTCGGCGTGCGGAGAGTGTTCCTTGTGCCTTCAAGGGTTGGAGAATCTCTGCCCTGAATTTCTGGCCACCGGACGTGATGCCGACGGCGGCTATGCTGAATATATGGTCGTCCCGTCACTTTTTGTACATCCTTTACCGCAACTGTTCAGTGACGCCGAAGCGGCACCTCTTCTCTGTGCTGGAGCTATCGGTTATCGATCTCTTAATCTGGCCCGGTTGAATTCAGGTGGCCCGCTCGGATTAACGGGATTTGGAGCTTCGGCTCATCTGGTTTTAAAATTGGCTCGGCACCTGTATCCCGATGTGCCGGTTTATGTTTTGCCCGCAGCGAAAAGAGCGGTGTTTTGCTCTTGAGTTGGGGGCTGCCTGGGCGGGAGGAATAGATGACAAACCTCCCCATAAGCTTGAATCGATTATAGATACAACACCAGCCTGGCGACCCGTTCTGACAGCGATGGGCAACTTGTTGCCGGGGGGGCGGTTGGTGATTAATGCCATTCGTAAGGAAGGCAATGACAGCGCCTTGCTGGCAGGACTTGATTATTCCAGACAGCTGTGGATGGAAAAAGAGATCAAGAGTGTTGCCAATGTGACTCGCTCCGATGTTTCCGCTTTTCTGCGGTTAGCCTCGGAAGTTCCTTTGCGGCCAGTTTATCAGGAATACCCTCTGACCGAAGCAAATCAGGCTCTGAGGGAGCTGAAGGAGCGGAGGATACGTGGTGCCAAGGTGTTGCGGGTTCGAGAATAGTATGCCAGGTCGCGTGTGCTCAACAGAGTCGGCTGTCGCAAAACGACAGCCCGACTCTGTTGAAACGAGGGTTAAGCAGCAGCTGTATCACTATCTGAATAATCAAGCTGAGGCTGCGGTGCGGACAGGCTTAGTGTTATCTCCCTGCCACTGTTGTCGGCTTTGATGGTGAATTGGTCCATCAGGTTTTTCAAGTGGGCTGCCTGACTGGACAATTCCTCTGCTGCCGCCGCTCCTTCTTCAGCACTGGCGGTATTTTGCTGAGTGACCTGATCGACCTGACCGAGGCCTATATTTATTTGGGCGATGCCGTCGGCCTGTTCATTGGATGCCGCGGCAATCTCTCCGATGAGATCAGTCACTTTGGTTACTGAGGAAACAATTTCAGATAATGATTCCGCCGTGCTGTCTGCGATCGCCGTTCCGCTTTTTGTCTTCTGTACAGAACCTTCGATCAATTCAGTTGTTTCCTGAGCCGCTTTTGCACTACGAGCTGCGAGATTCCGCACTTCTTCCGCAACGACAGCAAAACCTTTTCCATGTTGACCGGCACGAGCGGCCTCAACTGCGGCATTTAAGGCCAGTAGATTGGTCTGGAAGGCGATTTCATCGATAACCTTTATAATCTTCGAGATACTCTGGGCGGCATGGTTGATATCGTTCATGGCAGTGATCATATCCTGCATCTGGTCATTGCCCTTTTCAGCAGAAACTTTGGCTTCTTCTGCTAACTGACTGGCCTGACGGGAATTCTCGGCATTTGTCTTTGTTTGATCGAGCATCATGTTGACGGAACTGGTAATTTGCTCCAGTGACGCCGCTTGTTCCGTTGCGCCCTGAGACAGCGATTGACTGCTGTCCGAGACCTGACTCGCTCCGGAACTTATCTGGTCGGCAGCGTTACTGACTTCGCCGATAATGCGATTGAGATTGTCAGACATGGCTTGTAGCGCCATTCCCAGGGTATCTTTGTCTGAGGCCAGTTGAATGTCCTGAGTCAGATCTCCTTTTGAAATGAGACCAGCGAGGTCGGCTTTTTCAGTCAGCGTTTTCAACATGTTCTGCATGGCGGCGTAGATGCCGACGGCATTATCGCTGGACCCAGTTTCATAGAGAGGTCTCCGGCGGCGACGCTTTCAGCAATTGTGGCAATATAGGCGGTTCACCACCCAACTGTCTCATAATCAATCTGATCAATACGAAGGCGATTCCAATGCCGATCAGGACTGCCAGAAAGGTTCCCAACAGAGCCAGATTCTTGGTCATGTCCGCAGTGTTCTGCGCATTGTCCATACGTATTTCCATGAGTGTACGTTCTCGTTCGGTGAAGGTGGCAATCTGATCTCTGAACTTATCGAAATAGACTTTGCCTTCAGCCTGGCCGATTAAATCGGCCATATCGTCCATGGTCTTTGCATCGCCAATTTCACGTCGCAAGGCAATTTGATGTTCGACAACATTGTTGTCCCAGTCGGTGATCGTGTCTTTTATGGCAGAGAGCAGCCTGGCCTGGGCAGGATTATCGCTGACGGCTTTAATCAGGGAATCAACCCTTGCGTAAAAGGCTGCCTTTCCTTTGGTGTATGGATCAAGAAAGCTTTCCTGACCGGCGAGAAGAAAACCCCGCATGCCTGTTTCCATGTTAACCGCTGAGGCGAGAATCTCTTTTGCTTCCGCAATGACTATGTACGTCTGCGTGACCTGGTTTGTCAGCTCCCTGAGTTGATCAAGGTCTGTTGAGTTCTGAGCTTGTATTTGACGTCTTTTGAGAAGGGCTTCTTCTTTGGCAATGAAAATTTCAATCTGGCCGCGAAACTTGTCAAAATATGTTTTGCCCTTCGCCTTTTTTATTTCAGCAGCCATGTCGTTCATGGTTTTTGCGTCACCAATCTGACGTCGCAGGGCAATGTTTTGTCAGTGACATTGTTGACCCAGCCATCAATGTTCTGCTTGATCTCGGTCAGGGTTTGTACCTGTTCCGGGGAGTCGCGAGCGGCTTTGGACAGGTCTTCGATTTGCTCATTAAACCGTTTGCGGCCGTTTTTGTAGGGGATCAGGAAATCTTCCTTGCCCGCCAACAGATAGCCACGCATGCCGGTTTCCATGTCGACAGCTGAGGCCAGGACATTTGCGGCTTGCCCGATGACTTTATGGGTATGATCGACCCCGCTATAGGTCTCGATAAGATTGTCGATATTTATGTAGACGAGAGAGGTTACAAGAATCATAAGTCCCAGGATAAGGCCGTTTCCCAATGTGAGGAGTGTGCGTAACTTCAGACTTCCGAGCATAATTCAAATTCTCCATTTCACGCAATGGTTCAAAGATACTCCTCCTTTGCAGAGGATCGCCTTTTATTAGGTAATGATTTCAGTCTATTGAATAAAATTAGAGTATGGAAATTATTGATTGTCAATTAATTTAATATTAAAAATGGAATAAAATGAGCTATCTGAGCTCAATTTGTGGTTGAGGTGTGCAGGCCGGTCCATGGAAGGGGAAAAGTCATTATTTTTCAGTGGATTGAGGTTTGGCTATACGGTTGGTATAATCTGGCATCGTACAGTTGGAAACTGTTGAAAAACGACAGAATTCATTGCGGAATGGATGCTGTCATGCAAATTGGACTCTTCTGGCGGGGATGCTCTACAATGTTCTCCGATTTAAACCTGTTTCGTCCCCTGAGGTCTGATGGTGCATTATAAAATGTTCAAAATCATCAATCACCCTGTCAGATGGGTTTAGATCCTTGCACCCGTCAGGTTCTGAAATGAAAGAAGCTCTCCTCTATCAAAAGCTGAATGATAATGAGGTTCGCTGCGACCTTTGTGCCCATAGATGCGTGATCAAGGAGGGGGGCGTGGTTTATGTCAGGTCCGTGAAAACCGCTTTGGAACACTTTTTTCATTGGTGTATGGACGGACCATAAGTCGGCATGTCGATCCGATCGAAAAGAAGCCTCTTTATCACTTTTACCCCGGCTCTCTCTCTTTTTCCATCGCGACCTCTGGGTGTAATATGCGCTGTCGCTGGTGCCAGAACTGGGAAATATCGCAACAGCCACGGGATCAGCATCTGATAGGTGGTTATGATATGTGTCCAGAGGAAATTATATCTGCGGCTCAGCGGGGCGGGTGTCGGTCTGTTGCATATACCTACACCGAACCAACGATCTTTTTTGAGTACGGCTACGATACTGCTCGCCTGGCTCGGGCAGCAGGAATGGCCAATGTCTATGTCAGCAATGGCTACATGACGGCAGAAATGTTAAGAATATTTCATCCCTGGCTTGATGCGGTCAATATAGATTTGAAGGCGTTCAGTGATGAAACCTACAGGCAGTATGCCGGGGCGCGTTTGCAGCCTGTATTGGATAGTCTCAAACGCATTCGGGATTACGGCATTTGGCTAGAGGTGACGACGTTAGTGATTCCTGGAATCAATGATGAACCAGAAGAATTGCAGAATATTGCTGAATTTATCGCCCATGAGCTGGGCGAGACAACACCCTGGCACGTCAGCAGGTTTTTTCCGCAGTACCGTCTGGACCGTTTAGCCCCGACACCAGACACGACAATGGAGCAGGCGGACAGGATCGGTCGGGCTGCAGGATTGAAATATGTATATCTGGGCAACATGGGTGGCAGGAATGACACCGTCTGTCCCGAGTGTGCGGCACTACTGATTTGTCGCAGCAGTTTAAATACCGTTACACATCGAATCGTCGATGATGGTTGCTGTCCCGAATGCGGTACAGCAATTCCGGGGATTGGCCTTTAAAAAACGATTAGTTTTTGTCTGGACGTGCAGGAACTCTACAGTTTATCCCTCTGCCGGAGGTAGTCATCCCATTCCAGAGGCAGCAGGTTCTTCTTGCGATTGTTGCACTCCTTGCAAGCTGGAACGCAGTTGTTTCTGGTGCTGCGACCGCCGCGTGCGACCGGCACGATATGATCAAGAGTCAGTTCTTTGGGGGGACTTGGGTTCCACAGTAATGGCAGATTCCTTTGGCGATTTTGTTTTTCCACCAGCCTGTTTCCGCAGTGCGCGGGCTTTCTCCCTTTCCTGACGGATCTGACGTTCGTCAATTTCTAAATAAAAATCCATTTCTGCTCTCCTCTCTCTTTATCCGCGGTGACGAATTATTGCACATTTTTGCGATTTATGCGATGTTGCGAGATTGTGGATTACAAAGATTGTCATTTTGAAAGAGATAACTTATGAAAATCCTTATCGTTGGCTCCGGTCAGGTTGGCTATTTTCTCTGTGATCGGTTGTCATGTGAGGGGCATGAGGTCACCCTGGTTGACCGCGATGAAGAAACCGTTGAGCGGGCTCAGGATCGTTTGAACGTTCTGGGGATTGTTGGAAACGGCGCCAGCGCAGAAGTTCTGGAGCAGGCCGGTATCAAGAATGCTGATATCTTTATCGCTGTTACCAATATGGACGAGGTCAATATCCTCGCCTGCTTACTGGCCCGTGAATATCAGGTTGACGTTCTTGTCGCGCGAACCAAAAATATCGAATTTACCAGTAATAAAGCGGTACTTTCCAAGGAAAAACTTGGAATTGACCTGCTTATTAACCCGGATGATGCCGTTGCTGAGGAGTTGTCCAAGCTGGCTTGCGAATCAAAGGCTTTTGACGTGGCCGAATTCGCCGAAGGGCAGATGCTGTTTCAGGGTTATCGCATTGAACAGGGCAGTCAGCTTTGCGACCTGACCCTGGCTGAACTGGGCGAATTACGCGGCATGTACCGCTTTGTCGTTGTTGCCATCAGTCGTTCCAACAAGACAATTATTCCCCACGGGGAAGATACTATTCAGGCGGGAGACAGGATCTATGTCTTTGCCCCCCAGCAGGAGCTTCCTGCCATAAACTACCTGTTACAAGATGAACAGAAGATCGAAAAGTCGAACCACCGAGCGTTTATTCTCGGTGGCAGCAGTATCGGCCAGCAGGTAGCACAGAATATCGAAAAACGTCATTTCCATGTCAAGTTGATCGATAAAGATGAAGATCGCTGCTACGAATTGGCCGAACATCTTAACAAAACTGTTGTCATTAATGCCGATGGTCTGGATGTGCCGACATTGTTGGATGAGGGACTGGCAGAGGCGGATGTCTTTATCGCCGTAACCGACAATGACCAGACGAATATATTAACCTGTCTTCTGGCCAGGCAACATAAGGTCAAGCGGACACTGGCTCTGGTCAGTCAGCCGAGCTGATTGGTCTGGCCGCTGACTTGGGATCGATGCCTGCATCTCGCCGCGGCTTGCCGCCGCCGGGGCTATCCTTAAATTTGTTCGCCGTGGCGATGTTATCTCTCTGACTGCTGTTGAAGGAAGTAATTCTGAGGTCCTTGAAATTGAAATTAACAAGGACAGCGGCTTGATTGATATTCCTTTGAAGGATCTGCATTTCCCCCGCGGGGCTATTATCGGTGCGATTGTTCGTGGCTCTGATTATGAAATTCCGACGGGCGAGAGCACGTTGGGAGAAGGTGACCGGGTTGTCGTCTTTACCCTGCCGGAGGCGTTGCAGAAAGTTGAAAGGTTTTTGCCTGAATGAACTTGATCCTGACGCTGCGTATTCTCGGGGCGTTGCTGTTATTCTTAGCGGCGACCCTCGTGACTCCGCTGGCTTTTTCCTTTTACTATAATGACGGTGCCTGGTCGGCTTTTCTGCTGGCTGCATTGATCAGCGCCGTCAGTGGAGGATTGCTCTACAGCTGTTGCCGCAGTACAAGAGACCTCTCTTTGCGCGAGGGTTTCGCTGTTGTCACCTTTGGGTGGACTGTTTTTGCAGTGTTTGGCTCGCTCCCCTATGTTTTGTCCGGATCCATTCCTTCGCCGTTGGATGCCATTTTTGAGACCATGAGCGGTTTTACCACGACCGGGTCGACGATTCTGACTGAGATTGAAAGTCTGCCTCAGAGCTTGTTGTTCTGGCGGTCCTTGACCCACTGGCTTGGGGGCATGGGTATTATCGTTCTGTCTTTGGCAATTCTGCCGATGCTTGGCGTCGGCGGGATGCAGCTGTTCAAGGCCGAAGTTCCCGGGCCGACTGCCGATCGGCTTAAGCCGCGCATTCAGGATACGGCTAAAATGCTCTGGGGCGTTTATTTCCTGTTGACGGTGGCAGAAACCATCCTGCTTATGTTCGGTGGAATGACTTTTTTCGACGCTCTGTGCCATTCTTTTGCGACTCTGGCAACGGGTGGCTTTTCAACTAAAAACAGTTCAGTTGCGTCCTATAACAGCAGCTATATCGACTATGTGATTATTGTTTTCATGGTTCTGGCCGGTGTTAACTTTGCTTTGCATTTCCAGCTTTTAAGAGGGCGGGTGCGCGACTTTTTCCGCAGCGAGGAATTGCGTGTTTACCTTGGGATCATCATCTTCACCACTTTAGCCGTCATGTGCTTCAACTGGAATGGAAGCATCTACGACGGACTGGCTGAAAACCTGCGGTATTCACTTTTTCAGGTTGTATCAATCATTACAACGACCGGATTTGGGACTGCAGATTACGAGCTTTGGCCGGTTGTTCCTCAGTATCTTCTGGTTCTGCTCATGTTCGTTGGGGGTTGCGCCGGATCGACAGGCGGCGGCATGAAGGTTGCCAGAATTCTGTTGCTGTTCAAACATGCCCAGAGTCAGGTTTTCAGATTGATCCATCCGCGAGCTATACGGCTTGTCAAGCTGGGTAACCGGCCTGTTGACAAAGAGGTTATGCAGGCGATCCTCGGATTTTTTGCCCTGTTTGTGGGGTGTTTGTGTGCGGTTCACTGCTTGTCGCGGCCTCGGGAATGGATCTGGTCTCTGCCGGTGCTGCCGTTATCGCCTGTCTGGCCAATATCGGACCTGGGCTTGGAAGTGTCGGGCCGGTTGATAATTTTGCCCATGTTCCAGCCTTTGGTAAATCGGTCCTGATTGTCTGCATGCTGATGGGACGGCTGGAGTTGTTTACTGTTCTGGTTCTGTTCTTTCCCTCTTTCTGGCGTAAATAAGTTATCTGGAGATGAGGGGAAGGAATTTGCTATCCCTGACACAATATAAATGAAAAGCCCCCATCGCTACAAACAGGCGATGGGGGCTTCCCCCCTCCGGAACCCACCCCAACAGGTCTAGGTAAATCGGCTAAGTTGTGCATGTAGTATACTTTCAGTTTCTGACAAAAATCTGAAAATTGGTGGGACCAGAGGGAAAAAAGTAAAAAAAAATGAAAAAAAATGGTTACAGCTTAATAAAACCGAGTTGACGGCCTGTCACCCCGTTATCGCGCCTGTGCGAAAAGAACAGTTCAGGGTGACAGCAGGTACATTGACTGGCAACTTGAATATTCTCTTCCTTCAAACCTGCTTGTTCGAGTTGCAGTTGACAGCTGAGCGGCAGGTTAAGTTGCCAATGGCCCAGACGTGTTTCTTCAGAAATTTCGTTCCAGAAGCCGGTTCCTTTGCGAAATGCATCGCGCACCGGTCGGTCGACCTCATATTTATGGGCACCAATGCCGGGACCAATGGCCGCCTGTAACTCACTTGGCGGGACATTGAAGTTTTTGCTGATGGCATTGATCACCTTTTTGATGAGTCCATTCGCCGCCCCTTTCCAGCCGGCATGGATTGCCGCTCCAACTTTACCAGCCGGGTGCCAGATCAGTAATGGATAGCAATCCGCCGTCAGCACTCCGAGCATGATCCCCGCTTGATTGCTGATAATGGCGTCGGCTTCTACTGTCAGGAAATGACTCAGGTCGGGGTTTGCTTCATCAACCAGTAAAATATCGTTACCATGGGCCTGCTTAACCGTCAGAAGCCGGTGTGGCGATAAGTCAAAGCTTCGGGTCAGGGTTGAACGGTTGCCTTCGACGTTGGGGAGAGGGTCCTCTGTTCCAAGCCCGAGATTGAGGGAGTGGTATGGAGGTCTGCTGACGCCGCCATTACGGGTTGTGAATCCGGCGTCAATAGGGGCAGGTATTCCGCTCGGTTGCAGATAGGAAATTTTTCCTTTACGAACAAGTTTCATTGAAATCCTCGTTTGACTTTTTTGTGTTGGTTCAACCGTTTTGCTGCTGTTGATCCAGGTAGCTTATAATCCTGTCGAGAGTTTCAGGTATTTCGCAGGAAAATTCCAGATATTTTCCTGTTTTGGGTGAATAAATCCAAGAAGACGGGCATGAAGAGCCTGTCCGGAGAGTTCGGCAATCATTTTTTTCAGCTCAGGATCTTTAATTGATGCGTTCCTGGAGCGGTTTCCATAAAGTGGATCAGCGACCAATGGGTAGTTCATTTCAGAAAAATGAACACGAATCTGGTGGGTGCGGCCGGTCTCGAGTTTTAATTCAACCAGACTCAGATTAAATGTGCTGTATCGTTTTAGCAGGGTCCAATGGGTTACAGCGTTTCTACCCTGTCTGGTTGTGGTGCTCATTTTTTTACGTTGAACCGGGTGGCGACCGATTTCTTGATTGACGGTACCCCGATCGGTTTTGGGGCAGCCGTGAATCAGGGCCAGGTAACGTCGTTCAATGGTGTGTTGTTTGAACTGCTGTGCCAGATGTTGATGGCTCTGGTCATTTTTTGTCACGACAAGCAGTCCGGAGGTATCTTTGTCGATACGATGGACAATGCCGGGACGTAACGTCCCGCCAATTCCTGCAAGATCGTCGCAATGATGGAGGAGGGCATTGACCAGAGTTCCGTGTGAATGTCCTGCGGCGGGATGAACGACCATGCCCGCTGGTTTATTTACGACGATGACATCCTGGTCTTCATAAAGGATCTGCAGAGGGATATCTTCGGGAAGGGCTTCGGTTGGTTCCGGTTCAGGAAGAACTACCTCAAGCGCTTCACCGCCTTTGAGTTTCTGGCTTGCTTTGGCGGGGTTCCCGTTCAGAGTCACCCGGCCGTTGTCGATCAGTCTTTTCAGTTGAGATCGACTGATATCCGGCAGGTATTCAGAAAGAAAACTGTCAAGCCGTTCAGCGGGGTGCTCATCCGGAAAGATGATCTTCCGGGTTAAATTCATTTACCAGATCTGACTTTCGATTTTACCTGCCTGCTTGATCATGACATCAACGATGGCACGTTCGTAGAGGTGTTCACGGTTCTGCATTTCGGGAGAAACGCGGGAAAAGAAATGCTCGCGCCCCTCTTCCAGCTCTTCATCCATCAGGTCAAAAATGCTGTCACTTTTTATTCCTTCGGTGACCTTGTCCTGATTATAGAGGGCGATGTCGGACACAATAGCCCGTGCTAAACGAAAAGCAAGATCGGGATTTTCAACCAGCCTAGCCATAGAAGCAGCCTCCAAATTTCTGAAAGGGCATACTGAATATTTTGAGATCCACTTTATTAAATTATTTTGAATAAAGCAAGAACAAACGAGATATTTGCAGATTGAAATTATTTTGAATTAATAATAATGTGTGTTAATGTTTATATGTTAAGTACAGGGCAGTACACCAACGCGATAACGGGGGAAAAATGACAAACAAATATCAGAATATCAATTTTGATCTCGACCGCTTGCCGACGATGCCTTTGGTCGCCGCTCAAATGATGGAACTGCTGAATATGCCGGAGGCATCGGCAGACAGGATGTCCAGTGTTATTTCCAAGGATGCTGCGGTTTCTGCCCGGGTGCTGAAAATAGCAAATTCTTCTTTTTATAGCATGTCGCGCAAGGTCACCAGCTTACCGACCGCCATCGTGATTCTGGGAGAGAGGACCTTCGTAACCTGGTGCTGGCGGCCAGTATCCGCGGGATGAACCAATCGTTCGGAGCTGTCGCAAAAATGCTCTGGGAGGACTCAATGGTGTGTGCCCTGGGGGCACGTTTCTTAGCTCGTAAACTCAGTGTTGCCGACCCGGAGGAAGCTTTCATGGCAGGCCTGTTTCGTCATATCGGTCTGGTTGTTCTTAATAACCAGAAAGAAAAGGCCGGCGATTTCATTATCTCATCTGTCAGTTTAAATCGGCAGGATATGGCTGAGCGTGAACGTGATCTGTTCGGAGCCACCCACGCCGAAATAGGTGCTGCCGTACTGGAGTATTGGAAACTGTCCGAGGTGCTTTCCCTGGTTGCGCTCCATCATTGCGATGGGCATTGCCGTCGGATACCTGTAAGGATACCGTGAAATTGACGGCTTTGATCAATATTGCCGGCTCTTTACCCAGTTATTTCGGGATTTTTGGGGTACGACGCGAGCTTGATCTGGAGTCTCTTCCCGGGATCACCATGCTGGAACTCGATCCTGGACTGGTGACAGAAAATATTGATGAGTTCAAGGCGATTTTTGAGGAAAACAGGGGGGATTTTCTGTCTTAGGGAAGATGAATGACTAAAGAGTTAAAGCCGCTGTTTGATTATCTTGGCAGTCAGATCGATCCAGTGTTGTTGTTGAAGGCCGTAGAGCAGAACCCGGCGTCAATTGTCATCATGGACCCTGAAGGCAAGATGATCTATACGAATAAAAAATTCAAAGAATCGACCGGTTATTCTGCCGAAGAAGCTTATGGACAGAGTCTTGGTCTTCTTATGAGTGACGATGGTTATACCGATTACGGGGCCATGTGGAGGTCCTGTTTCAAGGGCGTGAGTGGCGCGGAGATTTCCATAACAGAAAGAAGAATGGCGAGCTCTTCTGGGAGCGGCCTCCATCTCACCGATTTTCGATAACGACGGACAGATAACGCACTTTCTCGCCATAAAAGAAGATATTACCGAACAAAAACAGATTGAGGAGGTTCTGGAGAGGACCGTTGCGGAATCGACCCAGATGGCCATCAGCCTTGAATTTTTGAATGCTGAATTAAAAGCAACACAGTCTCAGATGTTACAAAGAGAAAAAATGGCTTCAATCGGTCAATTGGCCGCTGGAGTTGCCCATGAAATCAACAATCCGATCGGCTTTGTATCAAGCAACTTGCGCAGCCTTGGAAAATATCTTGCGAAGTTGATCGATTATCTGACTGAAGTTGAAGCGGATATCGAGACTGTGGCTCCCGAGCTGAAAGAGAGGTTGGGCAACTGAAAAAAAAATTGAAAGTAGATTTCCTTCTTGAAGACAGTGCGGATTTGATCGGCGAGTCGCTTGATGGGGCTGAACGGGTACGAAAGATTGTTCAGAATCTTAAAACCTTTTCCCGGGTTGATCGTGCCGATATTCAGATGGCTGACGTGAACGAATGTGTGGAGAGCACCCTTAGTATTGTTTGGAATGAAATTAAATACAAGGCAACGCTGGAGAAGCACTTAGGTGATCTGCCTGATCTACGCTGCAATCCCCAGGAACTGTCGCAGGTTTTTACAAACATTATCATGAATGCTGCTCAGGCGATTGACAAAAACGGTGTGATCAGAGTGAGGAGCTGGCAGGAAGAGGATTTGCTTTTTGTCAGCATTGAGGACAATGGTTGTGGAATTCGCCCTGAGGATAAAGATAAAGTATTTGAACCGTTTTTACCACCAAAGAAATTGGCGAAGGAACGGGGCTGGGGATGAGCATCAGCTACGAAATCATTAAAAATCATGGGGGGAATATTATCATCGATTCGGAGCCAGGTTCGGGCACGACCATGACTGTGCAGTTACCTTTGAAACATGAGGCTTCTGAATGAAACTACGGACCAAAATAATAGTCATTCTGGTCGTGACTGTCATTATTGTCATGAGCGGCAGTGGTCTGTTTTTTTTCGTTCATTACAAGAGCGCGTTCCGAGATTCGGTCTATCAAGCGATAGATTCAGCCGCAGTTCATGAAGCAGACATTCTCAGTCGTTATTTGAATTATCAACTGAGTGCGGCCATGCATATTGGCGAAACAGTTCCCTATCTTACCATCGAATATGAGGATTACGATTGGCTCACAGATTATTTCCGTCGCCATCTTAAAAATTTTGCATTTTTCAATGAGGGTTTTTTCTTTGTTGATGCCAACGGGATTCTCAGAGCCGACTACCCTTCTTATGTTGAAGGGCATGGCCGCGATTTTTCCGGCTACAAGTTTTTCCGTCAGACCATGGAACAAAAAAAAGGGATGATTTCTCAGCCTTACCGATTGGAGCATAATGGAGAAGAGGTGATTGCCATTACCGCTTACATCAGCTCCCCGGACGGGACTCCGCTGGGGGTGGTTGGTTGTGTCTCTTCTATCAGGAAAGATGGTCTGCTACGGGAGATAAGGAACCGAACCATTGGGACTCATGGTTACACTTATGTGTTTGATCATAGTCGGCTTTTAATTCTCCACCCTGATGACAACAGAATGCTCTCCCGCGATGTCCCAAAAGGCGTCAACACAATGTTTGATGCAGCTATCGCTGGTTTTGTCGGAACAACTGAGACGGTTAATTCCAAGAATGTAAGGATGTTGGCCGCTTTTCGACCGGTTGCCGGAACGGATTGGATTGTCTGTTGTCAGGTTCCTTCCAATGAAGCGTTTGCGCCATTATGGGCGAGCCAAAAGCTGTTTAGTCTCTTTGTGCTTTGTGGAGGGGTTGTCGCTGCCCTGCTTGGCCTGTTTCTGGTTCATCGCAGCATGCGTGGCTTGACGATGCTGGAAACGGCAACGGCAGGCCTGGCCATCCCTGAAAAATTTCATGATGTTGACCATCTCTTGACCGAAGAGATTGCGAAACTGGGACCGTTGGAAAAACATCCCGAATTCGGACCACTGGCTCTTACGATCGGCAAGCTTTACGAACGCTTGGGGCGTTCGTTGGCTGAAAGCCAGATGATGGCTGAAAGCCTTGATGAGGCGTACCGTCAACTGCAGGCCACGCAATCGCAAATCCTTCAGCAGGAAAAAATGGCATCGGTCGGCCAATTGGCTGCAGGAGTCGCCCATGAGATCAATAACCCATGGGTTTATAACCAGCAATCTTTCTACTATGAAACGCTACCAGGCAAAATTAGAGAACTACTTGCATCAGCTCGAAAGCTGGTTGCAGGAGGACGATTTGTTGAGGCTTCAAAAAGATTATAAAAAGAAGCAGAAAATCGATTATGTGCTGGCGGATATCAGTGACTTGATCGAAGAGTCGAAGGATGGTGCTGAACGGGTAAAAAAAATAGTCCAGAATCTGAAAAGTTTTCCCGTGTCGATCAGTCCGATTTTATGCTGGCAGATATCCACGAGTGTCTGGAGAGTACCTTGGCCATCGTCTGGAATGAAATTAAATACAAATCCACACTTGAAAAAGAATTTGGTTATTTGCCATTGATCTATTGCTATCCCCAACAGTTGAATCAGGTGTTTTTGAATGTTCTGATCAATGCGGCTCAGGCTATCCAGAAAAATGGATTGATTCGCATTAAAACCTGGTCGGACGAACAGCTGATCTATGTGGCCATAAGCGATAACGGCCAGGGGATGCCCATTGCTGTCAGGGAACGTATCTTTGAACCGTTTTTACGACCAAACAGGTCGGTGAGGGAACGGGGCTTGGGATGAGTATCTCCTATGAAATCATCAAGAAGCATGGAGGACAGATTCTCCTCGATAGCGAAGAAGGACAGGGCGCGACCTTTACGATAACTCTGCCACGGATGGAGGAGGGGCAAGATGTCTGAAGAGATCAAGATTCTGTGTGTTGACGACGAAAAAAATGTATTGAAAGCACTTCGCCGTCTGTTCATGGATGAAGACAATTACGAAATTCTCGTGGCAGAATCGGGCGAGCACGGGTTGGCAATGCTGGCTGAAGAAGAGGGGATTCGAATGGTCATCTCTGATTATCGCATGCCTGAAATGAACGGGGTCGAATTTTTACGTCAGGTTTATGAAAAAGATCCCGATACCATCCGGATTGTCCTGTCCGGATACGCGGATACCGCTTCTGTCGTTGAGGCGATTAATCAGGCCAGATTTATAAATTTATTCCCAAGCCATGGAATGATGAAGAACTGTTGTCGACAGTCTCCGCGGCGTTGCAGCATCAGGAACTGCAACGTCAGGTTAAAACTATGGCCGAAGAACTGAAAAAAAAGAACGCCGAACTGCAGGAAATCAATGAAAACCTGGAAGTTCTGGTCAATAAAAGGACTGAGGCATTGGAGATTCGTAACCATGTCCTGCAGATATCGCAAGGGATCCTGGATGTTATTCCCATCGTTGTCTTTGGAATCGATCCCGAACAAATGATTGTTCATTGTAATGAATATGCGCGAGAACTGTTTCCTTATGAGGGGCTCGGACCTTTGGGGAATGATCGCAGAGACGTTTTTTCTGAAGAAGTGAACCAATTGATTGATCGTTTGGATGAGGAATATCGTCCTCAGACTTCATTGGTTGTTCATGGTCGTTCCTATCGGGGCGAAGTCAGACGACTTCATGAAAGTCTGTCCCAAGGTGTCGTTGTCGTCATGATTCCGGAAACGTGAAAAAAGTGAGGGGAGAGCTGTTTGAGGTGTCGTTGTGGATGATCATCTGAGTAGTGTAAAGATACTTTTAGTTGACGATGAAATCAATATTACCAAGGCTTTGCGGCGCTTATTGATGCAGGTGGAGGAGTACGATATTTACACTGCTGATTCAGGCCGGCGGGGATTGGAGCTCCTTGAGGAAGAGAAGGATATCGCGGTTATTGTGTCGGATCAACGCATGCCGGAGATGACAGGTGTTGAGTTTTGCATGAGGCTCGAAGCTTAGCTCCTGATGCCGTGCGAATTTTACTGACCGGTTACGCAGATATCGAAGCTTCAATTGCGGCCATCAACCGCGGGGCTATCTTTCGTTACCTGACCAAACCGTGGGATGATGAAGCCCTCCTTCAATCGATTTCCGAAGCCGTAAAAAATTATCTGCTGGTTTCAGAAAATAAGCGACTGAATGCGTTAGTGTTGAAACAGAAAAATGAATTGCATGACTGGAATCAACGTCTTAAGCAGAGGGTTTTGGACCAGACCGCTCAGATTCGGGCCAGAGGCGATGAAATTGCCGAAAGCCATCACCAGCTGCAACAGAGTTTTAACAATACGATTGAGATATTGACCGGATTGATTGAAATGCGAGATCACCGGACTCTTGGACACAGTCGAAATGTTGCCGAGCTCGTTGCTGTTATGGCAAAACGATTGAATCTCTCTGAAGAGAACCAATATAAGATCCATACCGCGGGACTGCTTCATGATATTGGTAAAATCGGAATGCCTGACAAGGTGATATTGCAGAATATCGGCGATTTGAGAGGGAAAGATTTACAGGAATATCAAGATCATGTTGTCCGTGGTCAAGCCGTGGTAGAGATGGTTCCGGCCTTTAGGGGAATGGGGAACTGATAAGACATCATCATGAACGTTATGATGGAAAAGGGTTTCCTGACGGTTTGGAAGGCGAAGCCATTCCACTTGGAGCAAGACTGATCCGTGCTGCAGATCGATTTGAGCATAAACTGAGCCGTTTTCCGGAAGATATCGCATTGACGGAAGCGCTAGATGCCCTTGAAAGCGAATGGGGAAGTCTGCTCGACCCTTCTCTCAAAAAAATACTTGCCGAAGGGGCAGAGGAAATTTCTTCAAAGCTCGAGATCTCTTCTGACGTTGTGGAGACTAAAGTATCGCCCAATGAGTTGGAAGAGGGGATGCTGTTGTTGCATGACCTCTATAGTGGAACGGGTGTCCTGCTCTTAAAAAAAGGGACTTTTTTCGATGAAGTTTCGATCAATGCCGTCAAGCGGTGTTATCTGGTTGATCCTTTCGAGCGTGACATCTCGGTCTTGAGTAATAGCGAACATGACTAGGATCGCTCGTTGCTGTGTTTTGTCGCATATTTTATCCGAGCGGTCGCTGATCGTTCAATTTTATGTTGAGCCGTGAACAGGCATGTTGAGACCGGCCTCAGGGAACTTGAAAAAGAATGCAATACAATTCGAAGAGGTGGTCCCTGTGACGGTTGCATGGAGAAAACGATTGTGCCCGATTCTTGAGCATCAAGGGCAAGAGAGCCGCAATATGAAACGATGAAATTCTGGTGATTTAAACATTTTTTGAGTGAGTGGGCGGCTATCGCTAGATAGTTTTTCCACGATGGATTGTTTTATGGGTGTGTCTACAGTATCGAATAAGAACATACTGATTGTTGATGACGAGGCCAGTTTTCGTAAGTTTGTCAAGACTGTTCTGTCGGATAACGGTTATGTCTGCTTTCTGGCCGAGGACGCAAAAGAAGCCCAGCAGATTCTGGAAAGAGAAACCATTAATCTGTGCTTACTCGATCTGATTATGCCGGAACGGTCAGGTGAAGACTTTTTAAAGGAGATCAAGCAGCTCTATCCAGACATTGGTGTGATTGTCGCGACAGGTGTCGGGTCTCTGGAAGTCGCAACAAAGTGCCATGACTTTGGTGCTGATGATTACCTTCTAAAACCGTTTGAGCCGCAGCGCCTTCTGATCAGTTTAAAAAATGTGTCAGAGCGTAGAAGGTTGCTGCGGGAAAAAAAATCCTATCGTCTGCAACTAGAGAAGAAGCTTGCGGAACAGGCAGAAAAAATCAAGACATCTCAATCCCTTCTGGTGCAGCAGGAAAAGCTTGCTTCTATTGGTCAGCTTGCTGCGGGGGTCGCTCATGAAATTAATAATCCGGTCGGCTTTATCTCAGGTAATCTACGCGCCTTGAGTAAATATGCTGACAAAATTCTTGATTTTAAAGATTCTGTCGGAAAACTGCTTGATGCTCCGAAAATAAATCCCGTCGAAATGGAAGATGTGCGCCGGCAGAAGTGCAAACTTGATGATCTGTTCGAAGACCTTCATGAACTGGTGTCGGATTCCCTTGAAGGGACAGACCGAATACAAGAGATCGTGCAGAGTTTGAAGTCTTTTTCCCGCACCGATTCAGACACTCCTGTGCCGGTAGATATTGCCAAATGTCTGGATAGTGCCATTACTGTTGTCTGGAATGAAATAAAGTATAATTCTCAACTTGAAAAAGAATTTTCCGAATTGCCGGCTATTCAGGCTATCCCCAGCAACTTGCTCAGGTTTTTATGAACTTGCTGGTGAATGCCTCGCATGCCATTGAGAAGAAAGGGATTATTAAGATTAAGGCATTGGTTGATGGTAATCTGGTTAAGGTTATGATCACAGACAACGGTTGCGGCATTGCAGAAGAAAATCTTCCTCGGATCTTTGACCCGTTTTTACCACTAAACCGGTAGGTAAGGGAACTGGTCTGGGGATGAGTATCGCAAAAGATATTATTAATAAACACAATGGTAATATTGGGGTCAGCAGTAAAATCGGTGAGGGAACGACTTTTACAGTGGCATTTCCGGTTGAGTAATGGTTGCAATAGCGCATCCGGTTGATGTTTTTTTGCAGGATCTGCGCTTTTAAGATGATGGGAGAGCCACAATCTGCGGCGATTATAACGAGGATGCAGGCATCAGTCGTGAGAAATAATCGATCGCTGTCGGTTGCGGTTTTTTTCTGCTTGAGAAAATTCTATCGTGTGGTGAGGTTGGATTCTTATCTCCTAATTCAATCATAACGTGTTCGAGTTATTTGTTTCCGTTATGATCGTTGATGAGTGATTCGAAGTCTTGAACCTGTTATCTGTTTGGGTGATAGGGGTCTGCTATGCTTTCTGCAGAAGGAGGTTGTGAACAAAGTGCTCACTGTGTATTCTGGACGGGATGTAACGTGACTGCAATAGCCGAGAACAGCCGTCTTCGGTATAGCGGGATCTATTGGCGGTTTTTAGGAATGGTCAATATGTGGAGTTTGACTTTCTGACCTCTATGGAATCAGTTCAAGCCGTGGCTTTTCAGCCTGTTGGTGCTTTTATTCGACCCACGATCTAATCGGGAGGGGATCATGAGCCAAGAAGTAGATGTAACAAATTGCAAGAGAGTCCTATATGTGGATGATGAAGAAAGTCTGGCGATGCTTGGTGCCGACCTGCTGGAAGATTACGGCTACAAGGTGAGTTGTGCCCTGAATGGGGATGAGGCACTCGATCTGTTTCAGCAACATTCAGGCAACTTTGATGTGGTGATTACCGATGAATCGATGCCGGGAATGACCGGCATCGAGCTGGCTCAGAAGATCTTCAGCTATGCTGAAAATGTCCCTGTTATCCTTTGTTCCGGTCATATGCTGACAATGCAGGAAAAAGGGATGGAGCAAACCAATATCAAAGCGGTACTGGCGAAAACGGATGTCTGCCTGAAGTTGCCGGATATGCTGGAGAGGATGTTTGAGGCCGTCGGGTAACAGCCGTCTGCTCGCTGTCATCGACAGCAGCTCGCCGGCGGTTTCAGTTTGATGACAATCCCGTCCGTGGGCGTTGTCTTTCCCGTTACACCAAAGTGCAATTTTTCTTCTCTCACAAAAGCAGGACGTGAGCGCTTTTTATTATTTTTCAACGCCGCCCTGCTGGTGGCCTGTCGCTATCCGTGCTCAGGTTTCACTACGTCTCAGCTGTCGTCATTTCAGTCTGTTTTTGTCATTCTATCGGTGCGATGCACAATCACTCCCTGTTCTCTAAAGCATAAACGTGGCAATCAGAAGGAGCATAACGAATGCCATGATAATAATTGACAACATTGGCAGACCTCCCTCTTTTTCTCTTTCGAAGACGCTGGAGCATCAATGTGACCGACAACCGGAAAGCGTTCAATCACAGCCCGGACATGTGGCGCTGATTTGAGTTCTTCAGTCAGGTCCTGACCTGCCTGGTGAGCTTCATAATGGTTTCCATCAACCCACATGGCGCTGTCACTGACATCGTAAACCCTGCCGCTGACGGCAACATAGGTCGGCCGGCCTTCACGGCCATCGTACTGCTTGAGCTCTTCCCGATTCATATCCATCTCCTGAGCATGATAATAAATTTTCACCACAGGGCCGTTATAATAGCATATGGAGCCGGCTAATCTGAAGTCGCTGATGAATTATTGAACCATTCTGTTCAGACCGACCCGGTCAAGTTTGTTCTGGTACCGTTTCACTCAGCTATGATAAATAAATGATCTGCATTCCAATGAACGAAATTGAAAGGTTGAGAATATGACAAACGTACACAAAATTGGCTTTATCGGCGGTGGAAATATGGCAGAGGCGCTGATTAAGGGATTGTTGGCAGGAAATGTTCCGGCTGAAAAAATCCTGGTTTCAGAACCGAGCGATTATCGCCGTGACCATCTGCAAAACAGTTACGTTATCGGGCTGGCAGACAACAACCTTGAACTGATGGAGCAGTCAGATATTGTCGTACTGGCGATCAAGCCTCAGATTGCCGTCGAGGTCCTTGAAGAGATTGCAGGAGTCTACAGTGATGACAAGTTGATTGTGTCGATCCTGGCCGGTGTGACCTGTACGACAATTGAGAAATACTTCCAGGGGCTCCACGTGTCGTGCGTGTCATGCCCAATACTCCAGCTTTGGTCGGGGAAGGTGCCAGCGCCATTTGTCGCGGACACCATTCCAGCCGTGATGATCTCGATATTGTCAGGCAGCTGCTTGAAACTGTGGGCAAGGTTCAGCTGATCGACGAGCGCCAGATGGATGCGGCGACCGGCCTGTCGGGTTCGGGACCGGCCTATATCTACACTGTGATTGAGGCATTGGCCGATGGCGGCGTGCGTGAAGGGCTGCGCCGGGATGTCGCCCATGCTCTGGCTGTCCAGACTGTCGTCGGGGCTGCTCTGATGGTGCGGGAAACCGGAGAACATCCGGCCATTTTACGTGATCAGGTGTGCTCGCCCGGAGGAACCGCGATTACCGGAGTCAGTACCTTGGAAAAGAACGGTCTCAGGACAACGCTGATGGAAGCGGTTTCAGCATCGGCAGCTCGATCGCGCGAGTTGGGCGGCAGCTGATATTCTGGAGCGCTCAGGAGGGTTATGATGATCGACGATTTCGGAACCTTCGCGATTGCCATCACTTTGTTGACCTTGTTTCCCGGTGTCGATTCACTGCTGGTTATTCGCAATGCGTCACGCGGTGGGTGGCAGGACGGAATGGTTACCAGCACTGGAATCTGCTGTGGACTGTTTGTCCATGCACTGGTCTCAGCCCTGGGAATCTCAGCCCTGTTGCTGCAGTCTGCAGTTGCCTTTAATCTGCTCAAACTGGTCGGGGGCGGCTATCTTATCTGGATGGGGCTGTTCAGCTTGTGGCACGCCGCAGCGATGGGACATCCCTCCGCTTCTTCGCCGGCCGTTACGGTTCGTAGCCGTTCATTTCAGTGGCAGAGGTCCTTGCGCGAGGGCCTTGTCTGTAATGTGTTCAATCCCAAAGCATTGCTTTTTTATATGGCGTTTTTGCCGCAGTTCATCGATCCTGTCCGGTCACCGCTATTACAGTCCCTGTTCATGGCCGCGATCCATTTTGTCATCGCCATGCTTTATCAAGGAACGTTGACCTTACTGGTTGAACGGACCCGAGTATGGTTTAAGGGAGGAGCTCTGCGGCGCTGGTCTGAAGGGTTGGTCGGTCTGGCTCTGATCTCTTTCGGTTTAAGCATTCTGGGGGAAAGAAGAGTCTGATTCTTTCTGCACAGGGGAAACAGATGTCCGATAAGCGTTTGCACTATGGCTGGTGGGTTGTTTTTGCCGGTTGTCTGACCCTGTTTTCCTGTCTGGGATTGGCTCGGTTCGCTTTTGGGGTGATCCTTCCGGGGATGCGCGAAGCTTTGTCTCTGGGATATGATCAGATGGGTTACATCGGCACTGGTAACTTCATCGGTTACCTTTTCTCCGTTGCCGTGACTCCCGGCCTGTTGAAAAGACTGGGTCCTCGGGTGACAATTGTGACAGGTCTGCTGATCATTGCCTGCTCGTTAAGCGGGTTGGCGTTGTGCAGTTCTTACCTGCCTGTTCTGTCCCTTTATCTATTGACGGGGATTGGTAGCGGGCTGGCTAACATTGCGACCATGGTGTTGATCGCTCACTGGTTTCAACGTGAAAAGCGTGGTCGTGCCGCAGGATTTATGGTGCTTGGCAATGGAATCGGTATCATCTTTTCAGGGCTCCTGATCCCTTATCTCAATCGATTTTACGGTCTCGACGGGTGGCGAATCAGTTGGGCTTGTCTGGGCGGTATAACTCTGGTTGTTGTTTTGATTGTCGGTCTGGTCGTGCGAAATGAACCGAATGAGCTTGGGCTCAAGCCGATCGGGGATGACATATCCCATGCTTTGAACGCTTCTGGTTTTCAAGCCGGCCCACGTACGAGACGCGCCATCATGACGCTCGGTTTCCTCTATCTGGCCTTCGGGGCAACTTACATGATTTATGGCACCTTTGCTGTGACCAGCATGGTTGACGAGTATGGTTTCAGCGAATCGAGTGCCGGTCAGTTCTGGTCCTGGGTCGGTTTCTTTGGCCTGTTTTCAGGAGTGCTGTTTGGCGGACTTTCAGATCGCATCGGTCGGCGAGCCGGTTTAGCGGTTGTCTTTATGTTTCAGACTCTGGCCTATCTGGCGGTCGGATCGGGGATTGGCGGCTGGAGCATCTTGCTTTCCGTCTTTCTGTATGGAATTGTCGCCTTTTCGATCCCTGCAATTATGACGGCGGCGGTCAGTGATTATCTGGGTGTTGCCCGGGCGGCAGCGGGGTTTTCTTTAGTGACCTTCTTTTTGCCGGCGGCCAGACGGTTGGACCTGCCGTCGCCGGTCTGATTGGTGAGCAGTTTGGCAGCTTTTCACCTGCTTTTTTACTCTCTGCAGCTATGACCTTTATTGCGCTGCTCCTGTCCTTGACCCTGCCGCGCCCCTCCATGAAACCATAACCCGACGGAATGTCAGAGTATTCAGAATCAGCAACTTGGCTCTGGATGTTCACAGCTGGTGCGGATAGGATTGAGCGACAAGGGCAAGCAGCTCTGCATGGACTGCAGGCGGTCCGCAGACCATAATGCGGTCGCGGTAGGGGGAGTAATGCTCACCGCGCTGATTGGTGACGAGAATATCTCTCTCCTTGAGAAAAAGGCAGGCCGCGGCAACATCGTAAGGCTGCAGATCGCTTTCCCAGAAACCCTGTAGAAAACCGGTGGCGACATAGCTCAGATCAAGCGCAGCCGAGCCGAAGCGTCTGATCCCGCGACAGCGGTAGAGGACATTTTCAGCACAGTTGAAAAAGTACTGTGACAGATCGGGAGAGCGGTAAGGAAAACCGGTCCCGATCAGAGCCTGGGTCAGTCCTGGACAGTGAGGGCATTGGCAGCGTTTGCCGTTGAGATGGACCCCTGTGCCGATCAGTGCGCTGTAACATTCCATCGATTGTGGGCGATAGACGACACCGAGCTGTGTTTGTTCCTGTTGTTCCAGTGCGACTGAAATGGAAAACTGATCAAGCCCACTGAGGAAGTTGGTTGTTCCGTCGAGCGGATCAACGACCCAGCGCAGATCAGCATTCCCTTCGCTGCCTGTTTCTTCACCGTAAAAACCTGCCTCCGGGAGTAACATACTCAATCCGCTCTTCAGCATTTCCTCAGAATTCAGATCGATTTCAGAGACATATTCCCGGGTAATTTTTTCCGTCCCATTGAGGTCAGGTTTTCTGAAGCACCCTGACTGATAGTGGCCGACCTGTTTGACCAGATCAATGACTGAATCGAGCAACAACTGATTAATCATCGTCACAACATCTTGCCCTGATTTGTGAAAAATCGATTATAGGGATTGAATGTCCGGCGATAGCGACGGATTTCTATGATGATGATGTTGATGATACTGGCGATGGGAACACCGATGATCATGCCCAGCACGCCGTAAAGTTTGCCTCCCATGATAATGGCCAGAATGACCCAGAGCGGATGCAGGTTAGAGACCCGGGAGATCAGAATTGGTATAAGAATAAAATTATCGACAATGACCTGGGCAATCAGTAGGTAGACGCAAAGGATCCACCAGAACTGTCCTCCCATTCCAAGGTCGACCAGAGCAATAATCAGACCGGGAATCATTCCGATGATCGGGCCGATATAGGGAACCAGGTTCGTCGCACCGGCAACAACGGCCAGGATGGGAGTATAGCGGATATCGGTGAAGGATAATCCGACCCAGACGACGACGCCGATAATGAGGGCTTCGAGGATACGACCACGGACAAAATGAGCCAACTGCCAGCTGACCCGGGCATAGATATCCAGGATCATTTCAAAATAACGGTTAGGAGTCAGTGAGATCAAGCCTTTCATGATGGAACGGCTGTCGCGCAGGAAAAAGAAAGAAAAGAGTGGGACCAACAACATCAGGCTACCAATTCTAAGGGCGGAGCGTGGCGTCTCAGCGAGAATCAAGCCAACGACTGAATGGGAAATGGTGCGCAATTGTGCACCCGGATCAAAATCCTTGATGACCGGGAAATGCTGTTGAGCAATGGCCAGCAGATCGTTCAGATAATTAATGGCATGGCCTATATAGCGGGGGAAGTCGGCCTGCAGGGCTTGTAGCATCCCGTGCCAGTTCGGAGGGCCGATAATCAGCATCAAGGAAAGGATGAAAACCGAGACAATGATGTAGACGATGAAGATACTTAATGTTCGGTTGAAACGGACTTTTTCGAAATACTGTACTGCAGGATCGAGCAGAAATGCGACGATCATTGACAGCAGGATAGGGAGGAACAGCCCTGTCGTCGCCGTTTTCAACAGCGCTGTGATGGTCGAAGCCGATGAGTAAATGGCTATGCCGGAAGCGATGGCTGTGGTCAGTACGAGATAGAGCACAGCAACCTGAGTTCGATTCATACTCCCGCCCTGATCACTCACGAGGTCCCTCCTGAGCCGTTTGCAGACGTTTGTTCAGCTCCTGCAGCTGCAGACTGCACTGCAGCAAGCGGTCACTGATAACCCGGTTGAGGCCAAACAGAATTCTGGCGGTTATCGCGGGATGGCGGCGCATGGCTTCCTCGACATCTGAGCGAAACAGGCCGATCAACACAGTCGGTTCCGTTGCCTGTGCTGACGCACAGCGCGGACGAGAAGCGGTCAAGGCAACCTCACCAAAAACTCTCCAGGTTCAAGCAGGGCCAGTTCAGTTTTAATATTATGCTCATCCTGGTTGAAGATCCTGATCTGACCCGTGCGGATGACATACATGCCCGACCCGATGTCTCCCTGGCTGAAAACCATTTCTTCTGCCTGGTAATTCCGGATATGGACAATGTTTTCCAGAAAATCAAGGTCGCGCTGTTCCAGTTTGTTGAAAGCCGGCAAAGTTCCAAGAAAATAGGCCAGGGACTGTTCGTCGGTGCGGCTGCGGAAAATATTCTGCCAGAGTGGGTTCAAATCGTGCCTCTTTGCTATCGTCTGTTTGTTGGTGTTAAAACCCTGATACGGAAACAGCCTTGTCTGGCTTTCCCTGTGAACGGACTGTTCATCATCGTTGCTATTATAACCATAACTTCCGTGAGAGCCAGATAAAACCTGATAATGCATTCTCCTCTTTATCACAGCGCAATTCTTGATTATTCTGTAGCCATGATTGAAATTGACCTGAAAAAGTACCCACTGCTTCCCGGCGTTTACCAGATGCTGGGAGAACATGACGAAGTGCTCTATGTCGGCAAGGCCAAGCAACTGCGCAACCGCTTGCGCAGCTATTTCTCCGTCTCCGGAGATGGGCGTCAGCACATCCCGCTGTTGATGGAAAAGTTCGGCGGGTTGAGGTGATCGTCACTGACACGGAAAAAGAAGCTTTACTGCTGGAGAATACCCTGATCAAAAAATATCGGCCGCGCTATAATATTGAACTGCGTGACGATAAAACTTATGTGTCAGTCCGCATCGATTTAAATGATCCTTTTCCGATCATGCAGGTTGTTCGCCAGGTTAAGGATGATGGTGCTCAGTATTTTGGTCCCTACTCCTCTGCTTCATCGATTCGTGAAACCCTCAAGGAAATCTACCGGATCTTCCCGTTACGTCACTCTTCAGTCGAGCGTTGCAGTAAGCGAGGACGACCTTGTCTGTTTCATCAGATTGGTCAGTGCAGCGCCCCCTGTCACGGGAAGATCAGCCAGCGCGATTATCGTAAACTCGTTGATGGCGTGATTCAGTTGCTGGAGGGGCGTGAGTCGGAGGTGGTCAAGTCGTTACAGCAACAGATGACGCAGGCGGCAGCCGATATGCGCTTTGAAGACGCGGCAAAGTTCCGTGATCAGATACGCTCGATAGAGCGCAGTGTCGAAAAGCAGAAGGTGACCGATTACGGTGGCGGCAATCAGGATGTTATCGGCGTCCATCAGGATGGCGGCGAAGTAGAGTTGACCCTGTTGTTCATCCGGCAGGGAAAGTTGATCGGGAGGCGCAGTTTCCCTTGAAATGGAATCTCGACCTGGAGGATTTGATCAGTGGGTTTCTGCTGGAATATTACGAACGTGAGGTGATTCTGCCTGACCAGATCCTGCTGCCGTTCAGTTTTGACGATGCTGACCTTCTCGGTGAATGGTTGAGTGAAAAAAGAGGAAAAAAAGTAAGGATCCTGACCCCTGTTCGTGGTGAAAAAAAACGCTTAACGTTGCTTGCAGGACGAAATGCAACTGAATCGTACCGTCAGAGGGGGCAAAGAAGGCAGGCCCGTAGCGACTTGCTGGAAGAATTGCAGAAAGCTTTCTCTTTGAATCGTAAGCCGGTCAGGATCGAGTGTTTTGATATCTCTAATGTCCAGGGGAACCAGTCTGTTGGCAGCATGGCTGTCCTGGTTGATGGCGAAGCTGCCTCTTCTGAGTATCGCCGTTTCAAGATAAAACCGTTGAGGGCGCTGACGATTATGCTTCGCTGGGGGAAGTTCTGCGGCGCCGTCTGCAACGCGGCATAGATGAGGATACACTCCCCGACATGATTCTGATAGATGGGGGGAAGGGCCAGCTCGGCGTCTTAACGGCTGTCCTGGATGAGTTTTCCTTGCGTGGGAGAATCGGGGCTGTTGGTATTGCAAAGAGCCGGGTCATGGCAAATGTGCGCGGTCAGGTTGTCGAGCGCAGTGAAGAGCGCTTTTTCCTTCCCGGGCGTAAAAATCCGGTCAGTTTCCGCCAGGGATCAGCCCGCCTGTTTCTACTTGAACGGTTACGCGATGAAGCACACCGCTTTGCCATTACCTATCATCGTAAACTGAGAAGCAAGGCGAATTTGAGGTCGTCGCTGGAAGATATCCCAGGGGTGGGACCTAAACGCCGCAAGGCCTTGCTCAAGTATTTCGGGAGTCTCAAACGTATTCGCTCCGCCTCTCTCGAGGATCTTCAACATATGCCGGGGATGCCGTTGCCTCTGGCAGAAACGATCTACCAGGCGTTGAAGGATTAATATGATAGCGGTTCGATGCCGGTCATAATAACAGTCTGGCAATGTTCAGTCGTCGGGCTTTTCGGGCTGATCTACCACGAGCTCAGGACGGGCAAACCGCAAACAAGAAAATCGTTAACGTCCTGTTTACGAGAGAGAAGTCAATCACATTTCGTGTGCAACGGCTATGACAAAGCCTCTACATGGGCTTTGTCATCAAACTTAAAAGCCCGACAACGCTCAGTCATCGGGCTTTTAATCGACCTTTGTTTATTCTCAGAATTTTCCAAATTCAGTATCATCCAAGGCAATGACTGGTTTTGATGTCGGGGAGGCTTGTCCCCAGTTGTCCGCAGTAAGCGCACCTTTTATCGCAGGCTGAGGTGCTGGCTTTTGATAGGAAACTGCCGACTGAGCCTGGACTGGAGCCTGATGTGATATGTTCTGATTCTTCAGTCTGAACCGCTTGAGCATATTCAATAATTCTGCTGCCTGGCTGGAGAGTTCCTCAGCCGATGCAGCACTTTCTTCGGCTGTCGCCGTGTTTTGTTGAATGACCTTATCGATTTGGTCAAGCCCTTCGTTGATTTGACTAATTCCTTCAGCCTGTTCGTTGGATGCAGCAGCAATTTCTTCAGCCAGGTCAGAGACTTTGGATACTCCACCGTAGATGGTTTCCAAAGATGCCGCTGTTTGACCGGCAATTTCAGCTCCGTTTTCCGTTTTCTGTACCGATCCTTCAATCAGTTCCGCCGTTTCGGATGCCGCTTTGGCACTCCGTGCCGCCAGATTCGGACCTCTTCGGCGACAACAGCAAAGCCTTTACCATGCTGACCGGCCCGGGCGGCTTCGACAGCGGCATTCAGTGCCAACAGATTGGTTTGAAAAGCGATTTCATCGATCACCTTGATAATCTTATTGATATTCTGCCCAGCCTCTCTGATGTCTTCCATGGCTGCAACCATTCGTTCCATCATGATCTTACCCTGTTCGGTCGCTTGTTTTGCTTCCGTGGAGAGGCTGTTCACCTGATTGGCATTGTCGGCGTTGAGTTTTGTCTGACCGGACATCTGGTTGAGTGAACTGGAGATTTCTTCTAATGAGGCTGCCGATTCCGTTGCCCCCTGCGAGAGTGATTGGGAAAAATCGCTGACATTGACACTGCCCGCCGAGATTTGATTGCCTGCAGTCTGGATCGATGCCATGACATTGTTCAGATCATTTTCCAGCTTGTTGAGCGCACCACGAACCTCGTCCTGAGCGTCCCGGGGAACAACATTAAGGTCAAGATTTCCGTCGGCCAGTTTTTGTAACGACCCGATCACTTCATTCTGCAGGCTGTTGGCAAAAGCATCCATGCTTTTCGCCATCATGCCGATTTCATCTTGTTGATCCAGATTAAGGCGTTCGGACAGGTGCCCCTTTTCCAGCTCGCCGATCATGTTAACTGCTTTTTTGGTTGGATTGGTAATCGATCTGGACAACAGGTAAACCACAAACCCTGAAACGATTATTGCAGCTAAAATAATAGCTACGGCTGTGTAAATGATACGGTTGATCTCTTTTTCCAGATCATTGATGTAGAGGCCGCTGCCGACGATCCAATTCCATTTCGGATGTTTTTAAGGTATGCAACCTTCGGTTGAGGTTGCTCTTCTCCCGGTTTTGGCCATTGGTAATAGGCATAACCATTGCCCTGACCGGAGGCCGCTTTGACAAATTCCTGGAACACAAAAAGGCCGTCAGGGTCCTTGGTGTTCGACATGTCTTTCCCCTCCAGCTCAGGCTTGGCTGGATGCATAATCATTCTCGGGAGGGTGTCATTAATCCAGAAGTAGTCATTACTGCTGTGGCGCAGGTTGCGAATTGCTTCTTTCGCCGCAGATTGAGCCTGTTCTTCCGTCAAGGCAGATCCAGCCTGCCTGCTGTAGTAATCAATGATTCCCCAGGAAGTATCGACTGCTGCGCTGAGCTTCTTTTCTGCAGTTTCATGAACGCGATCATTGAGAGTGAAAACGAGCCACACGATGCAGAGGGTAAAAATAAGGACCAGCAGGGAAGCCAGCACATAGATTTTTTTTCCTATACTCAGATTTTTGATGCTCATTCGACCTCCTTGATAAAACACGTTCTATTCCAGCAGCGCATTTGGGGTAATCACAGCCTGGTTATGAATGGAAACTGATCTGTAATTAATTATTAATAATGTGTGACTAATAATATACAGTGCTTAATGGGGAAAAACAAGAGGCCTTTGCAGATTAGTGCAAAGGCCTCTTGTTTTATTAATATTGAGCGCTTTGTCTATACAGCTGGGGGAAGAGCGTAGTTCTGGTTATTGTCTTTGATCTGGAACCTCTGTAGCATGCTTAACAGTTCTGCCGACTGGCTGGATAATTCTTCAGCGGTTGCAGCGCCTTCCTCAGCTCGGGCAGTGTTTTGTTGTGTCACCTGATCAATTTGATTAAGACCCTGACTGATTTGAGAAATACCATCGGCCTGCTCTTTTGATGCCGCAGCGATTTCATTGACCAAGTCTGTTACTTTTGTAGCACTGCTTGTGATTTCCTGTAAGGCTTCAGCTGTTACGGTTGCAATCTGAACACCGTTACCGGCTTTTTTGACAGATCCCTCGATCAGCTCAGTTGTCTCCTGGGCCGCTTTTGCACTTCGTGCCGCAAGGTTGCGGACCTCTTCAGCAACAACTGCGAAGCCCTTGCCGTGCTGACCTGCGCGAGCTGCTTCGACTGCAGCGTTCAGAGCCAGTAAGTTTGTCTGGAATGCAATCTCGTCAATGACTTTGATGATTTTGGAGATATTGACACCGGATTCGTTGATTTCCTCCATTGCGGCCATCATCGATTTCATACTGTCGTTCCCTTTTTCGGCTGCCGACTTGGTTTCGTGAGCCAGGTTACTGGCATTGGCGGCATTGGCGGCGTTGTGCTGAACTTGAGATCCGATCTGTTGCATTGAGGATGAGATTTCTTCCAGTGCGCTCGCTTGTTGTGTGGCTCCCTGAGACAGCTCCTGGCTGGTATCAGACACCTGGGAACTGCCGACAGAGATCTGCTCGCCTGAGCGTTGTACCGTTATGATCAGGTCGTTCAGGCCATTGAGTGTTGCGGACAATGCCGTTCCGACAACATCTGCCTGACTTGCCGGTTCGGCTGAAAAGCTGATATCTCCCCGGGCCATCTTTTGTAATGCCGAGACGACACCATTTTCAAGATGATCAACATGGGCATCGATACTGCGGGCCATATCGCCAAATTCGTCCTTGCGGGTAAGGTGGAGCCGCTGAGTAATGTCGCCGGTACCGATCCGCTGCATGATTTCAACGGTTTGTTTCAGTGGAGAGGTGAAGTCGTGGACCAGATACCAGATGAGCGCAAGACCAATGATCAGGGAGATTAATGCGAGGGCGGCAGTGGTCCATAGCTGTTTTTTTAACGGGGCGTAGACGTCCGCTTCATTGGCCGTTATTGCCAGGTACCAGTCGAGAGTAGGGATATGCGCAGCATAGAGCATCTTCTTCTCACCATTGAAGGTGTATTCGATAATGTCACCGTTACTGTTTTTTATCTGCCCCCAGACCTTTCCGTTATCCTGCAGAACATCTGAGAGGCTTGAATTAATCAGGTCCTTATTGGGATGAACGACGGTTTCACCCCTGTTGTTGAGGATAAATGCATAACCGAAACCGTTAACTGTGGTTTTGAGGACATCTTCAATGAGGTTATCGAGATAGAGGTCTCCGGATAGGGCTCCAAAGAGTTGCCCGATTTATAAACCGGAGTTGCTATGGATATGATGGTTCTGTTGGTCGACAGATCCAGGTAAGGTGGCAGGACGATGGTTTTTGTTGCTTGACCGGCTCCTGGTACCATGGGCGGGTCCGTGAATCCCAGTCCGGTCCGGCAACCCATCCTGCGCCATCAAGGATTTCTCCGCTGTCGGCGTATCCAAGATAGACATCCTTCGTTCCCGTTGACTGCATTGCCGTGCGATAGAGATTCAAAAGATGGTCTTTATCGTCCCTCTCATAGTCTCCTGTTGTTTTCGCCGCGGCTTCAATGCCGTTGAAGACTGAACGATAGAAGTTGTTTTTGTCATCAGCCTTGAGTTGAACTGTCGTTTTGATCTGGTTTTCTATCTGTGAAGTTAATTCTTCTCTCGCCATAAAGTAAGAAAGGCGCCTAGAATGATGATCAGAGAAAGCAGTAGTCCCAGAATGGCAACAGTTAATTTGAATTTGATTTTCATCAGTTCTCCTAAAGGACTGGGTGGTTCGCAGTGCAGAACAAATTTTTTTTAGGTCTGCAGAAAGGAATCAGGTGTCAATCTAGGAGCATATTAAATTGGCGTAATATAATTGTCAATGACTAATTATCGTGCTCCAGACATAAAAAAACCTCCGTTATGAACAGGAGGTTTTTTAGCTTTATTTGGAAAAGAAGATTATTCAGTTGTAACGGCTGCATTTTCCATAATCAGGTCATACTTGTAGCCGTAACCAAAATCTTTATTAAGAGTCAGTGGTCCTTTGGCGACAATGGTATCTCCAACTTTGACCTGGATACTGCTTGTGACTGTCAGATCATGACTGCCGTCCGCTGCATTGCCTGTGCCGTCCTGGAGATGGATCCAGTTTGTCCCCATGATCTGAGGGCTGAATTTGACAACTTTACCGCGTAGGGACACCTCTTTCCCTGACAGATCTTTTTTGCTTCCATAGATTTCAGCAATGGTCAAACCACCCTCAACCTTGGTAATGCCTTTCAGGTCAACTTCGTCTGGAGTCTTTGCCCCGGTAATTGGAGGGTGCCCCTCCCGGCATCTGCATGTCGGGTGACGCAGGGGCTGCTGCAGCAGGATTGCTGGCGTTGAGTACTGATTCTACAAAATAGACAACGGGAAAATCGCGATCCAGAGACTGGCTGTGATAATTGTGCATCGCCATACCTTCGGGAACCATGACCTGATCACCAACACTGACCGCAAACTGAGGCGCTGCGGCCCAGATCTTTTCTTTGCCGTCATCAACATAGACATAGGTATACCCGGCGGCGTCCATCGTTTCCACAACCGTTCCAGAGGTGCCACCTGGGGTTGCGGGGGCTTCAGGCGCCGTTTCCGCTGTTGGAGCTGGTGTTGCCACAGGAACTTCGTTGGTTGCAGCTTTAGGGGCAGGTTCTTCGTTGCTGCAGGCAGCAAGGACCAATGCTGTCATTGAGATTAACAGTAAGATGGAAAATTTTTTCACGCTCTTGCCTCCGATGAATTTAGAAAGTGTCTATGAAGTACACGCAAATGAGAAAATAGCATAGGGCTGAAAAATGAAACAAGTGTTGGGGGCATCAGACCTTCATTTCTGTGGCAATGCACAGGTTGCGTCCGTAAAGATGCGAAAGGTTTTTAGCTTTTGCAAGATTTTATCATTAAATCACTTTTGCACATGCGCCATTGCCAGTTGTCGGTTGTTGTTCCCGGGGTGTTCATTCTGCTTGATGCAGGGAGTGATAGAATGTCTTGCATGGGGCAGATTGCCAGTCGCGAGACGCTGGCAAAAGCGGTCTCGATGAGAGGCCATGGCATTTCATGGCAAGGTCGGCGGAGGTAATCCTTAATTCTCTGCTGCTGTCCGTCATCAAGTGATTGCCACCAGCCGAGACTTGTGTTGTTGTCGTGTGTCCCGGTATAAACGACTGAGATTGGCCGATGATTATGTGGCAAATATGGGTTGTCCGAACCTGAATCGAATGCAAATTGAAGTATTTTCATGCCGGGCAACCTGAATTGATCACGCAGCGCGGTGACATCGGCTGTGATAATGCCAAGGTCTTCGGCGATGAGGGGAAGCTCTTTGCGCGTTTGAGTCAAGTGTGCGAAAAGTTCATGTCCCGGGGCATCCATCCAGTAGCCGTGCTCTGCCGTCTGGTGAGTGGAGGGGATTGCCCAGCAGGCTGAAAATCCGCGAAAATGATCGACGCGCAAAAGATCAAATAATTCCAGATTCCAATCAAAGCGAGACTGCCACCAGCCAAACTCATGGTCACGGATGCATTCCCAACGATAAAGGGGATTTCCCCAGCGTTGCCCTGTTGGGCTAAAATAATCGGGCGGGACGCCTGCAACAATGGTTGGATGCCCGTGGTCATCAAGGTGGAAGAGATGTTGTAGTGCCCAGACATCGGCAGAGTCGGCTGCGACAAAAATCGGTAAATCACCCAGTATGGAAACACCGCGGTCGTTGGCGTAGTTTTTCAACTTGCGCCACTGATCAAAAACAGAAACTGGATGAATTTCTGCCTGAATATCTGGTCGGAGTGAGTGGACCGGATTTGATTCAGTGTGTCGTCATGGCGGTGACGGATCGCTTCGGGCCATTGCTGCCAAGCCAGATTGTCATTGAGTTCTCGTAAAACTTGAAACAGGGCATAGTCCTCAAGCCACTCTGCCTGGGTTTTGCAGAAATTGTCAAACTCTTCCCGCCGGTAAGGGACAGGCTGATTTCTAAAATTATCGCAGGCTTTGATCAGCAGCGGCATAACTGTTTCGTAGGCCGCTGCGAAGTGGGCGAAATCGTCACTATTCTGGGGCGCGGGAAGATCTGTTTCCTGTAACTCTCCGGTTTCTGTCAGCTGATGCAGGTTAATGAGGACCGGATTCCCGGCAAAAGCTGAAAAACAGCTGTAGGGACAGTTCCCATATCCTGTCGGCCCAAGCGGCAGAATCTGCCAGACTGATTGCCCTGCCATGACCAGAGAATCGATGAAATCATAGGCTTCCCTCCCCAGTGAGCCGACAGGTTGGTGGCCTGGCAGCGATGTCGGGTGAAGAAGTATTCCACTTCGCCTCTCTGTAAGCATATAGATATCCCTGGGGTAAAGGCTGAAACAGATAGAGCACGTCCTCCTTCATTTCCGCAGTGAAAGAAACGGGCCATGCGTCCTTATCTGGGGTAATCCTTGTTTCGTCTCAACGGTGAAGATTTTAAACAGCTTATGACAACTTATGGGCAGATGATTCTGGCTGCACAGTTCTGGACATCTGCAATCTCGTACATATTGGTTATCCGTCCGATTTTTAATTGGTCCTTCTTTTCATAAAAATCGAGGCAGAGGCCGCAGCTGGCAAGGTCGACGCCTTTTTCGCTGAGCTTGGACAACGCTTCCAGGACCTCGGACCCTTCAGTTGTCAGGTTTATTCCGCTGTTCACGAACAGGATCATATCTGGCAGCGGGTCCATTTCCAGTTGGGTCGTGATGAAATTGCGCATCAGGAGCTGTCCGAACTCGTCATCCCCCTGTCCCATACGGTCGCTGCCACAGTAAACGATTGTTTTTTCTGCCGCAGGGAGTCCGGTTTTTGAAGTTTTGAAGTGACTTGAGTCTTTGTCTCGGGGCTTTCAGCCGGGGTTAATGTCAGACAGAAAAGTTTCCCCTCTGTTGTTACTGAGCTCTGATACCCCATTTTATCTGCTAAACGAGCAACATTGTCACGCCCGGCCTGATCGCCGACCAGAACATTCAGGGCGCTCTCGGGATTCGCAAGCATTTGTTTTCGTGTTTCTATCACTGGGTAGGGGCACTTGTACTGGCTGTAATCTAGTTTAAGCATTTCAATCTCCCGAATAAAACGATTTTAAGTCGCCGTTAACTGTATTCTATAGCGAGTCATAATTCAATGATCAGGTATAAAAAAACCCGGCTGTTTCCAGCCGGGCAAAGATATCTCATGTTGTTTGGATGAATATCAGAATATCCAGCCAAACCCGACATAGCCGCGATATGCGGTTCCGTCTTCGTCTCCGTAAACAAATTCTTCCTGTGCATCAAAGATGTCGTAGGTAAAAGAAGCTTTGGTGTAGAAGGCGTCGGTGAAATTATACTGACCTCCCACGGTCAGTTCATACTGCTCGTAAGAGAGGTCTGAGTACTCGTCCAGATTGTTATTCTGACTCTCGGTGCTGTACCCCGGGTCCGCGGTTCCGGCTGTCCCCGTGGCGCTGGTGAACTGGAGGTCCGGACGGTCGGAGAAATCCCAATTCCAGCTGTCCTCCGCTTTGTTATAGGTAATCCCTGCATTCAGTTGCAGTTTTTCGGTGGCCTGATAGTTTGCGCTCAGAGCCAGAGTGTGAACATTTGATTCGTATTCGGCAGTGCTGCAGTACGACCCAAACTGGGTCGATTGAACCATGTTCGCTCAGCCATGGTACCAGCCGACACACATTCGATTTTCCGTATCCTGCTTGTTGAATGTGTAGGCCATTGACAGATTAAGTTTACTGGTTGGTGCATAGTAGAAAGAAATTCCAGGTACATAGGTGTCCTGCTGGTAGTCTACAGAATCATTTTCTTCCATGCGAACGCGGGCAAAGATCGTTGCTGCCATGTTGGCAGCCGGCTTCCAGGTTGTCGAAACCTTGCCCTCATGAACGTTTTCAGCTTTATTGGTTGCACTCAGTTCACGACTTGGATAGACGCTGTTCCAGTAGTAGACTGCGCCGCTAGCCGGGTTACCGTTGATAAACTGCTCGGCTGCTTTCATCATCCATGCCAGTCCCGGGTAGTTAGGATCGGTTGTGCCGGTGACTTGGGCGATACCGGTGGCATGGTCAGCACCGAAGGGGTCTTCAATATCTTCATACTTGTAGCTGGCCCGAGCTGAAAACTTTTTGTTGATTCGTGTCTTGATCGCAAGTGTGAAGGTGTTGGTTTCTGTTTCACCCAGTTCCTTCTCGTCACGATCCACTTCTTCACGCTCGATACCAATGCGGAGGGTCGTTTTGGGGGCTAACCGGTAAACACCGTTGATGGCAAACTCTCTCACTTCACGAGACTCGGCAGAATGGAGTTCCCTTGGGTTTGTGAAAGTGTTGTTGGCTGTCGTGATCGTAGGTTTAGTCAGGGTCATGGACGATTCCGGCCCATCGATCTCGTATGTCCCTCCACGTGCTGTCAGCCTTAGGGCGCCAATTCTGGTCGCTCCCTTCAAGAAGAACGACTCATACTTGCTGGACAAGCTGGTTTTGTCCAGACTGTAGATTCCCGCCTGTCCAGACTTTTTCGACTCAACTTCCGATTTAACATAAGCTGCTGACACCGACGAGTCCCGGTTAATGTCAACGCGTACTTTCAGGTCGTGAGTATCTTTGTCCGAGTCAGGAGTGATCTTGTAGGACTGGCTGCCTGAGTACAGCAGTTGGGAATCATCGGTAATTCCAGCACGAGTCGCCCCGGTTGTCAGGTATTGGTATGCGGGAGAAGAGGCATTTTCAGTGAATTCACGTGTCATGAACTCGTATTCGATGGTTGCTAAACCGAATTTACCGGTCAGGCCGAGGGTTTTGTCTGTGGTGCGCTCGTCAATGGTTTTTCCATTGGCCTGAACGTGACACTGACTACACTTGCTCAGAGTGATTGCCTGCTCGAGACCTTCACGGGTCTCGACACGCAGACCGGCATGGAAAGTAATGTTTGGAAGGACCGGTAACGTCAGGCTGGTTTCAGCTTCCGTTTCTTTACGTGTCACAATGTACTTGTTGCTCAGTTCCTGATTGTAGCGCTCCAGCGCTCCAGCTTCCGGAACTCCGGCACCCGAAACCTGACCCACTGTTGCATCTGTTGTTACGCGGGGCTGGTTACTGGCCGCGTCATTGCGGAATGTGGCGCCGAGGTGCTCCAGATTATCGTGATCTTTCCAATGCTCAAGAACGTCGTGGCTGATGTCGAGCTTAAAAATGCGTTTGGCATCAACTTCAAGATCGAACTTCTGGTCACGAGGACCGTTAGCATCGACATCCAGTTCAAATGCAGAGCCGTTCGAAATAGTTTCCAGAGACAGCTTCGGGGCTAAGCTGAAGCCCTTTTCGTCTCTCGTTCCAACATATTCGTTGACGCGTGCGGGACTGTCTTCAGTTTTGATTCCCGAGACACCGAGTTCAACCCGACCTTTGGTCATGGTTTCCGACGCCACTGCAACAGTGGTGGTCAGCATCAGGGTCAGGACCGACAGCAATGCAAGCGGCCATAAATGGCGTAGCTTCATTTTTATCCTCCTCAAGAAAATTAACGGGTCAGGCCACCACCGTTAAGTGGTTGTGACGGTGAGTCACTGCCATGAACGACTGCGTGGCAAGTCGTGCATTTGGTACCGAACGACATCTGGAAGCCTTCTGCTCCATGTGGATTTGCCGCGATGGTTGCAGCGTCAGAGGTTGCGTCAGGTACATTCCCCTTGCGCAGCAGGTGGAAGTGACCTTCATGGCACTGCAGACAGAGGAACGGCTCGTTTTGGACCAAAAGATTGTTGGCGACAGAACCATGTGGATCGTGGCAGATGGTACAGTCGTCTTCAACCGGTGCGTGACCGAAAACAAATGGACCCTGATAGCGGCTGTGGCAGTCGAGGCACAGATCGTTGGTGCGCTCAGCAGTATTCAGCTCACCGTGTGGATTGTGGCAGTCACCGCAGCTCATCTTGCCTTCTTTTACAGGATGATGAGACGGGAAGTTGCTCTTTGCCATCATCTCCTGGTGACAGGAGAAACACAGCTCGGGATCTTCTTGCTTGAGGTTGGCCTTGAGGGAGCTTCGGCGTGCATGCTGTGGCAGTCGGTACAACTTAAGTCAGCTAGCGCATGCTCACTGTGGGTCCAGTCCATCAGGTTGCCATCGGTGTGGCATTTCGAACAGATGGCACCAACTTCTTCAGATGCCAGTTGGGCGGGACGGAGGATTTTGTCGGTGTCTCCATCACCTTCAACGTGCAGGCTGCCGGGACCGTGGCAGGATTCGCAGCCTTTTTCAGCACCCATCATTTCAAAATCAGCAAGACGTCCATGGACGTTGTGGCTGAAACTTTCTGCCATGTCTTCATGGCATTCGAGACAGGTGTCTTGTCCCACATAGTTGGCACCATCTACTTGCGGCATGGTCAACAGCTTTTCCCTGATCGCACCCGTGGCACACGCCGCCAGGATAAGAAGCAGGGGAAGCAAGCTCACCAGTCTGCCGGTTTTGGTACCGGTTGACTTGAATAACATGTTACCTCCTTTAGGTTCTCAAAACGAGAGTTAGACAACAACCATTTTTAGCTTTCAAAGCTGACCCGCTGCTCTAAAATCCTCCTCTCTTGCGGGATAAATTCAAATAACAAAATACATTAATTTACCGGGGAGCATAGTACACACAGGGATATTTATGTTGAAGCGAATCATTTTAATGGGTATATTAGGAACATTAATAAGGTAAGTTCTTAATATTTGAATGTGCATATATGGACACGCGATATCTTAAAACATTGGTGGCTGTTGTTGAGACCGGGAGCTTTTCCAAGGCTGCCCGGACTTTGCATTTGACCCAGTCGGCCGTCTCCCAGCGCATTAAGTTTCTCGAGGAAGCTTTCGGCTATACGCTGTTTGATCGTTCGGGGGTTGCACTTCTGTTGACAACAGCGGGCGAGATCGTCCTCGACAGCGCTCGGAGAATGATAGGAATTGAAGACTCTCTGTTCGGTAAGTTGAAGAGGATCAAGGAGCGCCAGCGTGTTTCTCTCTGCTGTACGCCTACATTCGGTACTGTCTATCTGCCGGGAGTTTTGAACCGCTTCATGCTTGAAAGCGGCTCTCCCGTCGATTTGAAGTTTCTCCTGCACAGTCCTGAACAGGCACTCGAAGGTATTGTCAGCAAAGAGTTCGATATCGCTATCGTTGAGCATTGTCCAGATGCCGACCTGAGTATGTTTCAGACTTATCAATTGCCGAAAGATGAGCTGGTGTTTGTCAGCGCCCCTCAACTTAATCTGCCGGCACCGGAACTTGACCTGGAGTCTTTGCTGAAGCTTTGTCTGTTTGCTCGTAAAGAAGGGTGCAGCTCGCGCCAGTTGATTACCCGTGGTCTGGCGGAATGTGGCAAAAGTCTGGATGACTTTGCCGGTGTTGTTACTTCGGATGACCTGCGCCTGACCTGTCAGACGATTCTGTCTGGTGGCGGTATTTCCTTTATGTCGAAAAGCCTGGTATGCGAGTACCTTGAGACCGGGCAGATGGTCAGCCATATTGTCAAGGATTTTCCACAGTCACGCTGTCGGACTGTCATCATTGAAAAAGGTCGCCAGGAGGATCCGTTACTGCGCAGTTTTGCCCGTTGTATATTTAACGTAATGGACGTTCCCTCGCCATTGTAACTGAAGGCGCTCAAGCCGGTTTTCCCTGCCAGATTGCACGCCTCTCGTCTTCTTCTTAAGCTTTTTTCAGTTGCACGACTGTTTCTATGTGCGAAGTTTGTGGGAACATATCGACCGGCTGTACCTGTTGAAGAGTGTAGCCGTTGCGTGTCAGAATTCCCAGATCACGCGCCAGACTGACCGGGTCGCAGGAGACGTAGATGATCTGGACTGGGGCCAGTTCACAGACTGATAGCAACAGCTCCTCAGAGCACCCTTTACGAGGGGGATTGAGTGTTACCAGGGCTGGTTTTTCTCCTCCCATTGGCAGCTTATGCACTTCGACCGCTGCATCCCCAGCATAAAAACGACAATTTCTCAGTTCGTTCAACTCTGCATTTTCTTCAGCATTATAGACCGCTTCCTGAACATACTCGATGCCGAAGACCTTGCCGGCGTCTTGAGCCAGGTGCAGTGCAATTCCACCGATACCGCAGTATAAGTCGATTGCTGTATCCTGCTTTTTGAGTGCAGCCCAGTCACGAACCAGTTGATAAATGCGGGCTGCCTGGCGTGTGTTGATCTGAAAAAAGCTCAGGGCGATGCGTAACCTGATTTCTCCAATTTTTCTATAAGGTCTGGATAGCCGGCGAGTTTCAGGGTCTCGTCTCCCATGATGACGTTACCAGCTGAACTGTTGACATTTTCATGAACGCCAATTACTTCAGGGACTCTGCGCATTAACCATTTTGCTAGGCCGGGCAGTTGTTTGAGGTCTCGGAAATTGCTGACGAACGTGACCAGTGCTTTTCCGCTGGTCGGGCTGACACGTACCAGCATGTAGCGTAGGCAGCCGCGCTTGTGCCCAGGGTTATAGACAGAGATCTTCTGACGTTGAACCTCTTCTCTGACCACGGCAGCAATTTTGTTGATCAGCGGGTGATGGACAGGACAGTCGGGGCAATCGACAACATCATGGCTCCCGCGTTGATAGAGCCCTAACAGTACTTTTTCACGTTTGCGACCAAAGGCCAACTTGGCACTGGCTCGGTAGGCCGAAGGGGGGGCTGATGGCAGGACTGACTTGATTTCAGCACTGTTGAGTATCCCCTGTTGTTGAAAAGCATCTGCAACACGTTGCTGCTTGAACAGCAACTGATCGGCATATTTCATATTGATCAGTGGACAGCCGAGACATTGCTGTTCCTGCTTGCACAGTTTGTGCGTAGTGCGTTGAGGGGCATTCCTCAGAACTCGACGCAGTTTGGTGTAAATATGCGTCCGTCCGATATGTTCAACTTCGGCAATAATCGTTTCACCCGGGAAAGCCCCTGGACCAGAGCCGTTTTGTTTTGGTACGGAGCCAGACCGATCCCTTCACTGTCAAGTGAGTCAATTGTCAGCTTTATCGTGTCGCGAGAGGATTGCTTTGTTTGCTGTTTCTTTTTCACGTTTATAATTCTTTCGTATTGGTTTGCAGGGTCGAGCAGAGTACCCTTAGATCCATACTGCTGTCAAATATCACCGCACTTGATTGTCAGGCTCGAATTTCGGTAGACTGCGGCAACGCGTTTTGGGGCCTGGTTTGATAGTGGTGAGCAGGTTGAATGATGAAAATTAAACAAATACCAGATGCTGGATTTTCTCACACTGCCGGCAGCAAGGATGAATAGAGTGGCGCATAAAACACGACAGGTCAAATTAGGTGATCTGAAAATAGGAGGAGATGCTCCGATCAGTGTTCAATCCATGTGTAATACTGATACCCGTGATATTCAAGCGACATTGGCGCAGATCGCTCAGCTGACCGATGCCGGTTGTGAGATTGTTCGTTGCGCGGTGCCGGATCAGCAGGCTGCCGATTGTCTGGGGGCCATCAGAAAAGGCTGTCCGATCCCTCTGGTGGCAGATATTCATTTCGATTACAGGCTCGCTCTGACTGCAGTGGAGCAGGGGGTTGACTGTCTGCGCCTGAATCCGGGCAACATCGGTGCACGTTGGAAGGTCGAGGAGGTCGTGCGTGCCTGTGCAGAGCGGCAGGTCCCTATCCGCATAGGAGTCAATGCCGGTTCTCTGGAACCTGAATTGTTACGCAAGTACGGCCACCCAACGGCCGGTGCCATGGTTGAAAGCGCTCTTGGGCATATCTCTATTCTTGAAGATCTTAACTTCAGTGAAATTAAGGTCAGCATGAAAGCTTCCGATATCAAGCGCACTGTCGAGCCTATCGGCTGTTGGCGGGGAAGGTCGATTATCCGCTTCATGTCGGAATTACCGAAGCTGGCACAGCCTGGAGCGGCACAATTAAAAGCGCCATTGGCCTGGGTGTATTGCTCTACGATGGGATTGGAAATACTCTGCGCGTTTCGTTGACTGGTGATCCGGTCGAGGAAGTACGGGTCGGTTTTGAAATTCTTAAAAGTCTCGAATTGCGTGAGCGCGGGCCGGTTTTGTCAGCTGTCCCACCTGTGGCCGCTGCCAGATCAATCTGATCGAAATCGCTGAGGAGGTCGAGCAGCGGTTGAAGGATCTCCCCCAGCCGTTGACGATAGCGGTGATGGGGTGTGTTGTCAACGGGCCCGGTGAAGCGCGGGAAGCTGATCTGGGCATTGCCGGAGGGAAAGATCAGGGGCTGCTGTTCTGCAAGGGCGAAATGATCCGTAAAGTTCCGCAGGATCAGCTCGCCGACGCATTGGTCGAAGAAGCATGGAGGGTTGTAACGCGCAAGGAACATCAGTGAAGATCTCCTTGATCGAACCTTATATCGCTGAATTCCACATAAAGTTGGGCGCGTGAATAGCGTAAATTTCGGCTCTGGCAGCAGATCAGGTCTTTTTCAATTCAGATTTTCACCGAAACGATTTTCTGGCTAACCTGCCCGGTTTTTGAGAGATTTTCCCGGCTACAATGAAATAAAAAGCGTTGCCGCTATCGAGGCGAAAAGCGAAACGTTGCATCTCGGATTAGACCTCTTAAGATTCGACCTTTATCGTCTTGAACAGAAACCAGCAAACAGGTGCCCAATCCTGCCTTGGAACCATCGTTGGGAGTATGATAAGAATTCCGATCTTTTTTTTTCTTCAGGATCAAGGTGTCGATTTCGATCTTGCCGCTCTTGGTGAATTGTATAAAAAAACAGCCATTCATCTTTGCAGAGGCACGTCAGCGTCTGAACTTTTAGATTGTCCATTGGGTTTTTGCTGAGAGGTTTTCTGAATATGCCAGGTGGCTGTGGAAAGCGGCTATCCTGCCGGTCACGTTAATTCACGACTTTTTCAGTATCAGTGTGGTTGAGGTAATTTAATTGTGGCTGTATTCCTGTTCTGCCTGAACGTCTGGCTTATCCTGAACATTTGAAAGTTTCTGGTGGGGGAAATTTTTACGCCGATGATGATATTTTTTCTGTGAAAGACTCTTCTCAATTTTCCGGATGCATGACATCGGAGCGCTCAACAATTGTCGTGGCGAAGTTCTTCGTTACGATTGGTCAAACATTGCAACAATTTACGATGATATATTTGAAAATGTTGTTTGTAAAAATGTTATGTGAAGATTGACTATATGTAATTTTAATAGTGAGATTTTTTTAAGCCTGATAGACTTGATGGAATGATTGCTGTTATATCAAGGGCTTATAAATATATAAAACTGAATATTATGGTGTTTGAATATTAGCAAAACTGATAGAGGTATAACTATTATTGGTTTGGAATGCATGCACCTATGGGTATTATGCGAATGATATTTTTTGTGATATCTAGATTTGATTGGTCGTCTGGTTTTTTTGTTTTTCAAAAAAATGAATGTTCGTTCTAGCTTGAGGTTGGAATGTCTATGGCGATGAGCACAGTTTACAGATGATGTTATTTAAGACGTTTAGCTTGGATTGATCATCTGATTTTTTTTGTCACATATTGAAAAGAACGTTCGTTCTAACTGGTAGCGCAATATCTACGCGAGTTTGTAAATCAGGCTGCTCACTATGGGCTGTCACCAACAAAGGAGGTAGTATGTCTCGCAAGATCAATCGAAACTTTTGGAAAATGGCTGTGCAACTGCTGGTGGTTGCGGTAGCCACAATCGGGTTGTGGGGTGCGGAGGAGGTGGCAGCAGCTATGATGCTCCGCCGGAAGTCAATAATTCAACGGTAGCCGGATCTGCTACGAATGTATTGATTGAACCGGAAACTCTTAAAAACTGGATTGATGACGACCTTGTTGGTAACGAGAGTGATTTCGGTGCAAAGGTTGTTATTCTCGACTTTGGCGCATATGACCTGTCTCTGCCGGCTGATGAACAGACCGAACGTATTCAGGGTTCCTGCCGCGTTGAAAGAGGCATGCTGACCGGTTTGCGCTTCGAAGGCGTTGCTGATGCAACTCCGTTGGTCGCCACCGGTGCTCAAATGGACGCTGTCATTCAGCGCCTTGGAATCGAAGAAGATACAACAATTGTTTTCACGACCGATGTTGGCAACGCCGGGTATTTCACTACCCGCGCTTACTGGACCTTCCGCTACTGGGGCTTCCCGCGTGAGCAACTGAAAGTTTTGAATGGTGGCAACACTGCTTTTGCAGCAGCCTATCCAGGCTTGATGACTCAGGAGATTCCTGCCCCGACTCCGTCAACTTTCAGTGTCCGTGACCTCGCTGGCATCAATGACGATCTGCGTGCTTCCGTTGGTGAAATGATCGAAATCATCAAAACTCTGCCAAGCTCAACGACAGATATGGTTTTCGACGCCCGCGGAGACAGCTATTATAACGGCACCAAGGCCACTGCGGCCCTTATCACCGGCGATGTTGTCGTCGTCGATGGTCATCCTGAGGCGGAGACTTCCTGGGACAGGGTTCCCTTTATGTTGATGGTGTTTATGCCGGTGGAAAATTCAAGAATGCTGATGAGATCTTGGCTCTGTTTGAAGCCAAGGCCAGCTTTGCAGATTCCAAAAAAGCAACCGTTTACTGTACATCGGGGTACTCTGCCACTCCCCTGTTCTTCGTACTGGACGCAATGCTTGATATCGACGTTCAACTCTATGACGGTTCCTGGAGTCAGTTGGGCAAATACTCCAACAATGCAGCTGCCGATGGTGAGCTTCCTCTGAGCTCTCCCTGGGCGATCGACAAATATCTTGATGCTTCAACCTATACCTATAACAAAGGCGTTTATCCCGGTCCTTTAACGATTGAAACTCTTGACGCGGCCAGTGCAATCGATCCGCAACCGGCTCCGTTTACCGGTAACGTTCCTGCCGATGACAGTGATGTCGTCCAAAGTCAGGTTGAGGCTGCTGACGCAGCCTATGCTGCCGGTATGGGCGGTACGGACTTTGCTGCTCAGGTTCTGACTGTTACCCCGGAAGTCCTGATCGACGCTGCTACGCTGCAGGGCTGGATGGATGACGGACTCGTCAACGCCGGTATGGGTGAGAAGGTTGTCATCCTCGATGTGACCAATGAAGATGCGTATAATGCCGGACATATCCCGGGAGCCCAGCTCTGGAACTATGTCGGCCAGGCGATTGTTCGGACCGAAGGTCCGGCACCGGCTGTCAACATGGTGCTTGACGGCGCCAGCATGGATGCCCGCATTCAGGCGGCGGGGATCGACGAGAACACAACCGTTGTTATTACGTCTTCAGCGACGGCCACATACTTCCCGAGCCGGGCATACTTCCTGTTCCGCTACTGGGGATTCCCGAAGAATCGGATCAAGGTGTTGAATGGTTACAATGGCGCCTGGGCACAGCCTGAACTGACGGCCGATGTTCCCGTCATTACAGCGTCAACCTTGAGCGTTGCCAACCTGAACAGCGGTGTTCAGCTTGACACCCGCGTCGCCCTGGCCGAGTTGATGGATGCTGTCCGCGACAACCGTGGTACGGCAATCGACTTCCGCGGCGACAAGAGTGCCATTGGTTCGACCCCGGGCGTTTTCTCTGACGTTGCCGGCGATTACGTTGTCTTTGAAGGGCGCCTGAACAACGGTGCCGGTTTCAGCTGGAAGAACTTCAACGTTGATTACGATAACGGTGATTTCACCTATAAGTCTGCTGGTGAAATTACGACTGCGATGACAGCTGCCGGAATCAATATGGCAGCATTTTCAAGTGACGGCAGCTACTCGAACCCGATCTACTCCTACTGCCGTACCGGTTACATCGCATCGACCGGTTTCTTCGTCATGGATGCAATTCTGGGTCTCGATGTCATGACTTACGACGGGTCCTGGAGCCAGTGGGGCAAAATGTCTGATGACGCGACCAAGGGTGGTGAGCTTGCCGATAATGCCTGGGCAACCGATAACGTCACCTACATGTCGATCATTAACTATAACGCAGATCGCAAGAAGCAGGTTGAACCGCTGAACGCTGATGCTGAAGCCCTGTTGCTGACGCCTGCGACCGCGAATCAGGTCGAAGATGCAGATTACGAATATCAGATTCTGCCTCCTGACTCTGGTTCGTCAGACAGCGGCGCACCAACTCCTGGCGGCGGCGACATCGGTGGTGGCTGTTAATTTAGAATGTATATCTTCGGTCCCGCTCTGCCTATATAACCAGAGCGGGACACTTTAAAAAGGAGACTAAGCATGACCGTATTTAAAAAGATCAGTTTGCTCTGTGCAGCAGCAGTGGCAACCTGTTTGATCGCCAGCACTGCGTTTGCCGGTCCTGTCTGGACCTTCGGGCCGAAGATCAGGGACTGTTAAAACTCGAATATAAAGGTCAGTTTCAACTGCTACACAGGGATACTGGTGCAGGCCCCGGTGGCGATGGCGATGCGACTGAATTTAATTTCCGCCGTAATCGTCTGGCTCTGATGGGCGCATGGGGCAGTAATTTCGGGCTCTATGTACAGACAGAGTATACTGAAGATCGCAACATTCTTCCACTTGGCGTGTCTGATGGCACCGATTCAAACTTTCAGCTGCTCGATGCGGTTCTGCGCTTCAAGTTGCATGACAGCGTCAATCTCTGGATGGGTAAGTTCAAGTATAATCTGACCCGCGAAAATCTCGAAGCCTGTGAAGCGCCTCTGACGTTGGATCGTTCCCTTCTGATTCGTGCTCCATTTGTCTCAACACGTGACAAAGGTGTGGCACTTTGGGGAATTTGTTTGAAAACAAGTTCCAGTACCGTTTCGATGTCATGAATGGTCGTAACGATTCAGCCAGCAGTCCCGAGTCTAACCCGCGCTTCTCCGGTCGTGTCCACGTTTCTTTGCTCGATCCTGAAAAAGGGTACGGTTACAAGGGAACCTACATGGGCAAGAAGAAGGTCCTGACCATCGGTGCCGCTTATCAGACTGAGGCCGCAGTTGCATCTGCGGGTGGTGAAGATGTTGACTACAGTGCCTGGACTGTTGATCTCTTTGCAGAGTATCCGATTGAGGGTGTCGGAACATTCACACTGTCAGCTGCTTACGTTGAGTATGATCTCGAGGACGCCTATAAGAACGGCACTCCTGATGATGACGTTACCGGTTTGACCGGTGAAAAAAATGGCGGCTATGTCAAGGCTGGTTACATGTTCCCGACCCTGCCATTACAGCTTTTTGCCCGTGCTGAAGGCTGGTCGTTCGCCAAATTGGGCGGCGTTTTTGATCAGGATGTCGATATCCTCGGTCTGGGTTTCAATTATTACCTGCGGGGACAAAATCTCAAGGTTACAGTTGAGTACTCTGCCCTTGATTATGACAAAGACGAAACGGTTGAAGATATAGACACGATTGCAGCACAGGTCCAGGTCATGTTCTGATTAATGAATGGATCGGTTGTGTCTGATTCGCAGAATGCTCTCCCGGAAATAGTTTCGGGAGAGCAGGTTAATAACTAGATGATTGAAGGAGAGCTGGTTATGAAAAAAGGAATTGTATTAATAGCAGTACTGTCTCTGATGTTTTGTGTGTCCGGGGGGGGCTTTTGCCGCTGATCTGGAGGGCAAGGTTGTCAAGTCCAAGGGCAAGAAGGTTACGATTGAAGTGACCAAAGGCAAGGCATCCGAACTCAAAGTCGGCTCAAAGGTGAAGCTTGAAGTTGACAAGTCAAAAGGCGCTCCGAAAAAATCGGGCGGTGACATGCTTCAAGGCTGCTAATCCGATCGTGAGGCTGCCCGGACCGGGCAGCCTTAAATATTTTGACTGTTATGAGGGTGGATTTATGAGAAATCGAAAGAGGATGGTCAGAGCTGTTCTGATCTGTCTGGCTGTTTCCGCTTTGATGGCTTTTACAGCCTATGCTGCTGGAGTCGGCAAGGAGGGAACCATTGCCGCCAAACGCGGTAAAGCAAACACCATTGCTGAGTTGATTGCCATGTATGACTCGACCGGTTGTATCGACTGCCACGAAGATATTCACAATGAATGGGCCAACTCTGCTCATTCACGTCCAGTGTATGGGACCGGCAGAACAGCCGCAACCATGAAAACCGCACTTGAAAACGGCGTCTTGTCATGGGCTTATTCCGGCGCGGAAAAGCCGAAAGATGTTGAGGTCGAACATCTGATGGGGTGTGCCAAGTGTCACCTGCCGCAACTGGCTGATGCGACCGACGCTGTCGCCAAGGAGTTCATCAGTGAAATTTACTCGCTGATGGATGCTTATCGCAATGATGATCAGGAAAAGTTTGGTGAAATAAAGGACACCTTGCTGAGCCTGAACATCAACTGTCTGATTTGCCATAATCGTATGGCGATCACCCATAAATGGACTGATGGTTATCCGCAGGATGGAGCCGTGTATGGTTCCTCTGAAGGTGAGCATGAGGATCCTTCATTTCCTCATTCCAAAGTCAGCCCGATCATGAGCGAGTCGATTTTCTGTGGTCAGTGTCACGGTCTTGGCCCGAATTTTGAGCTCGATAACCCGACCCAGTGTGCAACCGCTTATGGCAGCTACCTGTGGGCCTATACCGCCGAAGGTGGGACCGAAACCTGTCAGGAGTGCCACATGGAAAAGAGCGGTCTGGGGCATGATATGCAGAGTTACCGTGCAGAAGTCATGTCCGATGCCGCGGTCGACTTTGAAGTCGAAGCTTATGGTGCAAAGTGGCGCGATGGTCGTCTGGTGACACCGAAGGCGATCGTCAAAGTAAAAATGACCAACAAAACAGGTCATGCAATCCCTGATGGCTGACCGACCCCTAACCGACTGGTTCTGTCGGTAAGTGCGGTTGATAGTGAAGGGGATGAAGTTTACAGTGAAGAAAAGATTTATATGCCAATGCCGCAGAAATTTGGTCGCGGTGATGAAATGGGCCGTGGCCCTTATGAAAAGAGTGGAATCATCAACGATACGGGTCTGCCTCCGGGCAAGACTGTTGAGGAACACTTCGAGATTCCGTTTTATACCGAAGATGAGACTGATGACAACGGTCGCGTCATTGAGCGCAAGTTGATGGATAACGAACTGGAGATCAATGTTAAACTCTGGTATCTGCCGTACGGTAACAAGAACAGCGATCCATTTATCTGGCGTGATGAAACGCATAAGGTCTCAGTTTCTGAGTAACCTCTATCTAAAATCTTAAATTTCATTTAATGTAGTTGGCCGTCCCTTTCGCTTTTTGGCGTGAAGGACGGCCTTTTTTATGGTCGGGTCGATTTTGTCGTATGGGTGAGCGCGTTGGGCTTGACCGCTTCTTGCTTATGTGCGACATAGTTGAACGTTGATGAAGACTTCAGAAAAGATTTCATCTGCCTTGGGGATATATGATTTTCTTTATTGATGAGCCTTTTGCTGCACACAGGATGGTTGATTTGAGATGAATGACCAGACAACGCCATCAAAAGCCTTCGCGGTTGTGCTGCTATTGAGTGTTTTAAGCTTTGTTTTTCTGACCGGCTGTGACAAAAAGGTCGGAGATGGATCGACCTGTGCCGAATGTCATCAGGCTTGGAGACCGCCTCGCCAAATCATCTGGAATGTGTCTCCTGCCATTCCGGTGACCCCCAGACAATGGACGAGAAAGCTTCTCATCGGGGGATGTATGGACCCAAGAATCCTTCTGATCCAAAGTATTGGGATCAGACTTGCGGCAAATGTCATCCCTATCAACTCGAGAGAGTACGTTCCAACCTGATGTACACAAATACCGGGATGATCAAAAATATCCAGGAGACCTGGGAAGGGCAGGACGGAAACCTTTACGCTACCCATCCTGAGTCTGTCCACAACAGTCTGGGGGAAAAGCTTGAACTGTTGGGGGTGGAGCATCTGGACAATTTATCGGGTGAGTTGTACCGAAAATTCTGTTCGCTCTGTCATATAGGGATTGAATCGAATCGGGTCTGGCGCGGTAGCCATGCTTCCGGCTGCGCTGCCTGCCATTTTCCCTATAATGAAAATGGAACTTATCAGGGGGAGATAAAACTGTAAAAAATAAATGGCCGCATTCGGCGAGCCATCAAATGCAAAATTTGCCTGACAATCAGGTCTGCGCCAAGTGCCACAATCGCAGTGGTCGGATAGCCTTGTCTTATGAGGGGTTCAACGATGGCAACAATGCCCTGGTTCCAACCAGGGAAGGGGAGCCCGGACCGGATATTATCGGCGGTGTCCGCAGCTTGAATCGTATCGCTCCCGATATCCACCATGAAAAGGGGTTGGAGTGTATCGACTGTCACACCTCCCGTGATCTGATGGGAGATGGTTACGCCTATGAAAATATGTATCAGCAGACGGAAATTACCTGTGAGGATTGTCACGGCAGCGCCACGGAAATGCCGAGTGTCGAAAAAATCGAGCGCGAAAACAGCGAGCCCCTGCGCGAGTCAGCACACTATCCAAGGCAGATGAACCAGGGCAGCGAAATGGTGTTGACAGCCAAGGGACGTCAATATTCCAATGTGTTCAGAGAGGGGGGAAATTATGGCTGCAAGGCAAACGCGACGGCAAGCTTCATGAGAGCAGGGTGATCACTGATACCCCTGAGCATACCATTGTCGGCCATGAGCGGCTTGAATGTTATTCGTGCCACTCGCGCACCGTGGCCCAGTGCTATGGTTGCCACACAGAGTATGATCAGCGCCAGCTCGGAACGGATTATATCAAGGGAGTTCGTACCCCGGGACGGTTTAGTGAGGCTGAGGATTACCGGATGATTTATCCATTCCCCTTAGCTTTAAATCAACGGGGGAAGGTCTCTACGGTAACTCCCGGTTGCCAGACGTTCGTAACGGTTATCGATGCTGAAGGGAACAAACCCCTTGACGAGTATGTAACGGTTTTCAAAGGGCGTCAGCAGCTCCGCTTTGCGCCCTTCTTCGGGCATAATGTCGGCACCAGGGCCATAGGTTGCAGAGAATGTCATTCTAATCCCGCCTTTTTGGGGTTTGGACAGCATGTCGCGGAGGCGGGCCGACTTGAGGCAACTTTGCTTTGCGAAAAGTCTGCTGAAAACCGCTCGACGGATTTGTGACCATGATCGACGGCGACGTTGACGACTTTGCAGCGATTACACGCGAAGACTCCCGACCTCTCAATACCGAGGAGGTCAAACGTGTTCTGGCTGTTAATTTGTGTCTGGTTTGTCACGACGATCCCAAGGATCCAATCTATCAGAAGGAACTTGATTATGACCTGTTGGATAGTTGTCTTAAGCGTCCTGCTTCTGCTCGCCCCTGATCCGGTTGAGGCGGGAACCCGGCAGGTCTCTTTAACCGGGGTCCACGCGGAGTTGAGGTGTGTGGACTGCCATGGTGATGATGTCGAAGCCACTCCAAAACCGTCATCGGCGGCTTCCCGTGCATCAGGCTGTACCGGCTGTCATCAGGCTATGACGGGATTTTCGATCAGGCCATGACGGTGCGAAGTGCCGAGAAGGAATTTGTCGCCAAAAGCTTTGGTCACTATGACGATCAGTTTTTCGCCAACAATTGTCAAAGTTGCCATGTCACAGATTGCCTGGACTGTCACGGCGGTAATGGGCATCAGATTGCACCGGCCGGCCAGAATGCCTGTTTGTCCTGTCATCAGAATTATTATGTCGGCTGGGAGTATCTTGGAAGAGCACCCCGGGAAGATCATCCCCGCTACAAGCGTGGGTCGCAATTTCAGGGGGAGCATGCCTTGAAAATGCGCCCGGATATCCACGCTCAGAATGGTCTTGAATGTATGGATTGCCACAGCATGAAAAGCTTGGTAGCGGGTCAAAAGACGGCGAACAGCTGTCGGGATTGTCACGAACCCGACCCTGAGGTGATCGACCATGGCATTGAGGCCCACCTTGAGGGAATGGAGTGCTATAGTTGCCACTCCGCCTGGGCCGCACAGGAGTACGGGGTGTTTTTTTACGTGTTGGTGTCGGCAATGATGAAGTGGCCAAGCGTTTTCGAGGCATACGGCAGCAGGGAGAGTATTTGCGCAGTGTCTATTTGCGCAAGCAGGACGCGCCGCCTCTCGGGGTGAATGCAAAAGGACTGATCAGTCCCATCCGCCCCCAGTTTAACGCCTACTATTCAGACTTGCGTCAAACTGGGCAGCCCGCAACTGAAAATGTTATGGTCTCTGCGCAGTGGAAAGCTTTCTTTCCTCATACGATCAGGCGTGGGACTCCCATGTGTGACGCCTGCCATGATAATGCGCGGAGGTTTCTCTATGAAAAAGAGGATGATCGCATATACCGGATCGATCTGGATGGACTCGGTTTGTCTTCATTCTGGAATCAGCAGGGACAAACCGTTATTAATGGCTCTTTTGTCGGACCTGAAAGATATTCGGAGATCATAAATAAAAATTCTGACTACACGAAAGCTTACGTCGAAAAATGGAAACAATTAATCGAAAGCGGCGACGCTTCATCAAGGGAGTGATTCTGGTCACTGTGACAGCGACAGCTTTCTGGCGCTTTCTTGTCCCAGGGCGTAAATCTGTCACGAAGCCGTTATTGGAGGTGAAGAAAGAGGATATTCCTCCTGCGGGGGCACTGGTTTATAAACGTTCTCGAGTTGTTGTTATTCGAAAAGGTGACGAATACTATGCGATGAGCCTGATTTGCACACACCTGGGTTGTACCGTTAACGTGACACCTGACAATCTGGTCTGCCCTTGTCACGGAAGTATCTTCGATCGTGAAGGACGGGTTCTCAAAGGGCCCTCGAACAGGCCCCTGGACCGCTACCAGGTCGAGGATCGGGGGGATACACTGGTGGTTTTGACATGAGTCGAGAAGATGATTTCGTCAAAGAGTTTATCCGGCATCTGTTTCCGCGTGTCGTCTTGAGCGCCAACTTGCGTCTGACCTATACGTTTTGTCTTGGCGGTCTGGCGTTTACAACACTTCTGGTGCTGATCGTTTCAGGTGGGTTGCTCCTGTTTCATTATCTGCCGACAACAACAGGTGCTTTTGAATCGATCCTTTATCTGGAAAGCCATGTGCCCGCCGGCGGTTATATCCGTAATCTGCATCGACTGTCGGCCAACATCTTTCTTGTTCTTCTGTTCCTGCATACATTGAGAGTTGTGCTGACCGGTGCCTACCGCAAGCCGCGTGAACTGAATTGGGTCATCGGGTTCTTAATCCTCTGTCTGGCGTTATTCGAAGGTTACACCGGCTATCTTCTGCCCATGGATCAACTGGCCTTGTGGGCCACTCAGACGGGAATGAATCTAGTCGGGACTGTTCCTTTTGCCGAGGCGTTCAAGCTGTTTCTGGTGCCGGATGATGTCGGTCAACCGCTTTCGCTCATGCGTTTTTATGTGCTGCATGTCGCTGTCATCCCGATCAGTTTGCTTATCCTTTGTATGTTGCATTTTTACCGGATTCGTAAAGATAAGGGAGTGTTGCCGTACTTATGAGTCGCTATGTTAAATCGTCTCCCCATTTTTTCAGGATAATCAAGGTCGCTTTTGTCCTGATGCTGGCGCTATTATTGGTCGGAGCGTTTTTCTTTCAGGCACCATTACAGCAACCGGCGGATATCGGGCGAGTGCCGAACCCCTCCAAGGCCGCATGGTTTCTGATGTGGACCCAGGAACTGGTCAGTTATTCAAATGTTATGATCTATCTGATTCTCGCTCTGGCCTTATTCTTTCTGCTCCTTCCCTGGTTTCCCTGCAGTTTGCCGGCTGAGCGAGCCCGTTGGTTTCCCGGCGATCAGCGTCTGGTAAATGTGGTGACGTTGGCCTGTTTTTTTGTCATTGTTCTGTTAACTCTGATAGCGGTTTACTTCCGAGGCGAGAATTGGTCGTTCGTTATTCCTTTTTGATCATACTCCTGTGCGTTTTTTATCCGGCTGGAACCAGCGCCAGGGAGGTGAACCAGTGCCTCTCCTGTCATGGTATCCATTATGATGAGTTCGGTGATTGCGGCGCCTGCCATGGCGGCATTCCTCGAACAAAACGCCGGAACATCGCTCATTACCGGTTGATTGAGGGGCGCTATGCTTCGTTCAATCTGCCGCATGACTCCATAACAGCTGAGGGGGAGCAACTTCTCAAGGCCAATGCGTGTCGTCGTTGCCACGTCAGCGCCGGCAAGGGAAACCTGCTGGCTGCAACTCTGGATAGGTCGAATCAGGATAAACTGCCGGAAGAACTTGACAGTGCCATTCGCGTTCCGGTTCTGTTCATGCCGCAATTCCATTTCCATGAAAAACAGCGGGTAAAGCTGATCAATGCCATTTTGGCCGGGGCCAGGCAGGCCCCGGTCCTGCGGGGGAAACTCCACTGGTTATTCATTTTGAAAATGTGAAGCTCAGACAGGAGTTCCAATTTGAAAAATATTGCGGTCTTTGCCACCGTTCATTGACACCACTCCATGGAGGGCTCGGCAGCGGTATTGTCGGGCCAAATCTGTCCGGTCTTTTCTCACCGTATTATCCAGAGAATTCCGGCCCCCAACAGAATCAGAACTGGACGCCTGAAAGATTGAAGGACTGGTTGGCTAATCCCAGAAAATACCGTCCTGACACACAAATGGCTCCAGTCGCGTTGACGGAGAAAGAACGGGCTCGTCTGATTGATGAACTCAGTGACGCAGAGTCGAATCAATCCGAACCATAGTTGAAAACTTCAAGTTTGACTCTGATTCAAGGATGATGAGAGACCGATTACTCGTCTGATGCCGTCTCGTCCTCTTTCCCCCAATTTTCGAAACCCCAGGATTTCAGCTTCAGGGACCATGGCGACCTGATTTTTCATTGGCCGTGGGAGAGGAGGTTTGCTCTTGCGATATGGGGGACGTCTGATGCTCCGCCGCGTCGTTTTCTTTGGATGCCGTCTCTGGTTCCGTCACTTTTTTATCGCTGTCGGGGCGGGATTGCGCTTGATAGGCTTTTATAGGAGGCGGACTCTGCTCCGGATCGCGGCTCTTTTTGATGGTCTTCAGGGCCTCCGTCACGCCGGTTTCTGGATCAATCGCACCCGATGTGGGATAGAAATAGTCGATAACAGCACGTCGATCATGGGAATTCGGATTCTCGAAATATAAGTGCAGGCTTTTCAGGCGCATGAGGATTTCACTGTCATCACCCAGGTCGGGCCCTTCACCGGTTGCGTACACCAACTGCAGATCTGCGGTCGTGGGATTGTCCGAAACACGATAGCCCATGGCAAGCAGTTCTTCCTCGATGTTTTGTTTTAGATCCCAGCGGTCCGTGTCTGGTTCAATGACGGCAATAGTGGATATTTCATTCCAGTTGACCAGGTCTGATCTTACCTGGACAGAAGAGCAGCCGGTCATTAATGTCAGCAACAGAAAAACACTGAAAAACCAAAAGTGGATCGGGTTGATTTTTGAAGAGAAGGAGATGGTTCGCAGGCTGTGGCTATTGGACACATTGATCATCGACAGGAACTCCGTTGGTTGAATTTGAGCGGCTGAGTCGAATAAATCTTACAGATGCTTGCTTTTAAATGCTAATCGCGTTAATTTTTTCTGCTTCTTTTATATACGTGTTTCGCCTTATTAGGAAACTTTTTCAGTTTGAGAACAGGAAAAATTGGTATGCGCTACTCTCAATATTTATTACCGACCCTTAAAGAAACCCCCGCCGACGCCGAAGTCATCAGTCATCAGTTGATGATGCGGGCTGGGATGATCCGTAAAGCCGCCGCCGGAATTTACAGTTATATGCCGCTGGGATTGCGCTCCATCCGCAAAATGGAACAGATCATTCGCGAAGAGATGAACAGGGCCGGGGCCATTGAGTGTTTAATGCCGATGGCAAATCCTGCCGAGTTGTGGCAGGAATCGGGACGCTGGGAAAAGTACGGGAAGGAATTGTTGCGCTTTAAGGATCGCAAAGCGACCGATTTCTGTATGGGGCCGACTCACGAAGAGGTTATCACGGACATTATTCGGAATACGGTCAATTCTTATCGCCAGTTGCCGCTTAACCTCTATCAGATCCAGACCAAATTCCGTGATGAAATACGCCCCGCTTCGGTCTTATGCGCGGTCGTGAATTCATCATGAAGGATGCCTATTCCTTTGACCTTGAAGATTCGGGCGCTGATACGGCTTACAGTAAAATGTATCAGCCTACCGGAACATCTTTAACCGTTGCGGGCTTAAGTTCCGAGCCGTTGAAGCGGATAGCGGAGCCATCGGCGGCTCTTTCTCTCATGAATTTATGGTTCTGGCGGAGTCGGGTGAAGATGGCATCGTTTCCTGTGATGCCTGTGAGTATGCCGCTAACGTTGAAAAGGCCGAGCTGGTCTACCGCAATCTTGAAACTCCGGCGGCAACCGCTGAGCCGATTCGGGTCGATACCCCGGGACAGAAGACGATTGATGATGTTGCTGCATTCCTTAAGGTTGAAACGAATCAATTGGTTAAAACCCTGATTGTTCAGACGTCAACTGATGAAGTGATTGCAGTCTTATTGCGTGGTGATCGCGAATTGAATGAAATCAAGTTGGCCAACCTGCTTGGGGTTGACTGGATCGTGATGGCTGAAGACAGTGTCGTTAGCAGGGTGACCGGTGCACCAACCGGGTTTGCCGGCCCAATCGGTCTGGAGGTACGGCTTATTGCCGATGCCGAAGTCAAGGGCATGGCCGACTTTGTCGTTGGTGGCAATGCTGTTGATGTCCACGTGACCGGCGCCAATCTCGGTCGTGATTTTGAGGTTGAGCAATTTGCCGATATCCGTCAGGCCGTCGCAGGAGATCCCTGCCCACGTTGCGATTGCGGTAAATTCGAAAGCTGGCGCGGAATTGAAGTTGGACATGTCTTCAAGTTGGGCACCAAATACTCTGACTCCATGAACGCTACCGTACTCGACGATCAGGGGAAAGCCAAACCTTTGGTGATGGGGTGCTACGGCATCGGTGTCGGCCGCACCGTAGCTGCTGCCATTGAACAGAATCATGACGACTATGGAATGAAATTGCCGATGCCATTGGCTCCGTTCCATGTCCTGATTACTATGGTCAACCCCAAAGACGAGCAAGTTCGTGATGCTGCGGAGAAGCTTTATCAGCAATTACTGGATGAGGGAATCGAGGTCCTTCTGGACGACCGCGATGAGCGTCCCGGAATCAAGTTCAAGGACGCTGACCTGATCGGTATCCCGCTTCGTGTGACGGTAGGGGCGCGGAATCTAAAAGACGGGAATGTTGAGCTGAAGGAGCGTAGCAGTGGTGAACAGTCGTTAGTGGCTGTGGAGACTGTTGCAGCGCAATTGGTTCAGACTGTTAATGAAGCGCTGCTTGTTAATCTGTAACGCAATGGAAGGCTGTTGGTCCCGCTATGCATGAGGTCTGTGTTGACAGCACCGGATTGTTAAAGTTGCCGCCGGGGATTTACCGACCGTTAGGAACTGCCCCTCTCATCCCTGTTTCAGCTTCTGCCGGCCATTTGTTCCTCGGCCGGCCGGATACTGAAACTCCGGTTCTTCTCGCTGGAATCCTGGAAGAGGGGGCTATCCCTGATCTGCTCTCATTTTTCAATATGTTTCGTAAAACCGGGATTCTCTCGATTCAGTTTGAAGGTGGCTCAAAGGCGCTTTACTTTCAAGACGGGGAGATTGTCTTTGCTACCAGCACCTTTGTTACTGAAGATCTGGGAGAAGTGTTGTTTTCATTAGGGAAAATTGAACAGAAGGATCTGCTTGAACTGCGGCCTCTGGTGACCTCACATACAACAATAGGCAAGCTGTTGGTTGAGCGTGGTTCCGTATCGCCAAAAGATTTATGGTTAGCAGCTCGGACCCAGGTTGAAAACATCGTCTATAATCTTTTTTCCGCCCCCAGGGGAGGCTTTTATTTTCAAGTCCGGGCTATTGATCAGGAACAGATACTGCGCCTGTCCATGAGCACTCAGAATATGATCATGGAGGGGTTACGACGCCTGGATGAAAAAGCTCTGTTCATGCGTAAAATCATCTCACTCGATTATTATCCGATGGAGACTGGAAAAGATGCTGTTGATCTGAGCCAGGGCGAGGCAGGGTTTATGAAAACGCTTCAGGTGGGGCAGGAGACGGCAGCCGAACTGTTTCGAAAGGCAGGTTTGCGCGAGTTTGACGGCATTCGCATTCTTTATGGCCTGATAGAGCGGGGCTTGCTGCGCATGGAGGATGCCCCGACAACAGAGGTCGAAGGTAAGCTGGGACAAATTCTGGCAACATATAATCGTCTTTTCTGGCAATCTTCAGTCGGGTTGAAAAGGTTTGTCCCGAGTTTGCTCAGGAAGTCGTGCAATCATTGCGGGATTTGCCTCAACCCTATTCTTTTGTTATGCGAGATGTCGAATTACGTGAAGATGGGACTCTGGATGGGCATCGCATTGTTGCCAATCTTGACGGTTTGGAAGAAGGAGATAGAAATCGGCTTCTGGCAGATGCTCTCTGCGAGGTCGCTTTTATCGAGACCATGGCTTTGCGGCGTGAACTTGATGCTGAGCAGGCCAGACCCCTAATTGCTCGAGTTCAGGAAGTGACGACTCGAGTTCGTGATCTTGTCGGGAGAAATGAATGAATCAATCAGCGAAAGAACGTCTGATTTTTGCTCTGGATGTTGACACATTAGAAGCCGCTGAAAACTGGGTTTCTAAGCTGCGCGACAATGTTGGTGTGTTTAAGATTGGAAAGCAGCTCTTCACCCGTTGTGGTCCGGATGTTGTAAGGATGGTCAAGGACCATGGTTGTGAGGTGTTTCTCGACCTCAAGTATCATGATATTCCGAACACCGTAGCCAAAGCAGCAGTCGAGGCCTGTAAATTGGGAGTGGGAATCTTTAATGTCCATGCTCTGGGTGGCCTGGAGATGATGCGCAAGACGGTTGAAGAGGTCGATGCCTATTGTGCGGCGGCTGGAGAGACGAGACCCCTGATGTTGGCAGTGACAATTCTGACTTCGTCAACACAGGAGACGTTGAAAGCTGTGGGCATTGACCGCCCGGTGGAGGAGATGGTGAGCAGGCTGGCCAGACTGGCAAAAGATGCCGGATTTGGTGGCGTGGTTGCATCACCGAAAGAAGCCGCTTTGATTCGTGCCGCCTGCGGAGCGGATTTTGCCATTGTGACTCCTGGAGTAAGGCCTGCATTTGCTTCATTGGACGATCAGAAAAGGGTTATGACTCCGGCAGATGCAATCGCTGCTGGAGCAACCGCATTGGTCATTGGTCGTCCCATTTCTGCGGCTGCAGACCCGCTTGATGCTGCGGGGCGTATCCTGACTGAAATCGATGCGGCACTGGTAAGCTGATGGCTGATTTTCTCTACGGGATCAATCCGGTTTATGAAGCGTTACAAGGCAAAGGCCGGGATCCTCTCGGCCTTTACGTCGTTAAAAACGATAAGAATCAGCGTTTGCAGCAATTGATCGATCTGGCTCGTTCCATGTCGTTGAAGGTTTCTTTTCTTCCTCCGGATGATCTCGATCGCATGGCCGGACATTCTCACCATCAGGGAATTCTGCTGAAAATAAAACCTTTCCAATATGTTGATTTGTCTAATCTGCTGGAACTCTGGCATCGCAGTGGGCGCGATGCTTTTCTCCTGCTGCTGGACGGCATTACCGATCCTCATAATTTTGGTGCGATTTTACGCAGCGCCGAAGTTGCCGGGTGCCAAGGGGTGATTGTTGCAAAAGATCGGTCCTGTCCGGTCACGCCTGTGGTTGAAAAAACTGCTGCCGGTGCCTTGTCACACATACCACTCTGTCAGGTTACTAATCTGGCACGGACTGTTGACGAACTGAAAAAGAGGGGTATCTGGTGTTACGGTTTGGCCGGAGAAGAGGGGGCTGTTGATATCTTCAGCGCCGAGCTGAGTGGACACTTGGCGTTGGTTGTCGGTAGCGAGGGGAAAGGTTTGCGGTCAAATATCCGTAAGCACTGTGATGGTCTGCTGGCCATTCCCATGTCTGGTCAGATCGGTTCGTTGAATGCTTCTGTTGCGTCCGGAATAGCTCTGTTCGAAGTCGTCCGGCAGCAGCGGAAGGTCATTGATCAATGATCTCCCTTTTATGTTATAAATTGAGATAATGTCGTTGACTAAACATTGGGTGTCGCTTATAAAAGGATATCGAATGAACATTCTTTCCTGAGCCGTCTATGAAAAAAAGAACGATCAATCCTGAGAAGAAAATGACCAAGGTTCTCCTGACTGCCAGGCGGTTGTTTGTTGAGAATGGATATTATGGCGTATCCATCCCCTCCATCGTTAAGGCTTCCGGCGTGAGTACCGGGGCCATCTATAGTTATTTCAAAGATAAAGAAGGTCTTGCCAAAAAAATCCATGAGCAAACGATCGATGAGTTCAATACTCTTTTTCAGGACCGCCTTGAGGTCGATGAGACGGTTTATTCAATCCTGAAAAAGTTTACCGAGCTTGTCTGTGAGTTGACGGAGTCTGACCCTGTCTTGATGAAGTATATGCTGTTTATGGATCACGGCGGGGCTATTTGTGACCTGTCTCCTGTCTGCTCAACCGAGCCGTTTCGCCTGCTGCAAAGTTATTTGCGCAGGGGGATTGCTGAAGGGGAGATCGGGTGTAAGGATTTTATGGTTGCAGGCCTGTCTTACACCGGGATCACTATCCGTGCAGCGGAGTTGCGTATGGACGGAGTTCTTGATCAACCGTTGACTGAAATTGCCGAACAATTGGTAGAAAACGGCTGGAATGCCATCAGGGCGTAGTTTATGCGTATTGACTCGTTTCAAGAACGGTCAATCCTTCCGGGCGCAGTCAATGCCTTGACACGGGCAACAGGGAAGATAATACCTATTTAGAAAATCCCGCAGAGCTGGAAGAGATGCAGTGGAGTTGGGGGGCAGCGGACAGTTCGGTTGAGCCTAAAACGAAGAGTGACCAGGAGGAGATGGGTGTCGCTCTCGGTAACCATTAGGCTGGGCGGAACAAGAAAAATCATCGATACCGCGAAACGGAATTTACCTGTTTGACATTTCATACGATGGCCCTCGCGAATTAATCGCGAGGTTTTTTTCTGTTGCAAAACGGCATACAGTAGTCTATAAAGACTCGCCGGTCAGGAAAAGCAGAGACCGATGCCAGAAATTGAATTTTTTCCTTGCAATCCTGGTTTTATTGGGATATAACTCCCGCCCTGTGCTGGCGTAGCTCAATAGGCAGAGCACCTCACTTGTAATGAGGATGTTGGGGGTTCGATTCCTCTCGCCAGCTCCACAGGATAGTAAGCGGATATGATCCGATAAAACTGAATAAATTAGCAGGTTCCCCTGGAGGGGTTCCCGAGTGGCCAAAGGGATCAGACTGTAAATCTGACGTCGAAGACTTCGGAGGTTCGAATCCTCCCCCCTCCACCAATAAATGTAGCTTGCCGGACAAAGTGCGGGTAGTCGCAGATCAGGAGACGTGATAGTCGTTAGAACTGGGGCGGTTGTTTGCAGGGCGTCCACACCACAACTTAAGAGACGGTTAAGCTTGGGCGGGAGTAGCTCAGCTGGCTAGAGCATCAGCCTTCCAAGCTGAGGGTCGCGGGTTCGAATCCCGTTTCCCGCTCCATTTAATAGCTTATCCGTGTTAAGAAGCTTGTCGGGCCCACATAGCTCAGTCGGTAGAGCGCATCCTTGGTAAGGATGAGGTCACCAGTTCAAATCTGGTTGTGGGCTCCAGTTAGTTTTTGGTTTTAAGTTTGGCATTAAATTAATTTAGCTTGTAAAACAAAAAAAACAGTATTTGTAGACGTAAAGACATCAAAGGGAGGTTCTACC
>LQAH01000025.1_pt1 | contig 99981 bp, 119 predicted proteins | sample 1535791 | NCBI WGS metagenome assembly LQAH01 (sample SAMN04331585, study PRJNA305678) | bioreactor metagenome | isolation source: bioreactor_4 inoculated with Wadden Sea sediment 2nd replicate of a... | place: Germany:Bremen
GTAAGAAGTGTAGGCGAGCAGGCATGTACATGGTTGACCATCGTATAGATGGCTTAGAAATTGCTTTTCTATATATGCTGTAAGTGCATCAAGTTGACCATCGTATAGATGGCTTAGAAATGCTGCATTTCCATCTGATATGAGATTAATCCGTTGACCATCGTGTAGATGGCTTAGAAATGAACAAGATAGTAGAGTCTGGTTCTTACTATGTTGACCATCGTGTAGATGGCTTAGAAATTGGATATAAATGGAGTGAGTTTTAGTCTCTTGTTGACCTGCATAAGTGTCTTAAAATCAATCCACGCAAGTGGGGTGTTTTCTTTCATCTATTCAATGTATCTGTTGCTACTCCTATTGCTAGTTCTGTTGCTATTGCAAAGGTTTCTGAGAGTGTTGGGTGTGGGTGTATTGTGAGAGCTATGTCTTCTGCTACTGCTCCCATTTCTAATGCTAATGCCGCTTCACTTATGAGTTCTCCTGCATTCTTTCCACATATTGCGGCACCTATGAGTCTTCCTGTTTTTGTGTCAAAGAGAGCTTTGCTTACTCCTGCTGTAGCGACTGAGCTTATCGCTCTTCCACTAGCAATCCATGGGAAGGATCCTTTTTTATAGTCAATATTCTTCTCTTTTGCTTCAGTTTCTGTAAGTCCAACCCATGCTATTTCTGGATTTGTATAGGCAACAGAAGGAATTCCCATTGGAGTAAATGCTGAAGGAAGTTCACAGATTACTTCTGCTGCAACTCTTCCTTGATGTACTGCTCTGTGAGCTAACATTGGGTCTCCCGTAATATCTCCTATTGCGTAGATATGAGGGATATTTGTCCTCATTTTCTGATCAGTTTTAATATATTTTCTTTGTGTTAATTCAATATTAGTATGTTCTATTGCTAACAGATCCGTATTTGCTTTTCTTCCAACTGCAACAAGGACTGCATCAGCTTCTACTGACTCAGGAGCTTTTTTACCTTCTAGTGTAATGATAAGATTCTCTTTGTTGTTCTCTACTTTCACAACTTTTGTTGATGTGTAGATTGCTTCATATTGTCCTTTAATCTTTTTAATAAGAGGCTGTTTTATATCTTTATCAGCAGGAGGTATGAGAGAGTCTGTCATTTCAACTATTGTTATCTTTGATCCAAGAGCGTGATAAATACTTGCCATTTCAAGCCCAATTATGCCACCACCAATAATTAATAGTTTTTAGGGATATTCGTAAGTTCAAGAGCTTTTGTGGAGTCCCAAATTCTTTCATCTTCGTAATCAATCCCTGGGATTTGTACAGGACGGGATCCTGCTGAAATAATAAGATCTTCAAAAGTAAATTTTAGTTTCTCTTTATCTGTTGTCACTTCTATTTCTGTATCAGATGTCAAAGAAGCTGTTCCTACAATTCTTTCGACTTTCCGAGCTTTACAAAGAGCATCAAGACCAGAAGTGAGTTTTTCAACAACACTTTTCTTATGATTTCTTATAGTCTCTATATCAATCTTCGGTTCACCAAAAGAGAGTCCTAATTCTTCACTCTCTTTTGCTTGTTCAATAACTTCAGAAAGATGCAAGAGCGTCTTAGAAGGAATACAACCAACATTTAAACAGACGCCACCAAGAGTGGGATATCGTTCAATAATCGTAACTTTTTTCCCTAAGTCTGCAGCTCTAAAAGCTGCAGTGTATCCACCGGGGCCTCCACCAACTACTATAACTTCTTTTCTTTCTTCTTTCATAGCAAAGTCCTTTTTATGTCGCTTAATAGAGAGGAAAGGTAGGTTGTAAATCTTACTCCACTAGCTCCATCTATGACTCTGTGATCATAAGAAAGGGAGAAAGGAAGAACATCTCTTGGGACGAAATTATCCCCATTCCACACAGGTTGTTTCTCTATCTTTGAGACACCTAATATCGCAACTTGTGGAGGATTTATAATTGGAGTAAAGAACGTTCCACCAATCCCACCAAGACTTGAGATACTGAATGAAGCTCCTGAGAGATCTTCAGATTTTAATTTTTTATCTCTCGCTTTTTGACTAAGAGCAACAAGTTCTGCTGCAATTTCTAATACTGTCTTTTTATCAGCATCTTTTACAACAGGTACAACAAGTCCTTCGGGCGTATCAACAGCAATCCCAATATGATAATACTTCTTTAAAATCAGCTCTTTGGTAGCTTCATCAAACGAAGAGTTGAGATCAGGGAATTTCTTAAGAGCAACGACAACAGCTTTAATAATGAACGGCAAGATTGAAATCTTTACCTCTGATTTTTCTCTTTTCAATTCATCTTTTACTGTTTTTCTAAAAGCTTCAAGTTCAGTAATATCGGCCTTATCAGCTTGGGTGACATGAGGAATTCGTTGCCAGCTCTTTTGAAGATGAGGACCAGAAATCTTTTGAATTCGTGATAGTCCCTTTCTTTCAATTTCTCCATAGCGAGAAAAATCTTCTAGTTCGACAGGAGCAAGAGAAAGAGATCCTATCCCCTTATTCTCTATAGCTTCTTTCACAAACGATTGTACATCAGAGTGTAAGATTCTTCCGTTTGGTCCACTCCCCGAGAGTTTTTCAAGAGGAACACCTAGCTCTCTAGCATATTGCCTAAGAGAGGGTGTAGCGTGGTAGACTGCTCCAAGAGGTTGCTCATTAATATACTCTTTGCTAGATTCTTTCTTTTCTTCAATTTTGGAGTCTTCTCTTCCTTCTCAACAGCCTCTTCACTAGATTCATCTTTTTATCAGTCTTTGCTTCTTCTTCAGGCTCTTTAGAGGGAGCCGTTTCTTTCTTCTCTTCTTTCTCTTCTTTTCCTCTTCCTCAGCAACTTCTATGTCTGCAACGAGAGAGTCCTTAGATACAAGGTCCCCTTCTTTTATATGAAGCTTTGTAATCTTTCCACTGTAAGGGGAGGGGATATCTGTCACAGCCTTTTCACTTTCTAATGAGAGTAGAGAGTCTTCTGCTTCAATTTCATCTCCAACTTTGACATAGACATCGATGATTGCTACATCTGTAAAGTCTCCAATATTTGGAATTAGTATCTGCTTTTCTGCCATATTCTCCCCCTAACTCAATCTTGGATTTGGTTTGTCTATATCGATATTATACTTACTAATTGCTTCACTCACCTTTTTATAAGGAATCGTCCCTTCATCTGCTAATGCTTTTAGGGCAGAGATTGCAATATAGTAGCGATCGACCTCAAAGAACTTCCTTAACTTTTCTCTTGAATCACTTCGACCAAATCCATCTGTTCCAAGAATTGTTACATGAGAAGACGGAATTAATCGTCTTATTTGTTCGCTATAAGCTCTTATATAGTCGGTACTGATTATAGCAGGACCTTCATGGTCGCTCATGAGGGAGGTTAGATAGGAAGTTTTCTTTTTCTCTTCTGGATGAGTAAGATTGTATCTATCTACTTCAATTCCATCATTATGAAGTTGATTTACACCTGGGATACTGAAGATAGTAGAATCGACATTAAAATCTTCTTTAAGAAGGTTTGCAGCTTCTAAGATTTCTCTAAATATTGTTCCACTTCCTAACAAGTTCACTTTTAACTTACTATTTTTGTTAGCTTTCTTGAAAATATAAGCTCCTTTAATAATACCTTCTTCAACACCTTTGGGCATCTCTGGATGTGTGTAGTTTTCATTCATAAGGGTAATGTAGTAGAAGATATTCTCATTATCTTTGTACATTCTTTTTAATCCATCTTGAATGATTACAGCAAGTTCGTAGGAGTACGTTGGATCATACGCAAGACATGTTGGGTGAGTAGCTGCAATAAGAAGGCCATGCCCATCTTCATGCTGTAAGCCCTCACCATTTAATGTTGTTCTTCCTGCAGTAGCTCCCATCAAAAATCCTTTTGCTCTGCTATCACCTGCGGCCCATATAAAGTCATCAACTCGCTGAAAACCGAACATCGAGTAGAAGATATAGAACGGAATCATCGTAAGGCTATGATTAGCATAGCTCGTTGCAGCTGCAATCCATGAAGATATCGCCCCAGCTTCTGTGATTCCTTCTTCAAGGATTTGTCCTTTCACATCTTCTTTGTACCACATGAGAGAATCTGCATCTTGAGGTTCGTAGAGTTGCCCAGTTGGTGCATAAATTCCAATTTGTCTAAACAGTCCTTCCATACCAAAGGTTCTCGCTTCATCTGGAACGATTGGGACAATTCTTTTTCCAATCTTTTTATCTTTTACTAGCTTTGTGAGCATTCTTACAAAAGCCATTGTAGTCGATAATTCTCTCTCTTTAGAGCTTTCTAACATCTCAGAAAAATCTTCTATTGAAGGAACTGTCAAAGTTTCACCTACAGGATTCCTGTAAGGAACGGGGCCTCCCATTGCTCGTCTTTGACGAGTAATGAATTCAGCCTCAGGGCTATGTGGTTCTGGTTTGATGAAAGGGAGAGCTTCTAACTTATCATCAGCGAGAGGGACGTGGTAGTGATCTCTGAACGCAATGAGAGATTCTTTATCCATATGCTTTTGGTTATGGGCTCCCATTGTTGCTTCAGCAGATTTTCCCATTTCCATACCCTTTTACTGTTTTAAAAATAATTACGGTTGGTTGTCCTTTATGGTTGTTTGCTTCTTGGAATGCTGCATAGATTTTTCTAGGATCGTGACCTCCTCGAGTAAGCTGCCATAATTCCATATCTGATTTATCGGCGACTAGGCTTTGTAAGTATTCATCATCTCCGAAGATTTTTTCCCGTAAATAAGCAGGGCCTTTAGTTTGTATAGTTTGGAACTCTCCATCTACCATTGATGAGAGTTTTCTAAGTAACATTCCTTTTGTATCACGTTCAAGTACCGAATCCCATTCTGTACCCCATATAACCTTGATGACATTCCATCCGGCTCCCCTAAATTTCCCTTCCAACTCTTGAATAATCTTTCCATTTCCTCTTACAGGTCCATCTAATCGTTGCAAGTTTGCATTTACTACACAGATGAGATTATCTAAGTTCTCTCTCGATGCAAGAGAAAGAGCACTTAAAGATTCTGGCTCGTCACTTTCTCCATCCCCCATAAAAATATAGACTTTTCGATCTCCATTTTCTTTAAGTCCATGAGAATCAAGGTATTTCATAAATCTTGCTTGATAAATTGCCATAGATGGTCCAAGGCCCATAGAGACAGTAGGAAATTGCCAGAAGTCAGGCATTAAGTATGGGTGAGGGTAGGATGGAAGTCCCTTTCCATCAACTTCCTGTCTGAAATTGAGTAGTTGCTCTTCTGTGAGTCTTCCTTCAACAAAGGCCCTTGCATACATACCCGGTGAAGAGTGGCCTTGGAAAAAAATTAAATCAGGGCCATATGTGGCATCTGGTCCTTTGAAAAACCAGTTAAAGCCAACTTCGTAGATTGCAGAAGATGAAGAAAAACTGGCAATATGGCCACCTAATCCTTTTCCTTCCTCATTTGCTTTTGCAACCATTGCCATTGCATTCCATCTTACAAAAGCTGAAACATTTCTTGCTATTAATGAATCTCCTTTGGGGATTACTGCTGTTTTATCTTGAATAACTGTATTTACATAAGGGCTTATTACCCCTGGAGAAGTGTTAACTCCGTTATTTCGAGCTTTTTGAGTGAGTTCACCAAGTAAGAAATCTGTTTTATCAGCTCCTTCATTTTTGATGACACCCTCAATAGAATCTAACCAATCTTGTGTTTCTAATGGGTCAGGATCGTGAAAAGTTGGTCTACTCATTACATATCCTCCAATTGCGAAGTAGTATCTAACTATCTACCAGAATGTTAATTATTGGCAGGTAGTATCTATAAGGTAACAATACTCCTTATTGATAGGCAACTCAATAATAAACTTTTAGAAATGATTTGAGATTTATACACAATACAAAAATATAAAATATTTACATTATTCACAAAAAACACGAATTACGAAAACTAACACAAAAATTGCTGACTTACGTCACATTATAATTAAAGGGTTATACCTATTACATGGTTAATAATTGTTAACTTTTTTAGCAAAAAATATACAAATAATAACTCTATAACTGATATATTGCGTAATTTTGTTCCTAAAAATAATTATTATGATATACTATTTTTACATGGAGCCAAGAAGAAAAATGTTAGAAGTTTGACGTCTTATAACATATGAGGAGAGTGTGTGATTTATCCTAAAGAAGCTAATACATCTACAAGTGGTACAAGAACTTCTCATGCTAAAGGACAAAAAGTGGAAGACATAGTCTCTGATAATAATCTACTTGGCATAGAAAGCATTACATCATTACTTGAAGGAATCTATAACTCAACCGGGATCGTTTCTTCAATTTATAATCTAGAAGGAAAACTTATTGCGAGCTCAGGCAAAGAGAGTCTTTGTTTAAAGTATTTTTCTTGTATTAGCGAATGTGTAACTCAACGCAACATGAGAAATAATTTAGCTTCAAATATTGTTAATGAGAATAAAACTTTTCAATACAGTACATGCATCAATGGATTAGAAGAGGTTGTTATTCCTATTATGGTAAGGGATACCCATGTAGCGAATCTTTTCTCGGGTCAATTCTTCTATAAGAAACCAGATATTACATATTATAGGAAACGGGCAAAAGAACTTGGATTTGATGAAAGTTCCTTTATACAAGCAATACATGAAATTCCAGTAATTGATAAAGTTAAGGTAAAAAAGATTATCGAATTCTTACTTTCAATTATCCACACATATTGTGATTTAACGCATCAGAGAATTGAGCTTATAGACCTTAACAATGAATTATGTTCGAGTACATTATCTCTTAAAGAGACTGAGAATAACTATCAGATGCTTTTTCATGAAATGTTAAATGGTTTTGCTTATCATGAAATTATTATTGATAAAGAGGGAAAGCCTATAGATTATGAGTATATCGATGTTAATCCTGCTTTTGAGAAGATCATAGGATTAGAAAGAGAGTGTGTAGTTGGTAAAAGAGTCCTCGAAATTTTTCCTGAAACAGAGCAATTTTGGATTGATACTTACGGGACCGTTGCAATCACGGGTAAGCCTATTATTTTTGAAAACTATTCTAAGAGTGTAGATAAGCATTTTCACGTGACCGCTTTTCAACCTTCTATAAACAAATTTGTTGCATGTTTATCGATATCTCAAAACGTGTAAAGGCAGAACTTGAATTAAAACGAAGAGTCAAGTATGAACAACTACTTTCTCATATCTCATTACAATCAATTTCAGTAAAAGATATCTCACTATTTAAACAAGAAGTAGTAGATGCTCTCGGGTCTGCACTAGAAGTATCAAGAGTCTATATTTATGAAAAAAGACAAGAACATATAAATGAGCATATGTATCAATGGTGTTCTAAAGGAATTCCTCCTCTAGAAGGTGATGTAAAGATATAATCATGTACTGGTGGGATGATATGTTGCTACATAACAACATCGTAGCTTGTTCAGATATTGAAGAAATCACAAATCCACAAGCTAAACAGATACTACAAGAGCAAGGAATACAATCAATATTTCTTATACCTCTATTTGTTAATGGAGAATATTTTGGATGTATCGGTTTTGATGATAGTATCGCTTTTAGAGACTGGACAGAGGCCGATATTGATATTCTTACATCGATTTCTCGGATTATTGCAACAGTGACAGAAAGAGCATTTTTAGAGGAGCATCTACAATATCAGTATACCCATGATTACTTGACAGGACTCTATAATAGAAGATATTTAGAATGTGAATTAAAACGACTTGAACCTGAGAAATATTTGCCTCTTTCTTTCATTATTGTTGATACAAACGGACTAAAACTTATTAATGATTCTTTTGGATATTCTATGGGAGATCAGGTTCTCAAGAAAGCAGCATCAGTATTAGAAAAGAATTGTGGAGCCTTAGATTTTGTTACTCGCTATGGAGGCGATGAATTTCTCATGATTCTTCCTTATACATCTGAGGATGAAGCAAAAGAACGCATTCGTATGATTCAGTTGATGGCAAGCAAAATAGAGATAGCTTCTATTCAGCTTACTCTTGCATTTGGTCTCTATACCCGTAAAAATAAAGCAGATGAATTTGAGACATGTTTTAAACATGCCGAAGATATGATGTATCAAAATAAACTCAACCAAAATAATTCAAATAAATATAAGACTATTAGGCTTGCACTAAATTCCTTGTTTTTGAAGAGTAGTAGAGAGTCTCAGCACTCAAAAAGAGTGAGTAAATTAAGTGAGTTTATTGCATCAAAAATGAATTTTTCTTCAAAAGAGGTGAGTAGAATACGTCTAGCGGGAATCTTGCATGATATTGGAAAAATTAGTATTCCGGAACATATTCTAAACAAAACCTCTACTCTTAATGAAGTAGAATGGTTGCAAATGAAAATCCATCCCGAAACTGGGTATCGCATATTATCAACAAGTAGTGATTTTATCGATATTTCCACAGCCATTCTAGAACATCATGAGAGGTGGGATGGAATGGGATATCCAAAGGAATAAAAGGAGAGGATATTTCAATACAAGCCAGAATTATTTCAATAGCAGACTCGTTTGATGCAATGACTCAGGCTCGACCTTACAAGGAGCCTATAAGTGAAGAACAAGCCATCGAAGAGATACTCACATGTGCAGGGACTCAGTTTGACCCCACCATAGCACGAGTATTTGTAGAACATTATCATGAATATTCATACAATTCAGTGGAAGTGTAAAATTAGATAATAATCCCCCGAGTGCATTGAAACTATTACACGCATTAATTTATAAAATGAATCATATTCCATATATCCTACTAATCGAGTGAATGATGTATCCCATATTGAAATACTACTTCTAAATTAGTAATGATACCCTTGCTTCATTTTGAGAAGGAAGCAATACATTCAGTCTATTTTTTTAAAAAATAATTGTCGTTTATTAATATTTACAACGTAGTAAGTTATGGTAATCAATTGATACCTTATCTTACATCTTAGAGAGAATTTCTTGTAGTTTAATGAGCTCAAAGTTGTTTAAGTCTTTCTTCAAGGTTTCTTAAGAAGAATCCTACATCACTGACGACCCCTATTGCCTGTCCACTCCCTCTATCACTTAGTTTAGTTACAACTGCTGGGTTGATATCAATACAAATCGTTTTTACATTTGAGGGACTCATATTTCCAACTCCAATAGAGTGGAGCATGCTTGAAAGCATGATGATTAAATCTGCCCCTTTTATTATTTCACTATATTGCTTTTGAGCTTCTATCATATCATTTACGGTCTCTGGAAGAGGACCATCATCTCTAATAGAACCAGCGAGAGAGTAGGGAATACCAGAGTTGATTATTTCATACATTAATCCACTTGTAAGGAGTCCTGTTTTTACTGCATTTTCTATAGAACCACAGCCATAAATTGTATTTATACTTCTCATATGGTGGCTATGACCATGTTCTGCAGCTATTCCTGTTTTTAAGTCTACACCAAGACTTGTTCCGAAGAATCTCAGTTCCAGATCATGGACTGCTATGGCATTCCCCCCGAGAAATCCACCTACATAACCTTCTCTAATGATTGAAGCTAACGCATCTGATCCCCCCGTATGTACTACAACAGGTCCTGCTACGACTATAGTCTTTCCACCCCGGTCTTTAATGTGTTTCATCTCTTTTGAAAGAGCTTCTACTGTCGCATCTACACTACGCTCGGAAGAGACCGTATTTGTCATAAAAGCAAAACTTCCTGGAGCTAATTCTTTTTTCTCTGATTGTGGAGGAAAAATTCTAATAGATTCACTCCCAACGACAACCTTATCACCTAATTTTAAATCTCTTAATTTTGTACAGATAAAACTAGATGAAAGATGATCATACACAATTGCACCATCCATTCGTTGCTTTTCTACTACATACCAAATTCCATTGTGATACACTTCTGTTTTATGATTGCTTGTTGAATAAAAAGAATCGGGAGCATGTTTGTCTCGATCAACTTCGCTAAATTGAACTGATGGAACTTCTTTCTCAAATATCCCAAAAAGCTTTAGAGCATCTATTATTGGCCTAAGAAGCTGATTGTCTTCAACAAGAAGTTCAATTTCAAGATGAGATGATTCCACTGGAGTTTTTCCCACACTAAAGGAAAGTATTCGATAATCACCACCTTTAGACAAAATAGTATTTAGAATATTTGACAATAACCCTGAATCTATTAAATGACCACTAGCTTTAAGTATCCTTGAATTCATTATGTACCTCATTATTATATATAGCTTACACATTAGTATGTGAATGACAAGAAAAAAACAACTACCAAACAAAGAAAACAGTTGTATGGAAATGACCTAACACATAGGATTATGTTACTTATACCTTACTTCTGCAAAGTGGCATACTCATACATCTAGGACCACCTCTTCCTCTTACTAGTTCTGATCCTTTGATAGGGATTACAGTAATTCCATGTTTCTCTAATGTTTCATTAGAAACAACATTTCTTCTGTATGCAACAACAACTCCCGGAGCAACAGCCAAAGTATTCGTAGAATCATTCCATTGCTCTCGAGCACTGGCTATAGAATCATCTCCTCCACTTCGAATGATATCGACGCTTGGGACCTTCAATGCTTTGCTGAGGGCCTTTTTCAGATTATCTTGTTCCGAAATTTGTAAAGAACCATGAGAATTACTTGTCATTGAAAAAAATCTTTAAAGAAGGTTCAACAACAGGAAATAAGCAAAATTTATCATAGTCGACCATAGTACATACAGTATCGAGGTGCATATAGGCTCGTGTGTAAGGAATTTGAATGACTAACACTTCTTTTAGCCCCTCTCCTCCTTGTTCAATTGGACTCATCATTTTTCTGGCAAATGATTCAATAGCCCATACATCGGTTCGAGCACTACTACCTATAACAGCGCACTGTTCATTAATGATGAGTATATCTCCGCCTTCTATACTACTTCCCATTGTATATCCAAAGTGAGTTCGTATAGAGGCAAAAGAGGATGGTAATCAGTAAGAAGTTTAAGAAGATAGCTCTCTCTTTTCTAAACTCTGCTTTCATTACATTAATATTAATTCCTCCATTCACGATTGTAGCTGGGTCTCTGGTGAAATAAAGGTTAGGAAGGGGTGATATATAATAGGGATAGGTATCTTTAATATAATATGAAAGAGTTTTTCTCTCACTAGATGAGCAACCTCAGATTTTAATACACCTCCAATGCAATAATTAACTAATTCAAGTGGGCTCGATGCTTTCAAGAAAGTAGTAAGAATCTCTTTTAAAGATGGAGATAACAAAAGAGATGATTCCACTAGATAAGAAGTTACTGCAGTGTGTAATTGAGTATCTTGAAAGATTTCTTCTAACAATGATTCCAGATAAAAGACTTGGGCACCATGTTCTTTTAAAGTTGTAGCAAAAAATCGTGTTCTATTTGCATTTGAGCAAGATAGGGAATATCTTCAAACAACATGGATTCCAAAAATTGAGGAGTTAAGGACTCTAGTTCCTTACCTGGTCTATGAAGCAGAACTGCTTTAAGGTGATCTACTTCTGAGGCAATATGAATAGGTGAATACATGTTATAATCCTTTTTTGTTATGTAATCAGAAGCATATAGTACAAAAAAGAGTGGGGCAAGAAAAATGTGCGAAGAGAAGTACACAATTATTCGTGAGTGAGTCGAGATGCGTAATCTAGGAACATCTCTATCTTAATCCTTTAATTCATTGTCTATCTTTTCTCATACATAATATCTATGAAATACTAGTTAGAGCTTTCTCTTTTCCCGTACAAGGATTAATGAGAAAACATCTAGTCGTGAGGCCTTAGAATTTTTTAGACTTCTTTTTTATAGCGACGATAAGAAATAATGAGCATGATAACAAATAATGGAATAAGTAAGAGAGCTATAAGGTTCCCTTTAAAGAGTTGCAGTGCCCAAAATCGTAGTGGATTTCCCCCGTCAGTCAAGCTTGTGATGAGTCTATCGTCAATCATTACAGTCCCGACTTCTTTGCTTAATCTTGTAATAAGCGGGGCCAAGTGAGTTGCGATTAAAAGATAAGAGATAACGAGAGGGATACCAGCAATAATCGTTCTAAAGACATTTCCTCTAAATATGAGCACCATAACTGATACTTGCGAAATCAAGGCTACAAGGTCTCCTAAGGGGAGAGTCTTATTCCCTTTGACAATGAGAGCTAAGAATATTGCTATTGGCATTAAAATGATTCCAGATGTTAAGATCGATTTATTGTGCAACACAACGCCACTATCAAGAGCTACAAGTAAGTTGTCTTTATGTGGGAATCGTTTTTGTACAGCTTTTCTTAAGGTTAAAGAAACATCTCCCATTCCCTTTCCGATGAGCGCACCACATTGAGGGAGAATGAACATGACAGCAGCTATGTGTACACATAGTTCAAGAGTCTCTTTTTAGAGGGTACTTTGCTAACACTCCAAGAAGTAATCCTACAAGAGCACCAATAACCATTGGCTCACTCAAAATACTCACCTCTTTATCACTCTTTTGTGGATTATAATCTATCTTTTTATGAAAGGAATTCGGTCAATGATTGCATCAAGGAATTGAGCATAAGGGAGTAATCCAACAGAAGAGAGGGGAGAGATGGTAATTCCATCTAAATCCATCTCCCTTTTTACAGCAGGGGCAGCCCAGTCAGCCATTTTTATGGTATATATTGCAATCAATGCAGTTGCTACTAGAGCTAAGATGATACTATCACTAGCATTAAGTACTAATGCCCCGAGCATTGCAAAATGCCAATAGTTCCATATATCGAGGTAAATAGTTCTTGTGAGATTGAATGTGAGCATCACCATATTGATAATAATAATTATTGGAATTGATAAGTGAGCAATAGGAGAAGCCCATGTTATTGCAGCAAGAGGAGGCCAGCCGACATCAAGGATTGGTAGATCAATATTTCTCATGATCATGAGATCTCTTACTGCTGGGTTTATATTACTTACAAAGAAGTCAAAGGCAATAAAGATTCCAGCAAACCCAGCTCCTAACTGAAGTACAGAAAGAAATGCTTTTCTAAGTGGCATTCGTATAATAATTGCAATGATAAAAATGATTATTGGTAACATTACATATGCTTTAAATTGAAAAATAGATCAATTATTGTTTTAAGTACTCCATGCATTCTTTTCCTTTTCTTTGGGCAATATGTTCTCTATATACTTGATATAAATAGGATACTTTTTTGCTAATTCACGTTCCAACCTGATGACAATAATTCTCATCGATATAGTCGTTCTTGGTGATGAACTACTCATAATAGATATTTCATGTGCTTTTCATTAAAAAGGCAACTAACCAATATCAGCAAATTGCAAAATGATAATAGTATAATTCTATGCGTCAAAGTGAAGAGGACTTCATCGATTATTCGAAAAATTACAATCAATAGCGCAAAGTTACTTTATACTACTTAATCAAAAAGAATTAGTAAAGACTAGGTAGCAAATCATTCACACACTCTCTTAATACTCCAACATGTGATACGATTAGAATATGTATGTATGAAAGGCACAAATCAGATATTTTCTAATTAACATTTCAGTGGTTTTATAATTATACCTGATACTCCCAGACATAAAGGAAGATAAAGTTGCTCATTTACGTCTCTGGAAAATGTATATCAACTCGAGTAAATGTTTTGATGAAATCAATATCTTCTACACCAAGTTGACCCTCTTGGTTATCACCTAACACCCACAATGAACCATCTTGTTTTACACAGAGCGTAAAATTATGTCCAGCTGAGAATGAAGTTACATTCTTCAAGAGAGGATATGGTTTTAAGATGCAGTAGCTAGATTCTGGAGGCATAACATCAAGAAGAATGTTTCCAAATCCCCAGAGAGTTCCCTCATCATCAAGTGCAAGCGAATGGGATGCTCCAACATCTATACTCACAATGTTGTTCATGATATGTAAGGGGATTGAACTCGACTTTTTAGTCCCATTACCAAGTTGACCAGAGCTGTTTCTTCCAACACTGTAAAGTGTATTATCTGCTCTTAGTATTAAAGCGTGATACATACCAGTTGAAACATGTATTACCTCATCCATTATATACATAGGTTCTTTACTATCATCGGTGGTTCCATTTCCTAATTGACCGAAGCTATTAAGACCAGCTGCCCATAGTGTTAAATCATTTTTAATGAACATAGTGAAATTCTTCTCAGAGGAAATCTCAATAACTGAATTAGCCACTAGTCGTGGTACTGATGAAATAGTGAAAAGATAATTCTGATTTGGCAAAAATGAATTTGCTGAATACCCAATTATCTCTAATGGGATATCAACAAGATTTCCAACACGGTACAAGTTGTCATTTGAGTCGATATAGTGACTATGATCAAAACCAGCTTCTATTGTTTGCATATTAAAAGTAACGATTACTGGTTCGACTCTATTTTCAAGATAGTCCTCTAAACCTAGCTGAAAATAACCATTATCGCCAAAAGCATAGACTAACCCACTACTGTCAAGTAACAATGAGTGGGTATAACCTGCTGAAATAGTTTCTATATCACTTTCCATTCGAACAGGAAGAAACGTGGAACTTTTTCCTATTTGGTTTCCCAATTGACCGTCGTTTCCTAAGCCAGAAGACCACACATTTCCAAAGGCATCAAGTAAGAGAGAGTGTTTACTTCCTGCTGAAACTTTAGCGATTGGTATTTCTGGTTCCTTATAGTTTAATAGTGTGTGAGAGGGGAGTATGGTTTCATTACTATAATTCTCTATTGATAGGTTTTGTAAGGTTCCTGCTGATATGGACTTAACCTTCACTAGTTCAGCTTCATCGTCTTCGTCTGCATCTATCATAGTATCAATCGTCTCTTCTTGGAAAAAGATTGAATCGTTCTCTTTTTCCTCATCACTCTCTTCTATTTCTGTTGTTTCTTTTAATACTTGATGTAGAAGTACATCCATTGAAAAATATAGCTATACACATGACTGAAGCAATCAAACATAAAAGTATAGCAACCCTCGTTCCTTCATTGACATTATTATTCTCCATGGAAGACTCCTATTGGTAGAATCGAAATCAAAGAACAATTATCAGGTTTTATATATCACCTAGCTAGAATGATAGCTTATTTTTTCTATTTGTATAGATGTGATGTTATTAGTAGAGCCTCAAAAGTTTCAAACATACAAACAGAACTTATACACTCTTTTTCGATATTTGAAGATGATGAGAAAAAAGTTGAATACTTAATCATACGTTCACATAATTATCTAGAAATCGTACCATGCTCCAATAGCAATATATTGTTCTACTTGCAGGTTATTCCAGGTTGTGGGGGATGGTGAAATTGTGTGATTGAAGGATGCAATCTGTACTCTTCCATGATAATATTCAAATCCAAAACGAAATCGTTGGTTGCTATGAGGTGTATTCATGATTCTCCCTATCTGAATTGTAGTACTTGGGAACCAAGAACTCTCTTGATATCCGCTGGTATTGATAGCAAGATACCACCTTTGAGAGTATAGTTCAGGGGAGGGCCATTGTATTTCCAACCCAATATTTGCCTGCCAAGGAAATGAATTGTATCGAAGCATATAACGTAACATATTCATTGAATATCGTGCTTCAGCATATATTCTTATGAATGGAGAAAGATGGATTGACAGTCCTTCCATAAGTGAATCTCTTACATAGTTCAATGCGTAGGTTTCTCCTTGGAGGAGATCCTGTTCATCAGTGATAGGAAGATTAAGTACCCCGTATTTTGCTAGATATTCATCGCCCACGTGACTTGAGAGGTGGTGAAATCCAAAACGAAAAGACATCTGTGGTGTGAGGCTGAAATTCAGTGTTACAAAGCCAGATCCCTCCCACCCAAAATTTTCCAAGTTGTCTTCAAATGAATCGAATAATGCGATTATACCAGCTCCTATTGAAAGTTCTATCGTTAGGGGGTTATGTGACAAGGGCTTGATTCGAAACAGGCTTTGTGCCCCTCCAAACTCTAAAACCTCTCTGAGACTGATACGAGAACTATCTTCAATAGTGTCAATGTGTTGATTCGTATATACAGGAAAAGATAATGAGAAGCGTGGGAAGTTCTGATCTGCAATTGGTGGAGGGTAAAGTGAGTCCTCGGGGACTAAAGTCCATGCGGAAGTTGCTACAAGCGGTAAAAAAACACATAAGAAAAACAGAAGGACAAAGAAGGTCTTCATCCATTTCAACCTATAGCCCATGCAAGCCACCTTACAAGATGTTGGCATCGACACATCCACAGATATGACAAGGTTTCCATTTCCTCACCATAGTGAATATAAAGCTTATCCTAAGAAGTAATTCGATGACAAATATTACAATGAGAAAAATTGGATGTCAAACAATTTTGTTGGATAAGAAATCTTTATCCCATCACTATATTCTTGCCCTGAGCTTTTGCCTCATATAGTTTTTTATCAGCATTATTAATAAGTTCATCGAGATCCATTTCCTTGTAAAGGGATTTCACTCCTATACTAACAGATACCTTTATGTTCGTTTGATCAGTAACAGTGATCACTGTATGTGCAATAGATGTTCTGATTCGTTCAGCAACTGTGAGAGCTGCTTCAAGATGTGTATGAACCAAACCAATGAGAAATTCATCTCCTCCGTATCTGCCAACGATATCAAAACAGCGTACTCCTGATTTTATTAGAGCTGCTACTTTTGTTAGGACTATATCTCCACTACTATGTCCATATTTATCATTCACGATTTAAATCCATCAATGTCTAGCATTAGAATACTTAGTGGGAGCTCATTCGAATGTACTTTATTGAAAACCTCTTGCAGCAATTGATAAGAATATTGTCGAGTATAGGTTTGAGACAATGAATCATATTGCGCCATTTCTTTAAGGCGCCGACCTTCAATCTTTTCTGTGATATCCATACAGCTGCCGATGAATCCAATGAATTCTTTATCCTGATTGTAAAAGGGGATTCCTCGATCATTTATCCATCTGTATTGACCGTCGAACCGTCGAAGGCGATAATCCATTTCAAATGGTTGTTGAAGTTTAAAATTATCTAGATAAATCTTTACGCATCTGTCTAAATCATCTGGATGAACACCTGATGCCCAGCCAAATCCATATTCTTCTTCTATTGTATGCCCAGTGAAATCAAGCCATGTTTTATTGAAATAATCGCACTCAGTGCTAAGATTTGATCTCCAAATCATATTGGGAGAAGATTCTACAATCAGTCGATATTGCTCTAAATCCATCATGATGTCATTTCCTTTTTACGGCTGAAATCTGTTATATAGTACAACCATTCGATAAGGTTGAATTCAAAAAGATGCTTCCTTCTGAATAATTGGTAGTTTTCCATGTTGCCCTAAAGCAAATACCTCCTATGTCCTATTGCAAGAAAAAGATGATTCATTTTTCATATATGGTAGATGATTTTCCAAATGAATTTTGAATCTTTTTTTCTTATTAATCTGTAATTATAAACTTCTTATTCCTTTCACTGCAACAATATTTACATTCTTTTTTAATATTTACAATCTTTTTTATATTCAATACAGAAATGATGTATTTGTCCTATTTTCATTAGATAATTCCTTATTGACTTCAAAAGTATCACAGTCTATGATGAGCCTTACTTACAGGATTTATAAGAGTTTCTGGTTATCTTTGCTACCTATCAGCAATTCCCACCCTCCTAATCATTTTCTATAGGATATGCTCGTGAAATTACATGGTAAAACAGAATTAGCACTGCTGTTTCTGGTGTTGATTCTTCTGATTCTTACTACGGTGGGATGTGCTTCTCAAATGCGAGGTTCTAGACTTGAACCGAAAGAAGTGGGAATCGACCTATCTCTTTCTGGACCAATAGCTCAGATGGATGGAGTCTATCCAATTCCATTTCCTTCTCTAGGTGTCAGGTATGGACTCTCTGAAAGGGTTCAGTTGGGTGTATCATATGTCCCAGTTCTTCATGTGATTCGTCCAGTCGTCATGTTTCAACTAATCGAGGGTAATTTGGCATATAGTCGGCTGATTCCTTCTGTTGATGTTGCCATCGAGGTGGGAGTAAGAACAGACTTCAGTGACTTTATCTTTTATCCAAGATTAGATCTTGCTACAATATGGCACTTTGAACCTGTTAGCCCTTATATTGAGGTTTGGACTTTTTTTCTGATTCGCAATCTCTTATGGATGGTGCATCTCCACTTATTTCAATTAATATTGGTGCCAATTGGCAAATTCTCCCATGGCTCGATATGAATGCAGGTCTTATGTATTGGGGAATCAATAAAGACTATGGGTATGCCACTACTTCAGGTGACGCATCTGGTACACCTTGGGTTCTAACAGCTAACGGAATGGGAGCTGTCGGAATTACTCTCGGTTTCGGCCTTACCTTTGAGGATAAATAATGAAACATTCAACAATTTTCTTTAAACATATTATTCTTGTTCTTATATTATGTGTGATGATTTTGCATCATCATGTTCATGGGAAGCTTTTGATCCTCTAAACAAACCTTCAAGCACTTTTAATGGTACTTATAATTTTGAAAATCCTTGGTGGAACGACAAACTCACAATAGAGACTTATGTTGATGAGAGAGAAAATGAGATATTTGCATTCTGGATGGAAAAAGAAGAAGACAGCCCTGTAATCATATACTTCCATGGAATTGGTGGGAATCTAGGGACCTATGCTTCCCACATACGGTATCTATATGAGAATTCTCCATTCAGTATATTTGCCATTGATTATCCCGAATCGGGAATGAGTCGAGGAAACAGGAGTGAAGAAGATCTTTATGCTAGTGCACGAGGAGCTCTTAATTGGGTTGTAAACGAAACAGCTCTTTCTCTTGATCAGATAGTAGTCTATGGCTTCTCTCTAGGAGCAGCTCTTTCAATTAAATTGGGGAGTGAGAATGCTACCTTGCCAGTGGTCAGCGATGGAGCTTTTACTAGTTATGGTGATTGGATGCCGACTGTTTCTCATATTAATTTTGTGTTGCCAGGAGAGAACAAATTCGACAACCTTTCACACATCAAACAAGTTCAGGGACCAAAACTCTTTATCCATGGTACTGATGATAGACAAAATCCTTATTGGATGACAGAAGCTCTGTATGAAGTTGCTACAAATAACAAAACATTTATTACAATCGAAGGTGCGGGACATATGTTTAGTGTAGAACATGAGAGTGCTCATCCAGATCTCTATGCTCAAATAATGGATGAATTAGAACTCCTCGTTAGTGTTCCTTAATCTCTTAAGGTAATAAGTGATTCCTCTAAAAAAAAATACTCGATTGAGTATCGAGGTGTGGTGTATAATATTCGGTGGTCAAAAATTTTTAAAAAAGAGAGGATAGTGATCATGAGTTTAACGTTAGCTAATAGTGTGAAAGTTACTGAACACGTGCAACATTACCAAATTAGCAATGGCATGAACATCTACACCTGCATCGTTTCAGCACCACTTCAAGGGAAAACTGCCCTATACATCCATGGTGGTGGTTCCGGAGGGAACCATACCATGATTCTAAGACCCGCTAAGTGGTTAATTGAACAAGGATTTTTCAATAAGGTAATCTTACCCGATCGAAGAGGGGAAGGACTAAGTACACCCCTTACAAAAAAACTTTCGATAAAAGATCATGCAAAAGATATGAAAGCTCTATTGGATGTATTAGATATTCATGAAAAAATAACAGTCATTGGAATCTCCTATGGAGGACCAATTGCAATCGAATTAGCTAGTTTAGATCCAAGGGTAGAGGAAATAATCTTAATGGCTTCTTCTCCATCTTTGAAGAAAGTGAAAGGAATTCAAGGATTCTTATACAGGACTCATCTATTGGAAAAAATCACAAAGAGCTTTTATAAGAAGAATTTGGGAAAGCTAGCAACAACGTATCCAAGTTTCGAGAATGTTTATGATCTGAAAAACAATAAAGAACTCACGAAAATTCTTTGTAGATGCAATCAATCAAACAGATAGAAACATGCTTGAGAGTATGATGTTGCAAAATGCCTCAACTCTTGATCAAGATAATAATGAAATTGATGTCGATATCAAGCTTGACATCCCCATTCTTCAAATAATTGGTAGTGAAGATGAGATTTGGGAAACTGATATGAGTGAGTATAAGAACAGATTCCCGAATATAAAGACTTGTATTATTGAAGGAGAGAAGCATAAGGGTGTTATTTTGAACGCAAAACCGTTTTATGAGGCCTAAAAATATGTATTTCAAAGGCCATGGTGATACGTGAAAAGAATCATCAAAAGGGAAGAGCAAGAGATATCTATTGCTCATTTGCTTGGGCTCATATTCATTCCAACAACACTCTTAACTACAGCATATATAGCAATTGGGCAATTACAAGACGCGATTCCATCAATTCTACTCTTTTTCCTATTAGCATCTGTTATTCTATTCCCTTTAGAGTTAGGCATTATTCTTATTGGAAGTAAAAAGAAATATGGAAGCTATTCTTTAAAAAGTGCATTTTCTGATCACAAGAATATGAGTCTCAAAAAATCCTTCTCTATGGAATTCTTCTTTTTGGGTGTGCAGGTCTTATGTCTTTAACAATCGCCCTTTAGAAAATATATTGACTCAAGGCCTTTCTAATCAATTGTATCAGAATATTCCGGTCTATTTTCATTGGGACAATATTGAATACCTCAAACAATATTCAAAGAATATCGTTCTTATAACCTGTGTGGCTTTTTTTATCTTTAATGTAATTATTGGTCCAATTGTAGAAGAATTATTCTTTAGGGGTTTCCTTACATCAAAGATTCGCAGATTCGGTACATGGTCTCCTTTTGATTATTACGGTGTTATTTTCTCTCTATCACTTTTTGGCTTCCGTTTAATAATATATTTCGAATTATGATTTTTTTCCCTGCAGCATATGTCGCTTGGAAAGAAAAAAATATTTATATCTCGATGGTATTTCATTGTCTTTGTAATTTGTTTTCAACGATTAGCTTTATTCTTGTGGTATATGTTGCTTAATAAATGAACTGCATAAAAAATCATCTAGAAAATGAAATTATTAGGAACCAAATTGAATATTATATGCTAAAGTATGGCTTGTTTTATCACAGTAAATTGAAAAGGGAAAAGAATGGGATTATTAATACATCTTGTACGAAATGATTTTAAGCGAAACCGAGTAATTACAACAGCTCTAACTGTTTTCCTTATTCTCTCTGCTCTATTGATGGCAGGTGGTTTGCGAATTACAGGTACAATGATTTCGTCATTACAAGGGCTTAATGAATTGGCAATGCCACCGGAATACCTGCAGATGCATAAAGGTACATTTGATGAAGAATCATTTGCTGATTTTGTAGAATCCCATGACTATATCAAGGATTCACAAGTAGTGAAGATGCTTAATATAAACAACGCAAACATCATCATTCAGGGACAAACGTTAGAAAGGAATTTGATGGATAATGGATTTGTTATTCAAAATCAACACTTCGATTTTCTCTTACATATGGATAATGACATTGCTGTTGTGCAAAAGGGAGAGATTGGGGTTGCCATATATTATGCAATGGAGATTGGTGTTAAGGTTGGAGATATCATTTCATTCAACAAGGGTGATTATCGAAAAGATTTGACTGTCTCTACCCTAATTCGAGATGCTGCTATGAATGCACCACTCGCTTCTTCAAAGCGCTTTTTTAGTTGTTCAAGAAGATCTTGATGATTTAAGCCAGAATATGGGTGAGTGGGAATATATTTTTGAATTCCTCTTAGAAGAAGATGCATCTACGGCAACCTTACAGAAGGACTATATTGATGCTGGGATGCCTTCAAACGGTGCTGCTATAACTGGAAGTCTTGTTACTATTTTGAATAGTCTCTCTTATGGTCTTGTCGCATTAATCATCATAGCAATAAGTATATTATTAGTATTGATGTCTCTCCTTTCTTTATCTTATATCATTAAAGCAACCCTAGCAGAAGAAAACTATACCATTGGAGAGTTGAAAGCAATTGGAATTTCTAATAAAGAAATTCAAAAACTATACCAGATGAAATATATAATTCTTGGATTGGTTGCCGCTGTAGTTGGTTATCTCCTTGCAATTCCTTTCGGTAATTTCTTCTCGGCGTCAGTTATCCTGTACTGTGGGGAAGGTGCTAGTGGATGGATGAAATGGCTTTACCCGTTAATGGGAGTTGTCTTACTTAGTCTCATCGTCATAGTTAGTTGTCGTAGAATTATTGGTAAGAATCTTAACAGTACTCCCCGACAACTTATGCAGGGTGAGAACAATGTAAAGAAAGAAGGTCATTATTTCTTACCAGAAAAAGGATTCAAATATCGCAATCTTTCAATTGCATTAGGTGAATTGAAATGCAAATGGAAAGAGTATATTGTGATATTTCTTGTATTTGTATTCTCTACTTTTCTGATTCTCCTCCCTATGAACATGAGAAGTACCATTGAAAATCCCTCTTTTATTACCTACATGGGGTTGCCGAGAGTGATATCCGCATTGATATTCAGTACAGTAAGACATTGGTTGAGCAAAAAGAATCAGTTCTTTCCTATCTTGAGAATGATCCTGAAATTGAGAAATATGCAATTTATACATATGGGTATATGCAACTTCAAAATACGAGTGGAGAATGGGAATATATCCGTGTTCAAAGTGGTGATGAAACTGAATTCCCTTTACAATATCTCAATGGGAAAGCCCCTGATGGTTCTCAAGAAATGGCTCTTTCATATATGAATGCTTCAGATTTAGGGAAAGAAGTCGGTGATTCAATTGCTGTTATACATGAATCAGAAGAAAATCAGTTCACGATATCTGGTATATACCAAGATGTCACCTACGGAGGAAAAACAGCCAAAGCAGTAGTTGATTATGATGATGAAGAAGTAGAAGTCTATATCATCTATCTGAATGTGGCTGATGGTGTATCAATTGAAGATAAAACAGACGAGTTGAGAAGTATTCTTCAAGAAAGCAAAGTAACTCCGGTAAGTGAGTTTGTTTCTCAAACTCTAGGTGGAATCACTGATTATATGGGCATGGTGGAAATATCTGCAATTGTAATTTCATTATTCTTGATAATGTTGATTTCTGTGATGATTTTACGCCTAATTACAGCGAGAGAACATAGTGCCATTGCAATTAAGAAAGCAATTGGCTTTTCTAATAAAGATATAAGGATACAATTCGGACTAAGGATTCTCATGATTGAGATTGTGGCAATAATAGTAGGAACACTCCTTGCTAACTTTTTGGGTGAGGCGATAATGGGAATGATCTTTGCCTCTATGGGTGCACATAAGATTACCATGCTAGTAGAACCTCTATCGGCTTATCTCCTTTCACCATTAATCCAGATTTGTGTTGTCTTTGTAACTGTGCTTTTAGGTACTAAAGTAGTAAAAACTATTCATATTAGAGATCAAATAATGGAATAGGGGAGATAGTATTATGATAAAAATCGATAAAATAAGTAAATCATTTAAAAAGACTAAAGTTCTACAGGAGATCTCTTTTGAAATACAAAGGGGAGATTTTATTGCAGTAATGGGCTCTTCCGGTTCAGGCAAATCAACACTTTTGTACAGTATAAGTGGTATGGATAGTATCAACTCTGGTGACGTATTGTTTGAAGGAGTAAATATTTCTCACATGCAAGAGATTGAATTGTCAAAAATTTCGTCTACATAGAATGGGATTTGTTTTTCAGAATGTGCAAATGTTAAAGAATCTATCAATATTCGATAATATTACTCTTCCAGGACTCGTTGCAAAAAAAGAGACAGTAGCAGAAGTGAGAAACAGAGCAGCAGAGCTCATGAAACACATGGATATTGAAGGTCTTGAACACCGAGATATACGAGAAGTCTCTGGTGGTCAACTCCAAAGAGCATCTATATGTAGAGCAATGATAAATAGACCAGATATTTTATTCCTAGATGAACCAACAGGAGCTTTGAATTCCTCCGCTAGAGAACAGGTGCTTGCAATACTTGAAGATTTAAATCGTGATGGAATGACAATAGTGACCGTTACTCATGATTCTCGAGTTGCTGCAAAAGCAAAAAAAATAATCTACATCATAGATGGTAGGATTGCTGGAAGTAAAGAATTTTTGAACGAAGAAGATAAAGAAATGAAGCTGAATGATTGGATAGCAAAATTTTAATTAGAAGTATAGAGATGATTGATAATTTTTACACATCTTGTTGTAAATCAAAAGAAGATATTTCGAAGAAGGATAACATTATTGTGCAATCTGAAAATAATTGGATACTAACTTGAAGCTACAACAAAGAACACAAAAGAAGATCATGAAAATTATTGGATGTAGTATTGTAGGAGGTCTGTTACTATTTTCAATTATATCGATGGTGATTTCAATTGTTGTTTACAATGGACAATTTCCAAGATATGAAAGACATGATATAAGTGTTTCAGCAGGTTTGCGCTATGAAGATCTAAAAGAACGATATCCAAGAAGATTGGTGAGTTTCAAATCAGGTCCTAATCGACTACAGGGATATGTCTATGGTGTGAATCAAGCGAAGGGTCTTGTAGTAGTGGTTCATGGTCTTGGAGGAGGGGCAGATAGTTACCTTTCTCAAATTACCTATTTTGTTGATCAGGGGTGGCGTGTCTTTGCCTATGATGCAACTGGCAGTTTTGACAGCGAGGGTAATTCTACAAAAGGTTTTCCTCAGGTACTCATTGATCTAGATGCCGCCTTGATGTACATAGAATCACAGGAAGATTTTGCTTCTCTTCCAGTTCTCTTATTTGGACACAGTTGGGGCGGTATGCAGTTGCTAATATCTTACACTATGATTATAACATTCAAGGTATTGTCAGCGTCTCTGGTGCAAATAGTCCAATGGAAATGATTATTGAGCAAGGTCGTAATATGATGGGTAGCTTTGTGAATACGCAATACCCAACCTTATGGCTGTATCAAAGGATGTTATTTGGAAAGACAGCTTCGTTGAATGCTTATGATGCAATACAACAAACAGATACACCTATCTTTATTATTCATGGCACAGAAGATGAGCTTGTAGCTTACGATGGGAGCTCTATAATCTCTCACTTTAAAAAGAGCCCTCCTATTAATGTCAGAACTCTATCAATCAGTGATGAAGGACGAAACGGACATGACAATCTATTTCGCTCCCACACCGCTATAGTTTACATTGATGAGATCAATATCGAGTATGGAGAACTTTATCAAACATATGAACAAAATATCCCCTATAACATCAAGCAAGAATTCTACTCTACGATTGATAGAGCTCTAGCACAAGATATAAACAAAGATCTAATGGATGAGATTGATTCATTTTTTATCAATGCTATTAAGAAGGTTGAACAGTAGAATCATACAAGAAGTAGATAACTAGAAAAGAATTTGAGAATGAACAGAAAAACACAAAGGGATGAAAGAAGAGCATGATTATTATGTTAGCAGTGAGTATTCTTGAAATCTCTTTTGCACTATTTTCTATTATCACCAAGTCTCACTATCCAAAAGAGAAAAGCATTCTTAGGATTATCTATGCTGTAGTTTTTGATACTCGTAGTTTCACCTGTGATTGATTGGGGTTTTCGTTATTATGCTATATGTTTTGTGTTGATTTTGTTAGCGATTATCTCTGTAATACATCTGATTAGAAGAAAGGGGCATACACGAGAGTATCGTGCCCTCTGTGCTCTCCTAAAGGCCTTCGGAATAATCTTGATTGTATTCACCTCTAGCATACCTTTACTGCTATTCCCTTATCCAAAAGAAATTATTGAGACTACAGGTATATACCAAGTGTTAACACAAGATTATACCTATACAGATGAAAGTCGTATTGAAACCTATACCGATTCTGGAGAAAAGAGAAGACTGAATGTGCAGTTTTGGTATCCAAATACGAATAAAGGAGAATATCCACTTATACTATTTTCTCATGGAGGACTAGGGATTAAATCAAGCAATGAATCTCTTTTTAGTGAGCTCGCAAGCCACGGATATATAGTGTGTTCGATTGATCATACCTATCAATGCCTGTATACAACCGATGAAGATGGAGCGACTACATGGATAGATCTAGGGTATATGAGGGAACTATTCAAAGAAGATCCTCGTTCTAATATAGAGTTAAGTTATGAGTATTATCAGAAGTGGATGAACATCCGAACTGAAGATATTAATGTTGTTCTAGACACAATAATTTCAAAAGCAGGTTCTGAAAATGATGATAAGGTATACAGCCTTGTTGATATTTCAAAGATTGGAGTTATGGGACATTCATTAGGAGGCTCTGCAGCTCATGGTATTGGTAGAATAAGAGAAGATGTTTTGGCCATAATAACTCTCGAGTCACCATTCATGTGCGATATTCTCGGCATTGAAGAAGGGGAATTCATTTTTGAAGATAGGATGTATCCACTTCCAATACTTAATATCTATTCTGATAGTGCTTGGAATATTCTAGCAAAACGAGTCCAATATAAAGCAAACTATACCATGCTTAATGAGAGGAACCCTACCACCTACAATCTTTACATCAGCGATGTTGGACACCTTGGACTTACCGATTTTGGTCTCACAAGCCCATTTCTCACACGCATTATTGATAGAAAGAAATCAACGATTGAACAACAGATAGATTCTTTAAAGAAGATTAATATGGTTTGCCTTGAATTCTTCAACACCTATCTTAAAAACGAAGGAATGTTTAATTCTGATACACTTATTGGGCTACATATCTCTTCAAACAATTGAACATTGCTCACTTTCTAGAATAACCAATTTAAGCTGTTATATAATAATTTAAAGTTACACATTTGTATTTCTTTCTCTATTCTGATATTCAATTCCCTATTGATGCAATGTGGGATGAATGATTTTATGCGTATGTCATCGGTTGAGATTAATGAGACAATGATAAAAATATTTCTCCACTGATTACTGTCAAAATTGTTGACTTCAAACATTCTTAGCCGTATATTTATGAGAAGTTGTAGTATGTTTTATTGTAGCAATCCATAGATTATTCCATACAATGTAAATATTTGTACATCAATAGAATCTCGAGAGAAAGTTGTCCTATCCCAAAATAAGAGGTAAAGGTATGAAAAAAAGTAGCTGGCTAATGTTTTCGTTAGTGTTATTGGTGTTCGTTGGAATTGGATGTGTTATAGATAGGGCAGACGGTCCTTCTGCACCAAGTGAATCTATAGTGGGAGTATTCCCAGTTGCAGCAACATCGATTGAACTCTCAGGTTTCTCAGCAAATACAATTGGCTTAGAAGCAGTTGTAGCGATTAATGGAAGTACATATGGCTCTTATGGTGATTTGATTGTTGATGGAGCTGGAAAGGCAGAAATAACAGACCTTAGTGGAGTTTCAACAGCTTCAAAGGTGAGAATCAGGGTAAAAGAAACGGCTTCTACATTAGCTGGGAGCTATAAAGAGATATCAGTGACTGAATTCATATCATATGAAGTAGGAGAAATTGGACCCTCTGGTGGATATATATTCTATGTTGATACTGAAAATGATTTTGATTGGACTTACCTAGAGGCAGCCCCTTATGGATGGTATCAAGGAGCAACAGAATTCAAATGGAGCATATTCAGGAGATGATGATCCCTCTTTTCAGTGGGGTGCAAATGGTTATACAGTTATTCCATCAGTAACAGGAACAGCAGTTGGTACTGGAGAGACAAGCACAGCGAATATTGTGAGTTATCATGATGGCTTAGATACTTATGGAAGCTACTATACTAATGCGTCACAGTATGACGCAAATAATGATGGAACAGTGGCAGCAAAAGTGTGTGCTGAGTATTCGTTAACTGTAGAAGGCACGACATATGATGACTGGTTCCTCCCATCAAAAGATGAATTAGATTTGATGTATGACAATCTGAAAAATAAAACTCCGGCTCTGGGTAATTTTTATACCACACGCTATTGGAGTTCCTCGGAGAGCAGCGACAGCCTCGTGTGGGGACAGTACTTCCTCAATGGGCTTCAGGACGACAGCAACGGTAAGGTCAATGGATTCATGGTTCGTCCTGTGAGGGCTTTCTGATGAGCCATTCAACTATTTAACTATTTAAATTATGAAAGTAAATTATTACGTAATGTGCAGGGGGCTTTCTGTCCCCTGACTAATTACAAACATATTTTATACCTCTTATCTAATTTTTAAACCAATTGGATTAGCTTCTTTATTTACGATGTATGGTTGTTTGATGACGAAAATAGAGATATTCATAGGGAGCTATTTGTTGAATTTTTAATTGAATTGATTACAGAGATTCAAAAGAAAGCACATTTCATTTATCAGGAGATAGATAATCTATCACCTTCAATCAGGAACCTTCCCTGAAAGCCAGCATGAGCTCCTCTGGCCAGGTTCCAGAGAAGGAGGTACAGGGAACCAATACTACTCAAAAGAGTCTCATATAGAAGAATGGCTTTGCCCTGTCTTACTGAAGTATTTTGATAAAGCTTAAAGAACTTTGTATGCAAGAGCAACGGAATGTTAGTTAAAGTTGCAATATGTTCATTTGTATTAGTAGAGAGGGGGTCTTTGAGAGTTGCAACAAACTATCGGTTTCCTCTTCCTTATCTCTTTTAGAGATCTTCTCAATTGATCTCTCTTCATTAAACCATAGTTTTTATCTCATTGGAAATTTTCATTTGAGAGAAGAATGGAATAATTCATATTCGAGACAGTTTAATGAGACAATGATAAAAATATTCCTTGACAATTATAGATAATGGGTAATAGACTAATGATGTAAAACGTTTTTGCTAAAAGTTTTGCAAAAAAAATGGAGGAATTATGAAAAAGAAATTACTAATCGGTTGCTTAGTGTTATTCATGGCAACAGCAGTATTCGCAAGTGGATCACAAGAAGCGAAATCAGAAAAAGATGTTACCTTGTCTGTCATGTGGTTTAATGATGCTAATGAATCAGAAGTATTTATGAACACTATTTCTGACTATTTGGAAGCTAACCCACACGTGAGCATAGATTTACAGGTTGTCGCATTTAGTGAGTATGAACAAAAATTGAAACTCATGATTAGTGGAGGAAATCCACCGGATGTTGCTCGTGTAACGAATAATAACCTTGCAAATCTTGTCTCTAGCTTTGAACCTCTCGAAGGGTATGTTGATAGCATCGAAGCTGTAAAAGCAAACTATAATCCAGCTTCTGTAGCTTTTGCTATTAATAAACAAGGTGAAATGATTGCCTATCCAACCGAAGCCACTGCTAATGGTATGTTAGTGAATAAAACTGCATTTATGAATGCTGGAATAGATGTTGCTAATGTGAGTAAGACCTGGACATGGGATGAATGGGAAGTTTTAGCACGAGAAGTGATTGCAGCAAATGATAAGATCAAATATGGTCTTGCTGTAGACTTCACCCCTCATAGATTCTCAACATTATTATTTCAAATGGGTGGTAGATTCCTGAATGAAGACCAGAGTGCCATGGGTTTCAATAGTGAAGGATCGATTGCTGCTCTTGAAATGTTTAAGCGTTTTCATGACACAGGATTAATCCCTAAGAGTGTATGGCTCGGTTCTGAGAATCCTGCTGAACTTTTCCAAGCTGGTATCGTCGCATCTCATATTGGTGGAAGCTGGAATATAAACACATATAGCAAGAATGTTAAAGATTTTGAATGGATGGTTGTAAATACTCCTAAAGGAGAGATAAACTCTTCAGTCCCTGGTGGAAAATTCATCGCATCGTTCAGAGATAGTGCCAATAAAGAAGAAGCAATGAAACTTATGGCAGTATTTGCTGATAAAGAGCATACTGAGAAATATTGTGGTGAAACCTTCAACCTTTCTTCAAGAGTTGATACTGATGTTGCCTATGCTTCAAACGCAAGTGATTTTGCAGTCTTCCTTGAAGATCTGAAAAAGACACCAGCATTTACTGCAAATGAATGGAAGAATGAAAACGTCAATAAAGTGTCTGCATACTTGAAGGAACAGATTGTAGAAGTGCTTCTTGGGAATGTTACTCCTAAACAGGCTGCAATCAATGTTGATGAAAAAGGTGCAACGTTCTTTAAATAGATGATGGCCTAACCCCTTTTTAAAAAACCTTGCCCTTGTTAACGCAAGGGTAAGTCAACTAAAGCTAAAGAGATGATAACATGAGTAAAAAGTATTCAAAAGGGAATTTCCACCAAACCTTGGCACCATTACTATTTCTGTTGCCCAATATGGTAATCTTTTCCATTTTCATAATAGTTCCTGCTTTTAATGGACTGAAAATGTCCTTTACTGAGTGGGGAGTCTTCACTGAACCAAATTTCATAGGGTTTGATAATTTTATCGAATTGGCATCAGATTCCGTGTTTTGGATTACTTTCACTAATACAATCATGTATTCGTTCTTCGTTGTCTTCTTTCTGATTGTTACCTCTCTTCTTCTTGCCTTATTGCTAAGCAAGAATACACTGAAAGGGGAGAGTCTCTTTCGATCAATTTTCTATATCCCATCACTGATTAGCATGATAGCAGTTGGGATTGCTTGGCGTTTCATTTTAGGTGATGAGATGGGGATTCTAAACTATATTCTTCGTCTATCAGGACAACAGGGAGTTCAATGGTTAACAGATGGTAAGTTGGCCATGACTAGTCTCATCTTTATCTCTGTGTGGGCAACTGCCGGTTATTATATGGTCATCTTCATTGCAGGTTTACAATCAATCCCACATGAAGTGTATGAAGCTGCAACGATTGATGGAGCCTCACGTTGGAAATCGTTTTGGCTTATAACACTTCCTCTTCTAAAGAGTACTGTATTAGCAGTGATGGTTCTTGCAACAATCAGTTCATTCAAAGCGTACGAATTAGTGGTGACTCTCACAAAGGGAGGCCCTGGGTATGCAACAAAATTCATCGTTCAGCAGGTGTATCAAGTAGCATTTATGGAAGACAGGATGGGCTACGCCTCAGCAATGTCTATGGTACTTATGGTGGTTATAGGAATATTTACTGCAATTCAATTTGTGCTAAGAGGAAAAGAACATGACCATGAATAAAGAAAAATACTACATTAAAAAATAATGCTAAGTTTATAGGGATACTTCTTCTTGCTCTTCTTGCATTGTTTCCTGTCCTTTGGGTTGCATTGTCTTCTTTCAAACCACAAAGTGAATTATTTAGGTTTCCCTTAACCTTTATCCCAAAAGAGTGGACCTTAGAAAACTATATTGAAGCGTTTAGCCAAGGAAATTTTATCAGATATTTTCTCAATACTGTATTTGTCGCCGTTGTGGCAACCACTATTACAGTATTGATAAATGTTATGGCAGGGTATGCCTTAGCAAAATATATTTTCCCTGGAAGAGATATCATCTTTTTGTAATGATAGCGACCCTAATGATTCCTTTGCAAGTCATCATGATTCCTATCTTTTTACAATTAAAACAATTGGGAATGCTCAATAGCCTTTGGGGAATAATAATTCCTCCTGCTGCAACTCCAACTGGAATCTTTTTGGCAAGACAATATATGAGTTCTATTCCTAACTCTCTTATCGAAGCTGCAAGAATTGATGGAGGTTCTGAGTTTTTTATATTTCGAAAGATTATTCTTCCAACAAGTAAACCTATCATTGCTACCATCACTATCTTTTCGTTTATGTGGCGTTGGAATGATTACCTTTGGCCTTTGATCGTTATCACAGATAACAAGTTACAGACCATGCAGCAAGCCTTGGCAAACTTTGTCGGGCAATTACAGATTAACTGGTCGAGTCTATTGGCAATGACCACAATATCAATGATCCCGGTCATCATTGTGTTTATATTCTTTCAACGATTTTTCTTAGCTGGAATGACCGCAGGCGCTGTAAAGGGTTAAGTATAATGAAGCATGTTATTAAGCAAATATCAAAATATGAAATGTTTTCTAGTTCTGAAATACGATTCCAAGGAGAAGGGGGATATATCTCAATCGAGTTCATGTTGAATGCAACTGTACACGTTCGTTATGAATTTGATGGGGTTCATATTCCAGAACGAATTATGGAATCAAACACCTATATCTCTAGTGGTTTAAAGAAAAACAATCATATTGTAGTGAACGTAGAAGATAAGGGATTAGAGTATTCAATGTCCTATGGCTCAATAGCATTGACCCTTGGAAAAAGATTTGGGTTAATCTGTGCATATTATGATGGGATACTGCAACATGGAGGACGACTAGGAAATTCTGATACAGTAATACCTGATTATCAGGTTCGCTGTTTCACAGAAAAAGATAAGTCATTCAGTGTTGGAAGATTTAATTTCCCTCTCGATGAAGATGATGAATTTTATGGTCTTGGAGATAAAAGCGGTCTTCCTAATAGAAAAGGGCGTAAATTCTCCCTTTTTAATCGCGATTCCTTAGGATACGATGCTTCTAATAGTGACCCTCTTTATAAATCAATTCCATTTTTTATAAAGCAAAACAGCAAAAAGGATGTCATGTGCGGTATTATGTTTGATCAACCGAATATGACAAGTATTGATTTAGGACGAGAGAGCCCTTTCTATTTTTGTGCTGAAAGTAATTACGGTCCATATTCATATTACTTATTTTTAGGTGAACACTACAAAGACATACTTGCTGAGTATTATTCTGTAACAGGGTTTCCTGCTTTACCTCCTCTTTATAGTTTTGGGTTTTTTGGTTCTTCCATGAACTACACAGAACCAGCTGATGCACAACAGAGAATCTTGACTTTTTTTGAACAAATCGAACTCAATAATGTCCCCTGTGAAGGAATGTATGTTTCCTCTGGTTACCTAAAGGCAGAAGATGGAAAAAGATATGCTTTCCTTTGGAATAGAAAGAAATTCCCAGATCATAAGAATTACTTAGAAGATCTTAACAATCGTGGATACAACCTTTGTATGAATATTAAACCGGGAATCCTTGTTACTCATCCATGGTATGAAGAGTTAGCCGATAAGGGGTTCTTTATCAAAGATTCTGAAGGAAAGCCATATAAGGAGTTCTATTGGGGAGGAGATGCTTCCTTAATAGATTTCCTCAACCCCGAAGCTTGCAAGTGGTGGAAAGAGCAACTTGGACAGCAGTATTTAGCAAATGGGTGTACTGGTATTTGGAATGATAATAATGAGTATGAACTCGAAGACTTTGCACTGGATAGCTATGCTACTCGCTCAACACAACCCGTGCGTATGGCACAAGCATCGTATGAAGCATACAAAGAGTTCTATCCTCAGCGAAGACCTTGGATATATTCAAGAAGTGGATTCTTCGGATTGCAGCAATATGCAAGAACCTGGTCTGGTGATAATGTGAGTGATTGGAAGACTTTGAGATATAATCAGTATATGGGATTTAGTATGGGCTTATCTGGATTACCCTACTATGGACATGATTTAGGAGGATTCTTTGGGAATTCCCTGAACCTGAATTACTATTAAGGAGTTGTCAAAGCGCGGTCTTTCAACCTCGATTTACCATTCACTCTTGGCGTGAGAATGGAGTACCTACTGAACCGTGGTCGTATCCTCAATTGCTTGCTCCCATTAGAAATCTCATAAGGGAACATTATCGTTTTTCTCCATACACATATAATGTTGCAATTCAATCACATATGTATGGGGCACCAATGGAAAGATATCTAAAACTAGAGTATCCCAACGATGAAGCGATAGATGAAGATGAATGTAATAGTCTCTTTGGCGATTATATTCTAAAGGTCGCTGTTGTAGACCAAGGTATCGAGACTCAAGAGGTCTATCTCCCTAAAGGACATGATTGGTATTCAGGCAATAATGGTGAATTCTATAGAGGTGGACAGAGCGTAATAGTAATGTGCCCATCTGATGGATCACACCAATGGTTTGCAAAGAGTGGAGCTGTTATTCCAACCACATCTGCACAAAAATTATCAACAGGTTTTTTTGAAGATGTAACTTTTATGGTATATCCAAATCCGCAAGAAACTTCTCAGACCATCTATTATGAAGATGATGGGACCTCAGATTTTGAAGAAGGTAGCGTTAATCGATGGGAAATTATCCTCGAATCAAATTCAATTACATGTGTAAATAGAGCAAGATATGCTAAAGATATTCTTTTGAAGAACCGCCTTTTTAAGATAGTACTTCCTCCAGGGTTTTTAATAATTGGAGAAGACTCCTTTGATCCAGACACACAAGATTCTTATACATGTACGTTCAAAAAATTATAATTAGGAGAACATAGGATGAGTGTAGTAATGCGACAAGTCGTTTTTACCGACAAATACAAGGTGGAAGTAATAATGCAGGACCTTTCATCTGTGAAACAAAGAGATGTGCTAGTTAAAAATGAATATTCTTTGATTAGTCCAGGAACAGAATTAGCTCTTTTTATGGGAACGCACATAGGATTCAATGATCCAGAAATTGCTTGGGCGAAGTATCCAATAGCTGCAGGCTATGCAAGTGTTGGTATGATTGTTGAAAAAGGTGAGGATGTTTTACACTTCGACATAGGCGATTATGTGATGCATTATCATGTGCATGCTGATAGATGTATCTTGAATACCGATAAAGATTTTTGTTTTAAAATCCCCAAAGGGTGTAATCACAAGCAAGCTCTCTTTACACGTTTTGGGCAAATTTCTTTTACTGCTGTTGCAGCTTCCCAAAAACAATCTGGCGCTGTGTTAGTCTATGGCGCTGGCTTGATAGGAAATATGTGCGCCCAACTTTATAAGAATACAACCTCGCGGCAGGTTATTGTTGCAGACCTTAGTAATAATCGACTCAAACAGGCAGCAAGGTATGGATTGGATATTATCAATCCTGAAGTGGAAGATATTCAAAAAAAGATCGAAGAGCTAACGAAGGGAAAAGGAGTTGATACAATTGTTGAAGCTACTGGATTACCTGCTTTGGTGAAGAAATCGTTACAACTTGTCAATGAACATGGGGAAGTGATTCTTCTTGGTTCTACAAGAGGGCTTGTAGAGATAGATGTGTACAAACTAGTGCACCGAAAATGTGTCAATCTTATTGGAGCCCATGAAAATCGATATCCAAAATTTGGTACCCAAAAGAGCCAACAGGAGTTTGCCCTCAATGTTCTTAGTCAAATTCATGATGGGTCGCTACATGTTGAGAACTTTATTACAGATGATATTACAATCGATAACATAGCTGATGCTTATCAGTGGTTAATAGAAGATAAAGACAATCATCTTGGTATCGTCATACACTGGTAATCCACATACAATTAAGGAAGAAGTCATGCGTGAAAAGAAAGAGTATTTGTCAGGATTTGGTGATGAAGCAAGTCCACGATTAGAAAAGCAGATTGAAGCACACAAATTATTAGGTTGGGACTCTATTGAGTTAAGAAGCGTCGAAGGAGAGAATCTTTGTGAGATGAGTGATGCCAAATTCGACCAAGTAAGAGCTCTTATGAATGAGAATGGGATGAGAGCAGCATGTTTTGGCTCAGCTATCGCTAACTGGGCAAGACCTATTAGCACACCTTTTTCAAAGGATGTAGAGGATTTACATCGAGCTATCCCACGCATGCGTGCTTTGGATACGAAGTTGATTCGAATCATGTCGTATCCAAATGATGGATTGAGTGAAGATGATTGGAAGAAAGAGATGTTTCTAAGGATGAGAGAATTGATCTCAATTGCTGAAGGAGAAGGAATCATACTTTTACATGAGAATTGTGATGGGTGGGGTAGTGTAAGTCCCTACAACTTAGGCCACTTAATGAAGAGTCTAGAATCTCCTGCATTCAAAATAGTGTTTGATACAGGAAACCCAATTAGCCACAAAGGAACTAAGGAAGAGACCTGGGCTTTTACCAAGAAGCTTTACCATATATTGCACACTTCCATATTAAAGATTGTCGTCTAGTTAATGGAGAAGTGGAGCATATGTATCCTGGAATGGGGGATTCAGATGTGTTTCCTATCATGCAAGATCTAGTTTCTAGGGGATACGAAGGTATGTTTTCAATTGAACCTCATATTCATGTCCAAGCACACAAAGGAGAACATGCAACAGTTGATGATGAACAATTCAAAATGTATGTAAAATATGGTATTATGGCAAATGAGTTGTTTGATGCATTGAAATATTAATAGGATTCTATTCGGTGAATTTTTATACAAGGGGAGAAAAAAATGAAAAACGGTGCTGTCACAATACTCGATGTCGCTGCCGCTGCACAAGTTTCTCCTGCCACGGTTTCACACACGTTGAATGGTAAACGTCCTGTAAGTGTGGAAACAAGAGAACACGTTCTTAGAGTTATCGACGAATTGGGATATGTCCCTTCTTGGAATGCTTCTCGTTTAAAAACTGGAAAATCAGGAATAATCGGTTGCATGGCTGTGGATATTACCGAAACGTTTGTTAATCACATTGTGAAAGGAATAGAACAAGGAATTGCCGGTGCAGGATATTCCTTGTTCTTCGTCTCTGCAATTGAGTTTGAGAATGATATAGATAAAGCGTATGAGTTTTTAAAAAGCAACCAAGTTGATGGGATGATTTTCTGTCACCATATTCCTTTTTCTAATAAAATGGCACTAAAAGATACTAAGAGGGAAGTGCCCATGGTATCTATCAATATGTCTACCGATAATATGGTCTCTGTCATCCCAGATAATTATACTGGTGGGTATCAGGCTGCAGAACATTTGTTTAGTTGCGGTATGCGTAATCCTGCTATGATCTGTGGCCCTGAAGATAGATTGTCTGTCATAGATCGTCAGAAAGGATTTGTAAAAAAACTCCATGAATTGGGTATGGATGGAAAGATTCAGAATTTTTACTATGGCAATTATGATTATGATCATGGATATGATGCGGCCAAAAAATTATGGACTCAAATCCAAAGACTGATGGAATCTTTTGTGCCAATGATTATATCGCTGCAGGTGCACTCACCTTTTTGCAAGAAAAAGGAATTGGGGTTCCTTCTCAAGTAAGAGTCTTAGGATTTGACGATAGGGACTTTGCTTCTTTTTGGCCAACACCTATTTCTACATTTCTACAACCACTACAGGAGATGGGCATGTTAGGCTTCAGTTTGTTACAACACCTGATGGCTACAGGTTCTGTTCATCATAGACAGCATACTCTACAATCTAAGCTAGTTGCGAGAAAGAGCACTATTGGATGAAAAATAAGGCATCCTCAGAGTACTCTTCTATGCTCTTTGAAAGAGCTCTTCCAGACGAATCCTTTAAGATAGAAGAGCTGCTCAAACTAGAGTATGGAATTTTTGAGCCAGAATTAAAAGAATGTACATGTTCTATAGAGAGCAAAGATGAAGCTTTTGTGCAGGCAAGGCAACTTTACAGGAACTTTTGTGCAATGTGGAATTAGTGAATAGTAGTTTCTCATTTCCCTTCACTTTGCTATTACCTTCTGCCATCACCAAGCCTCCTGTCTTTTTATACATGAGTTTTTCCTCCTCTATTCCAGATAGATTTTTCCCAGCTGAAGAAATCATTGATGGTGGTTTCGCCATTGCCTCTTTTGACTATCAGAAGATATCTGGTGATGATGATGACTTTTCTTCACTCTTGTTTGAGAATCAAGAAGAGAGAACATATGGAAAACTTGCAGTTTGGAGTTGGGCGGCAAGACGTGTCATGGATTATTTAGAAACTCTTCCCTCAATAAACACTCAACAAGTTGCTGTAGTTGGTCATTCTCGATTGGGAAAAACAGCTTTAATAACTGTCGCCTACGATAAACGATTTGCCGCTGTTATCAGCAACGAGTCGGGTTGTGCTGGTGCTGCCCTTCACAGGGGAAAGATAGGTGAGCGTATAGAAGATATATGCAAGAGCTTTCCTTATTGGTTCCCTTCTGATTTTTCTAGATGTGCATATCGGGAAGCTCAATTACCTTTTGATCAACATCAATTACTCTCCTCTATTGCTCCTCGATTGTGTTATGTAAGTTCTGCAGTAGATGATAAGTGGGCAGATCCTATTTCTGAATTCTTAGCGTGTCTTGCAGCCTCGAAAAATATGAAGAGCAAGGATTTCCTGGGCTCATCATACCAAAGCATATATTTGATGAGGGATTTGTCTCTCATGAAGGAAAGATTGGGTACCATATGCGAAGAGGATCTCACTATCTAAGTAGATATGATTGGTTAATGTTCATGAGTTTTCTTAGAACACACTGGAATCTAGATGCTCAAAAATTATATTGAAGATAATCAGATATTGTTAATCTGAAATGTTCAAGGTGTGGACAACATATTTATAGGAAAATCTACCTCTCTGTATGCACTCTCAATTGAGTAAGCAAAGTTCAAGTCATTATATTAGAAAAATTTTATTCGATAAAAAATTATATATTTGATTTTATACATTCTAGATGTTAAAATCTTACAATAATAACAATAAAAATGGAGCAACGAATGTAAGAACAATCTAAAAAAAGAAGGAGTGAGTATGATCCAAACAACTTTGGCACAACAACGTATCCCTAATGAAAATGGGCACGAGATTCAAGTGCAAGAAGTCTACCCAGTGGTAGATGATATCATTGCACGGTATCAGGGTATCAAGGGGGCACTCATCCCTGTTCTTCAATCGGCGCAGAATCTCTTGGGATATCTTCCTAAAGAGATGCTCATGCATATCAGTGAAAAACTCGATATTCCCTATAGTGAAATTGCAGGAGTCGTTACCTTCTATTCACTTTTTACCACTATACCACGTGGAAAGCACACAATCAGGGTGTGTCTTGGAACTGCCTGCTATGTAAGAGGTGGAAAGGATGTACTTCATGCCATCAGCAGAGAACTCTCTATCGAGGTAGGACAAACAACTGAAGACCGACTCTTTTCTTTGGAAATTGGTCGTTGTTTTGGTGCCTGTGGTCTAGCTCCAGTGGTAATGATTGATGAAACTGTGTACCAAAGAGTCAAACCTAGTCGTATCAAAGATTTACTCCAACCATACCAACAGGAGGCAATTAAGGAGGCTGGTGATGACCAAGAATAAAAATATTGAAAGTTTTTTACAGAAATCAGACTCAATTATTGCCGAGGCAAAAAAACAGGCAAAAGAAAAGTCAGTACTCATCTGTACCGGAGGTGGATGCATTGCTAGTGGTTCACTAGATATCCTTAAAGCATTTAAGAAGGGAATTAAGGAAGAGAAACTTACTACCAAAGTAATCGGAACTGGCTGCATGGGGCCATGCTCAAAAGGTCCTGTAGTCCGTATTCTTCCAGATAATATCATCTATCAAAACATATCAGTTGAAGATGTGAAAGAGATAGTATCACAACATCTATCAAAGGGAAAAATAGTAAAAAGACTCTTGTTCACCGACGATCATAAGCAAACGATAGTCGAAAACGAGTCAGAGTCTACATTCTTCTTTCCACAACGAAAGATAGTTCTCCATAACTGTGGTCTTGTTGACCCATTGGAGATTACATCCTACTTAGCTCAAGGTGGATATAGGAGCCTTGCCAAAGCTCTTAATGAAATGAATGGGCACCAAATAATCGAAGCGATGAATGAGTCAGGACTCAAAGGTCGAGGAGGAGCTGGGTTTCCAACATATCTTAAGTGGAAGTTCACAGCTGAGGCTGAAGGGAACGAAAAGTATGTTCTTTGTAATGCGGATGAGGGCGACCCCGGAGCATTCATGGACCGCTCTGTTTTAGAAGGAGATCCCCATACGATTATCGAAGGGATGTCCATTGCCGCATTTGCTGTAGGGGCACATCAAGGGTATGTCTATGTAAGAGCTGAATATCCTTTGGCTGTTGCTCGTTTACAACGGGCGATTGAACAAGCTCGTGATTTAGGATTATTGGGAAAAGAAATTCTTGGAACAGACTTCTCTTTTGACCTAGATATACGTATGGGCTCTGGAGCCTTTGTTTGTGGAGAAGAGACCGCCCTGATAAATTCAATCGAAGGGAAACGAGGAGAACCGAGACCACGTCCACCATTTCCTGCCCACAAAGGATTATGGGAATGTCCCACCCTCCTAAACAATGTAGAAACATATGCAAATGTTCCAGCTATCATCAAAGAAGGATCAGCATGGTACAGTTCTTTTGGTAGTGAAGAGAGCAAAGGAACAAAAGTCTTTGCTCTAGCGGGTGCTGTGAGAACGACTGGCTTAGTTGAGATTCCGATAGGAACGCCCTTAGGTGATCTTATCTTCTCTATTGGAGGAGGAATTAAACAGGGACGCAGTTTTAAAGCAGCACAGATAGGAGGTCCATCTGGAGGATGTATCCCTAAGGAGCATTTGTCTGTCCCATTAGATTATGAACCACTGAAAGCCTTAGGAGCAATTATGGGTTCTGGAGGCCTTATCGTACTTGATGACCAATCTTGTATGGTAGATGTTGCTCGTTTCTTCCTTGAATTCGTTCAAGAGGAATCTTGTGGAAAGTGTGTTCCCTGTCGAGTTGGAACCAAACGAATGTTAGAGATCCTTGATCGTATCTGTAATGGAGATGGCGTAGAGGGAGATATTGAAAAGCTCATAGAATTAGGAACATGGATAAAGCAAACAGCTCTTTGTGGATTAGGGCAAACCGCTCCAAATCCCGTTCTTTCAACTATTCGTCATTTTAGAGAGGAGTATGAAGCACATATCAGAGATCACCACTGTGAGGCCGGAGTTTGTCCTGGGTTAGTCAGAGCTCCTTGTCAAAGTGCATGCCCAGCTCATGTTGATGTACCTGGGTTTGTCTCTCTTGTGGGAGAAGGTCGCTACGCTGAAGCGCTTTTGCTTCACCGGGAACGAAATCCACTTGCTGCCATCTGTTCGAGAGTGTGTTTTCATACATGTGAAGATAAGTGTCGTCGGTCTACTCTGGATGAGCCGGTGAGCGTTAGAAGCATCAAGAGGTTCCTCGTAGATCAAGAGGTGACTATCCAAATTCCTGAGGTTCGAATGAACGATAAGAATGCAAAGAGAAAGGTTACCATTGTTGGTGCAGGTCCAGCTGGATTATCATGCGCCTATTTCCTTGCTCGCATTGGATACAGACCACGAATACTTGAATCCTCACTTCGTCCCGGAGGTATGTTAGTACAAACGATTCCAGCCTATAGATTACCTCGTGAAACGATGGCCAGAGAAATTCGAATGATTGAACGAATGGGTGTTGAAATTGTCACCGAAAAGCGTATGGGCACAGATTTTACATTAAAGAGTCTACTTGAAGATGAAAATGAAGCGATATTCCTTGCTCTTGGTGCGCCCGATTCTCTTTCTATGGGACTTGTCGGAGAAGACGCTGAGGGAGTTGTTCAAGCTGTACCATTTCTACAACGATACAATCTAAGAGGTTCTGTTGATGTTGGACTTAACGTAGTGGTTATTGGTGGTGGAAATGCAGCAATTGATGCAGCTCGTACTGCTTTAAGACTTGGTGCTCAATCTGTACAAATTGTCTATCGACGAAGCCAAGAAGAAATGCCTGCATATGAAGAAGAAGTGAGTGAGGCAATCCAAGAAGGAGTGAAGATTAGTTGCCTCACGCAACCAATAGAAATATTAAAGGACAAGAAAGGAAACGTAAAAGCAGTCTCTTGTCTAAGAATGGGACTTGGTTCCTTCGATTCTTCGGGAAGACGACGACCAATGGCTCAAAGCCAAGACCCCGTAACTATCAAAGCAGATCAAGTAATCATGGCTATTGGTCAACGCTTAGATATTTCACAATTGACAGGTGATGTACCTCTTATGCTCAACGATAAGAAATTTATCTCAGTCGATCCTATGAACGGCGCAACAAATATTCCAGGAGTATTTGCAGGCGGTGACTGTACTGATGGACCTTCATCAGTAGTTCAAGCGATAGGAGCAGGAGAGCGTGCAGCTGTAGGTATTGATGAATATCTTAGTGGGGAAAACCATGCTTTCTGGCGCTATGAGAAGGTCACCGAAACTTCATATGACCCCGATGATGAAGTTTCATCAGAAAAGAGGGCAACAGTACGACAAATACCAGTGGAACGGAGACGACACAATTTCGAGGAGGTAGAGTTGCCATGGACAGAAGCAATCGCAATTGCGCAGGCCCATCGTTGCCTCCGATGTGATTATGGAAAACATATCAACGAAGAAGTGAGTGTTTCTACTACTACAAGAAAGAGGGAGGCTTCCCATGTGTAATGTAACCATAAATGGAAAACCGTACGAAGTTGCTGATAATACTACTATTCTACATGCAGCTAAATCTGCAGGTATACATATTCCAACACTCTGCTATCTTGAGGGGCTCACCGCTATGGGAGCGTGTCGAGTTTGCCTTGTTGAGATAGAAGGAGCCCCGACTCTTGCTGCATCATGCTCTACTCCAGTGAGAAATGGAATGGTTATACATACTAATTCTAAGAGAGTAAGGGAAGGGAGAAGAACGGTTGTTGAGTTACTCCTTAGCGAGCATGAGGGAGATTGCCAGTTATGTTCTAGAAGTGACGATTGTGAATTACGACAACTAGCCAAAGACCTAGGAATCCACACAAATCGTTATGAAGGAGAAAAACCACCGGCAACATCTGACTATTCTACAGTTGCCCTTGTTCGAGACAATGGTAAATGTATCAAATGTCGTCGATGTGTCAGGTATGCTCAGAGATACAGCATGTTGGAGTACTTTCAGCTCAATATAGGGGATATCGAACAACAATAGGACCTGCTTTTACTGATCCACTCAATAGTGTTGCATGTGTTCAGTGTGGACAATGTGCTGCAGTGTGTCCTGTAGGTGCAATCACTGAAACCAGTCACATAGAACCAGTGCTTGCAGCTTTGGATGACCCAGATACATATGTGGTTGTGCAGACTGCTCCAGCGATTCGAGCTGCATTAGGGGAATGCTTTGATCTTCCTCCTGGCACTTTGGTGACAGGGAAGATGGTTACTGCACTACGAGAATTAGGTTTTGACGCTGTATTCGATACAGATTTTTCAGCTGACTTGACCATTATGGAGGAGGGAACCGAACTTCTTAGCAGATTGCGTAATCGTTTTGTTCTAGGAAACGAGACTCGCCTTCCTCAGTTCACTAGCTGCTCTCCTGGATGGATCAACTATGCAGAGCATTATTTCCCCGATATGTTAGATAAGATTTCTTCATGTAAATCACCACAGCAGATGTTCGGAGCTTTAGCAAAGACCTATTATGCTCAAAAGGTAGGAGTAGATCCCTCACGCATGATAGTAGTATCAGTGATGCCATGTACAGCTAAAAAGTTTGAAGCTGCTCGACCTGAAATGCATTCTAGTGGATACCAAGATGTAGATTATGTGTTGACAACGAGGGAGTTGGGAGACCTTATCAAGATGGAGGGAATAGAATTCACTTCCCTTCCTGATGGGATTATGGATAAACCTTTGGGAATCTCAACAGGAGCAGCAGATATCTTTGCTAACACAGGAGGTGTGATGGAAGCAGCTTTGCGTACAGTTCATGCTATTACCACTGGACGAAACATTGCAGCAGAGAATCTTCACATTGAGCCTCTAGCAGGACTTGATGGAATAAAACAGCTGCAGTCACCCTAACAGGAACTGTAGATGCATGGTATTTTCTTGAAGGAAAAGAAGTGAAGGTTGCCGTAGCACATGGACTAGGAAATGCTGCAACGTTGATAGAACATATTAGAAAACATCCCGATGAATTCCAGTTTGTAGAAATTATGACGTGTCCCGGAGGCTGTATTGGTGGTGGCGGGCAACCAAGATTTACAACAGATGAAGTTCGTAAAGCGAGAATGCACGCCATTTATAGAGAGGACGAAGGCAAAGAACTAAGACAATCTCATGAAAATCCTGCCATACAGGCTCTCTACAATGAGTTCCTTGGAAAGCCTCTTGGTGAGAAATCACATCACCTATTGCATACTGAGTATGAGAAAAAACCAAAAGTCTCGAGTTAATAGAAAAAAGAAGGGCATCTATCACATTGAGGGTGCCCTTAATCTTATTTCAAGGGTTGTAAGATTATTTTCTTGTACAGACTTGTAAAGTGTATGTAGAATAGGAAGAGGGTCTCATGAGAAATGCACCTATCACAAATCAATGAATTTGGTATCAGTAGGTATTAAAAGCTTAAATTCTCATTGTATTACTATGAGCAGGAATCAAAAAAATTTTACATAATAGAGGGATGAGATGGCAGTTGTGAGTATTGATGGTAATCAGGAATTGGTTGGTAGGTCATATTTTGATGGAGGCTTGTTATCATGGATAGGATGGAATATTCTCGGGTTTTTCATAACAACACTCACTTTAGGGATTTGCTATCCATGGGCACTTTGTATGGTCTATGGGTGGGAAATTAATCACACCACTATAAATGGAACTCGATTGAAGTTTAATGGTACTGCAATAGGGTTATTTGGCAATTGGATCAAATGGTTATTATTGACTCTCATCACTTTAGGAATTTACTCTTTTTGGCTAAACATTGCTTTAAAGAAATGGAAAGTAAAGCATACCACTTTCATAGACTAAATTAAAAAGATTGGATAACGCTATCTATTGTTTTGATATATAGAATTGTTAGCTAGAAAATATGTTACTAGATTACTTATAGATTCTTTTGTTATGTCTTCATATCATCGAGAGTGGTGCCCTTTTCTATACTCTAATAAAAGGATTATACTACATATCAAGAGGTGAACATGAGTGGGAATGTACGTAAGGATATAAAAATCAGGTTTAAAAGTGGCAATCATTCTTAAAGAAGATCAACGTAGTGGAAAACTAACAAAAGGTGTTGTTATGGATATCCTCACAAAATCTCCTAATCATCCACATGGTATCAAGGTAAGACTTGAGTCTGGTCTGGTTGGAAGGGTCGCTCAAATTTTGGAAGATACCGAATAGATTCATTCTTAAAGATAATCTCTACCTCTAATATGTGGCCTAGATGAGGGACTTCCCCTCATTCATTGACAATTTCAAGGTATAGCTGATGCATAATTCGAGCAAACTTAACAGGTTCTTCAAAGTGGGGAAAGTGTGCTGATTCTTCGAACCAGAAAAACTTTTTTTCAGGTGCTATTAGTACATCATAATATTCTTTGACTAATATAGATGGAGTATTATAGTCGTATCTACCTGCGATGAAGATTACGGGAACCGGTAGGTTTGGAAAATCAGAGAAAAAATCAATGTCGTTTATTTCATTGAACATTGTGCTACGAGTGAAATAATTTCCTTTGATAAATCGTATGCCATCTAGCCATGTATATTCACTAGCGAATAAGGTCCCTGTAATGATCTTACCCATACTATGTATTCCTCGTTCTATACCGCCATATGTACTCAACCACTTTCGTTGCACCATTACATCTTTCTCATGATTATCATATGGTGGGTAGCCAATCTCCTTAAGTGCTTTGAGTGCTTTTTTGTTTTTATCTATACTTGCCTGTTGCCAGACATAATCATAAGAGATCGCTTCTTGTCTTTCTGTATGAACGACTTGCCCAATCCCAATATAGGCGTGAAAATGTTCTGGAGCAAGGGTGATAGCTCTGATTCCTAATTCACTTCCCCATGAATGTCCTGCAAGGACGATACGTTGAACAGAAAATCGTCTTTTTAGATATTCGACCACTTCAAGTGTGTCCTTGACGAACTGTTCTCGATTCATCGACTCCTCTTTGATAGTCTTAGAGTAAGATTTTCCAGCACCTCGTTGATCCCATTGCACTACAACAAAATCTTTTTCAAGTTCTTTTTGATACTCTCTCGCAAAAGCTATCTGAGGATATCCGGGACCGCCGTGAAGGAAAAGCAGAACTGGGTTTTCACTCTTTTCTCCTCGAATAAGAAGATATTGATTTATTCCACCAATCTCTACTTCTTCAAAAGTTGCTATGCTTTGTGGTACTGCTAAGCCTTGTTCATCCTTAATCTGTGGAGTTGTTGAAACGCATCCATTAGCGATTAATAGAAGAACCAGCAACAAGAGAATTGTAAAAATCTTGTTCATTAAGTAGATCCTTTTTGAATATTATGAAAAGGAAAGAGGGAAGTGATGATAGACATTGCGCCAAGAACTACCACTGCCATTGCTGCCCACTGCGATGTCAATGGAAATACCGATGTAATCATCAAATAAGGTTGAATAGACGCCCACATGATTGCCCCGATCATCGCAATTCCAGATACACATTGCATCACCCTCAAAGGAGAGTGAATAAGGCTTTTTAGAGAGAAGGAGCGCGTGTTGTGTAAAAGACCATTCACCAATCGAAATGCTAACAAGATTGACGCTAGAGCTAAAAGACTTACGAGTATCCACATCAGAGTAATACCTAGGCCAATCCTGCTCATCTGTACTGACTCCACTTCTCTCCAGTGTGTCCACTCTTGTAGGACCTTTGCGATAAGAGGCCAGCTTCTTTGGCTATTAGTGAGGATGATGATACCATCCCCAGTTTCAGGGATGGAATGGAAATGGGACATCCATCCATACCCTTGTCCCCCATGCCAGACGGCCTTTTTTCCATCCGCGAGTTCTTCAATAAAATGTCCAAAGCCATACCCATCTGCTACCATTGAGAAGATACCGTTAATCTCGCTGACAGGTGTATACATTGCATCCACACTTTCTTGTGTAAGAATGTGCTGACTATGTTTACTCATTGATTCACTTACAAATAATGCTAAATCATCAACAGTGGCGAATAGACCTCCAGAGGCTTTATCGGGGTAGACGTAGGCAGGAACAGGCCTATCTTTGGTTGTGTATCCTGTAGCGAGATGTGATGATATGTTATGATTCCAAGCAAAGCTTGAGGAATTCATACCAAGAGGTTTCAGAATCTCTTGTTCCAAGAAATGGGTAAAATCTTGTGAGGTTACCTCTTCAATGATGAGTTCGATGAGATTATAACCAACATTTGAGTAGTTAAATGAGGTTCCAGGTGGCCTAACAAGTGATACTTCCTTAGTCAGAGATTCTTTCAAAGTTGGAATTGCTGCTAATGGATCATAGCGCATTCCTATTGTTCCAAGTGACATCCCTGCAGTATGGCTGAGTAGTCGTCTAAGAGTAATCTCATCTGGGTTATAGGAGAGGGGAGGTAGTTTCCAAGAAGAAAGATACGATGTGATTGGAGCATCGAGGTCTACCTTATTTTGTTCCACTAATCTCATAAGTGCCCATGCGGTGACTGACTTAGAAATAGATTGAGTTCGATAGATAGTATCACTAGTAATCTTGATCTTTTGTTCTTTATCAGCAAATCCGTAGTAACCTGACCATACTCGATTACCTTTTACTATGAGTGCAATACTCACTCCTGGAACATCATAACTTTTAGCATATTGAGGGACTTTCTCATCAAGATATTCACCAAAGTGTTCAATATCTGCTTTAGGTATTGTATTCTCGCTACAACTGGTGAACAAAAAAAGCATTACAAGAAAAAGTATTGCTAGTACATGATTAACAGGGTTCTTAAATAGAATGGTGTTAGTCTCTAACTTCATAAATCTCTCCAACATACATATTGAATGTGCTTCTTTGTAATGAACTTTGATAGCTTTGCTTTTTTCATTACTGTGGAAAAATAGCATTGCTTATAGATGGTGCTTTGTCAAGAAGAGGGGAGAGAATCTTATATGTAAGATGTCACATATACATATAGCTATATGTAATACATATGCTGAGGAAGCCATAAATTATTTTATAATGGATATGCAATAAGCATGATGGGATATTGATATTGGGATCTTAAGCCATCTCAGTTCAAGAGAGGTTCTCATCGATGACTCCATCCTGACGCATATTGTCAGGGTGGTATATACCTGCTTCTTCTTTCTTAAATCGAACGCATTCGTTCCAATTTTTTTCACAATAGTAATGTATAAACTTCGCTTCTAAGAGACCTTGTTCAAAAAAAAGTTTTCATTGGACATACTTGATACCATTTACATATGTTCATTTTTAGTGTCTCCTCCTTTTCAATTATCTCATATGATGAAGTCACCAATATGAGATGTTCAGTATGTAAGGTACATAGAGCATGTATATTACTTATTATTGCATGAAGTATTACATAAAAAATATACAATACTCTTCAAACCTTATTATCGCATTGGTAGGAGTTTTCTCTAAGATTCTTACTAGAGTTATACCAACAAATCTTCTGCCGGTATAACAAATTCGTAATACTTTATTGATTATTCTCTATAATTTTATGAAACTACGTTCTTCATTTTTTTGACCATTCTTCAATAAGTAAAGGGATATTACTTTTAAGCTTAATAATACTCTCTTTGATATTTCCTTCTTTGTTTATCACACAAAGAAATTGCTTTTTTATTCTTTTAAGATTGGGGCCAAAAACTTGAGAAATAACCATCATTACCCCTTCTTCTTTTAACATACTTGAAATGCTTTGAGCCTTTACAATATTTTCCATGTTCCATTTCATCTAGATCATCTTCTGTTCTATTTTCAATTCTTATGAGAAAATTGACTTCCTTTTCTGATATTTCATAAATATCATAAAAATTTGCGTCTCCAAAATGTCTATTAATAAAGGTGAAACCATCATCAGTTGCAAAGGCAGAAATTAATTTTTTCATCTTCTATGCTTTCTTCAAAGAACCAGCTTTATAGGCTTCATATGCTTGTTGAACAGTCATTTCTCCAGCACCAACATATACTTCTATTCCTGTTGTTTTTAGGACTGCATCAGCGTTACCTCCAGGTCCATTCCCTGTGATGAGCACTTGTGCTCCAACTTCAGCTAATTTTTGTGCAGTTTTTGGTCCCGCTCCATGAGCTTCTCCTTCGATGGCTCTATTATCATAGGATTCTACACTCTTCGATTGTTCATCATAGATTACAAAAAATCTGTTCTTCCAAACCTTGAATCCATATGAGAATCCATACCTGTTCCTTTAGATGTAAATACTATCTTCATGTTAACTCCTTTGTATTTCTACAATATTCTTTTATTTTTTTCCCAGCTTTCACTGAGTATCTTCCCTAATTGCTTGTCGTATTCGACAACTGTTTTCCCGTTTGTCATAGCTGCGGTAAATTTTTCGTCATATGGGATTTCAGCCAATAGATCAATTTTTTCTTCTGTGAGAAATGTCCTAATTCTTTCTAGCATATTGATATTCAAATCTGCCTTATTGATGATACATCCTGCTTTAATACTGAATTTATTTACAAGTTCGTATACTCTTTTAAGATCATGTATCCAGAGACCGTAGGTTCAGTGACAAGAACAACAAATGATGCCCCAGAAAGGGAAGAGACTACAGGACATCCGATACCTGGAGACCCATCAGCTAAAACAGCACTCTTATTATAATCTTGTGCTAAATTCTTCGCTTTGTCCTTGACCTTTGCTACAAGTTTTCCAGAGTTATCAGCTCCAATGTCTAATCGAGCATGAACCATTTTTGTCCCTGTGTTGATATTCGAAGTATACACGTTTCCCACTTGTGGCTTTGTATTGATTATTGCCTGTGTAGGGCATATACGTGCACAATATCCACATCCTTCACATCCTAATGGGTCGATAGTGTACTTGCCATCAACGTATGTAATTGCATCGAATCTGCAAATATCTTTGCATTTCCCACATTGTATGCATAGGTCCTGCTGTATGACACTTATTTCTCCACTATAGAAATCTACTGAATCATCAAAATCGGGAGCCATAAGGAGGTGCATATCAGCTGCATCAACATCACAATCTCCAACAAGCAGATCTTTACCACCAAGATATGCAAAGGAGGCTGTAATGGAAGTTTTCCCTGTTCCGCCTTTGCCAGAAATTACTACGATCTCTTTCATTGTATCTGCTCCTTTATTTGTCTGTTAAAAGTGTGTATATACATACTTATTGATTCGATTGCATCTTTGACAGAAGGAATTGTTGGATACAATAACTCTCCCTTTGAATAGGTTTCTGCTATTAATCTATCATTTGGTATAAGTGCGATTATTTCAATATTCTCCTCTTTGCAATAGATTTCGACACCATTATTACCAATTCCGTATCTATTTATTACCACAGCAAAGGGTTTGTTTAACTTTCTTACAGTCTCAACGGCAAGTTTCAAGTCGTGTAATCCAAAAGGAGTCGGCTCTGTTACTAACATAATGAGATCTGCATCTTTAGTTGCTTCAATAACGGGACAGGAAGTACCTGGAGGAGAGTCAAATATTTTAACTGTATTTTGGGAAAATTTCTTTTCAACAAAATCGAGAGTTTGCTTAATTAAAGGAACAGCCTGTTCTTCACCTATAATAAGTCTACTCTCAATAAAATTGAGATTTCCTGCTTTATATAGTGTTAATTCTCCCATCTTTTTCTCTATCATTGGAAGAGATTGTGTAGGGCATAATTCTGAGCATGCGTAGCACCCATGACAAAGTTCAGGGAAAGCTATTACCATCTTTCCCATCGTAAGGATTGCATTAAAATTGCATACTTCTTGGCATTTTCCACATAGTGTACAGGTGCTTGAGTTCCACTTTGGAATCATTTTGAACTTTTCTTGTGTTTCTATTAACTCTCCATTAATGAAGAGGGCTGAATTGGGTTCTTCTACATCTAAATCTGAGAGTACACATTCTTCAGTTTCTGCTATGTAGGATGCTAAATTCGTAGAAAGGGTAGTTTTTCCAGTTCCACCTTTCCCACTGGCAATTGCTATTTTCATATGTTTATCCTGTTAGATGGTGTTCTTTTTGAGGGCTATTCACTCATCTGATTGTAGACCTCAAAAGGTCCTTTTTAATGCCATGTTAGATCATTACTCGACTCTTTTATGAAAAGAGAGATTCTTAAAAAACCAGTCAATCTACTGTATGTCGGTATTAGTGCATGACTTCTTATTTCATTATCGCAAAAAGATGACAAAATCTATGTAATTACACACCTTTTCTCTTGATAGAGGGGTAACAAATTTAACAACGGTGAGAACTAGGGCGATGTATCTCAATCGCCCTAATTGTGCTATTCATCTTCTTGCATGTGAGCAAGACGATCTTCTAGTCTCTTCAACTGTTCTTTTAGATAAGATGCTTCGTTTTCAAGATATCCTTTTTCCGGCTCCTTTGAATAAACTGGAGTCACATAAGAAGGTGCGAAACCAGCACCTCTACCAAAACCGTTGAATCCTCTGCCAAAGCCTCTTCTAAAACCTACGTTATATCCGCCGCCGTTCATATAACCTGGACTATTGGCACCATTGCAGAAACCTGCGCCTCTGCCTGACATTGGTCCCATTCCATTAGGACCACTCCTGTCTCCTCTAGGCATAATATTACCTCCTGCCTCGATGACCATGTTCTCGACAACATTTTCCGTGGCCGAATCCCCCGGCCAGATCTATCAGATTGTTAGATCCACAAGAAGGGCATGTGGTAATATCGGTATCAAAACCGATATTGAACATATGACCACAACTCTGACAGCGAATTACATTTCCATAGAAATGGATATTACCTCCTTCTATATGAAGGTGTTTGCCTTCAACTAGAAATTGGGCCATCTTTTTCCTTGCTCTTTCAACTAATCTGGTAAACGTCGAACGAGATATTTCCATCTCAATTGCTGCTTCTGTGTGTTCCATACCCTGATAATCTGCTAATCTAATAGCCTCAAACTCATCTAAACCAAGGCCGATAGGTTCTAAGTCTCTTCTTTGAACACCTTGAGGTTTGAAATCAGCATACAATGGAGGATGGTAAACAATTCGTTCTTTTTTTGGTCTTGACATAATCTATCCTTATTCTGATTAGTATTATAATGAGCATATGTGCATAATGTCAAGGTTTTTTATTAAAGAAATAGAATATTTATTTTTTAATGTGTTTGATTTTTCTTGCCTAATCATCAAATACACTCTTGTAACCACTATTCAATGAGTTATAAATTAACCTTTTTCTATATTTAATCCACCATTCACTGTATAATAAGGTATGAAACGTGAAGCACTCAAGAAAGATACACCTCCTAGAAAAAGGCCCCACAATAGCTATAGTTGTCATTTTAATCTCAATTTTAGTAGTATTGATTCCTTTTTAGTATGGATGTGGCGTCCCTCACTCGATATAATCACCGTTATTTATAATAAAACCGTTCCTGATTCATCAACACGCCAACATGCAGGAATTATGTGGTTTCTTAAGCAAGCTAAAGTTCCAACAGTAAGAGGTGAGGTATTCGATTATAAAAAAGACTACTATGGATTTTTCCCAGATGCGATTGAAGAAGAAAGAATCAAGCCTCTTCCATTTCTACATCAACACGTAGATATGCTCTATATCGCTGATACCTATGGTGTGTATAAAGGGCTGCTGGGATGGAGGAACCCACATTAGGAACCTCAAATCTCATCTATGGTGGAATGAACCAACAAGACATCGATGTTCTTCACGAATATCTTAATAGAGACCGCCCAAATACGTTGATTGCTGAATACAATACTTTCGGAACACCAACTCCTTATTATATCCAAGCTCAGTTATATAACATGCTGAGAGTACGTTGGACTGGTTGGATAGGACAGTATGTCACTGATTTAACTAAAGGAAAGAGTGTTCCACAATGGGCTGTAGATCGATATGAGAGAAATACTGGAGAAGCATGGTCTTATAAAGGACCCGGATTTCTCTTATCCGATGAAGAAAATGAGGTGTTGGTCTTAGAACAGGGTAAAGATATTGGCCTAGATGGGAATCAGCTAAGTTTCACAAAAGAGGGAACTGAATTAACAGGTCTTTCTGGAAGTCGTTATTACAACCATATTTTTGATATCGTTACACCCCTTAGCTCAGCAGAAGTTCTTGCCACCTATACCCTTGATGTTAATGATGAAGGAGCTCGTAAATTGAAAGAAGCGGGTCTTCCTTCTAGTTTCCCAGCTATAACTAGAAGTACAACTGCCTTTCATTCTACCTATTATTTTGCCGGTAACTTTGCAGATATTCCCTATACCCCTAATTTCCATTTTCTTGCTTGGGTTCCCAAGATTATGTCTAACACTAACAAGGATTCTTTAGAAAGTGAACATTCCTTCTACTGGAAGACTTATATACCCTTGATGGATGCTATCTACAAGGAAGCTGAACAAAGGAAGATGACTCCCATCAGAGAACCAAAAGTATCAATAGCTACAGTTGATGGAACTCAGATGGTCTCTCGTACCAACGGGAACATGCTTCAGATATATAAGGATGACGATTGGGAAGATATCTTTATCCACGGAGTGAATATTGGAATTGCCATGCCAGGAAAATGGTTCACAGATTTCCCTAAAGACAAATCAGTGTATTATCGATGGCTTTCTCAAATAGGTGACATGAATGCCAATACAGTTCGTATCTATACACTACTAGACCCAGAATTCTATAGTGCATTCGCTCTATACAATAGATTGCACCCGGATACACCGCTTTATCTTATGCAAGAGATATGGCCTGAGGAAGAACCTCACAATGGTGATTACCTTAGTGATGATTATCGCTCTGAATTTGAGAAGGAGATTCGTTATGTCGTTGATGCTGTTCATGGCAATGCTTCTATAGGTGAACGTCGAGGTCGTGCCTATGGAGAGTACACTGCAAACGTTGCGCCTTTTGTTATTGGGTATCTAGTAGGAAGAGAGCTAGAACCTCAAGAAGTTGAAGCAACAAACGAACTCAATCCCGGATTTACTTTTAAAGGAGAGTACCTAAAGGCAGCACCCACTGCGAGTCCCACAGAAGCTTGGCTTGCTGAAGGGGCAGATTATGTTCTTTCATACCAAGAAGAAACCTATGGATGGCAACACCCTGTGGCAATTGTGAACTGGCCAACCCTTGATGCCTTAGTGCATGAGTCAGAAAGAGATGAATTTGGACAAAAAATAAAGGAATACAACGACAGAACCTCTGTGGATATTAATTCCATTGAAGTAGGTCCAAACATGAAGGGAGGCCTATTTGGGGCTTATCATATCTACCCTAATTATCCTGATTTCATGAACAACGAACCGTCTTATGATCAGTATGTTGATAGTGAAGGACGATTTAGATATGGAGGATACTTGAAGCAATTCATGGAGATTCATACGAAATATCCTGCCGTCGTAGCGGAGTTTGGTCTTGCCACTGGAATGGGGAATGCTCACTACAGCCCTGATGGGTATCATCATGGTTCGATGAGTGAACAGGTGCAGGGTGATGGTATTATTCGAATGTATGAAGCTATGGAAACAGAAGGGTATGCAGGTGGCATCATTTTTGAGTGGATGGATGAATGGGCAAAGAAAACCTGGACGACAGAACCCTATATGATTCCCTACGACCGTCATATTCTCTGGCATAATACAATCGATCCAGAACAGAATTATGGAATCTTAGCCTTAGAATCTGTAAAGCCAATGAAAGTTGGTGCTTCAATTAGTGGTGATGGTGCCATTAATAGTGTAGAACTCAGATTAGATGCATCTTATCTTTATATTGATATCAATCTAACTCGTCCAATAGATTTTACAAAAGAGCAGTTATTGATTGGTCTAGATACATACGATAGAGATAGAGGCGAGATGCATTATCGAAGTGACTTACCAGTTGAAGCACCATCGGCAATGGAATATCTGGTAGTCCTTGATGACCCTAACACTTCTAGATTATTAGTCATCCCCCCTTATAACTCTGCATCATATCGTTATGCTTCATATCCTGGACAAAACAATAGTGGTAATTTTATAGCGATGGAAAGGCTCATCAATAAAGAACGAGCTCTAGCTGATGGTACTAAAATCCCTGCTCATTTTGAAGATTCAAGTGCCCTGCGATATGGAGATCTCACTGGTTCAACAAACAATTGGAATATAGATGGGAATTTACTCTCATTGCGTATTCCTTGGGGAAGAATTAATGTTTCAGACCCTTCACAAGGGAGAGTACTTGATGATAATCGACTTTTCTATAGTGATCCTTTGCGGGATGTGTTACAGACCAGTGTCTCAGATGGAATTGCAGCCTCAGTTATCTTCATCGACAATGATACAGGAAAGGTGTTAGATGCTCTTCCTGATAATGAAGAATCAGATATCTTCATCTTACCATGGACTCCATGGAATCAACCGATATTTCAGGAACGGTTGAAGGATAGTTATCCCATTTTACGTGATTATTTTATGCACAAAAAAGACGAACAGGAGTAGAATATGGATATTACGGGACCAGTTTTAATAAAAGAAGGGTTATGGTGGGTTGGTGATGGAGTCAATGCATCCAAGCTACAATGCAATCCATATCTTCTCGTTGATGGTGGCTCTGCAATACTATTTGATCCCGGTTCGGTCTTAGATGCCCATGTTGTACTGGAGAATGTTAAAAGTATTGTTCCCATTCAAAAACTTGAAGCTATTGTCTTGAGTCACCAAGATCCTGATTTGTGTTCAGCAATTCCATATTTTGAAAAGAACGGATTCAATGGTCTTCTATGTTGCCATGAAAGGGCAGCTCTGATAATCAAGTATTATGGAATAAAGTCAGATTTCTATTTTATTAATACTCAAGAATATCGTTATCAACTAAAGAATGGTTCATGTATAAATTTTCTTTTTGCTCCATATCTTCATTTCCCTGGGGCTATTATGACCTATCTATCTAAACAGAAGATGTTACTTTCTGGTGATCTTTTTGGAGCTTTTTCTGAGAATTGGAGCCTATATGCACCAGAAGACTATGAAGAATCTATGAAAACATTCCATGAATCTTATATGCCTTCACACGAAATACTAGCTCCTGTTATGAACCAACTTTTGAAGTATGATATTTCTATAATTTGTCCTCAGCATGGATCAATCATCAACAAGAATGTAACCTCATATATTAACATCCTCAAAGATCTCCCATGTGGAGTACTCTTAAGACCAGTAAAGAAGAATCTGATTGAAAGAGGAGGAATACTCTCCCTTTGTAATGAAATACTTAAACGATATTTTGCTTTGTTTAGAAATAAAGAAATTAGAGAGGTTTTTACTAGATCTGATTTCATAATCGATTATCAGAATAAGATTATTAAAACTGCAAAAAATTCCAGATGAGCAAATCTGGGAAGAATTTTTTCTTCAAATTGCCAAGGTAAAAGGAATGCCTTGGATAACAATTATTAGTCCTTTGGTTGAAAGACTTTGTCAACAATATGATATAAGACTTCCTATGGTGTTTGAATCAATTATATTCAATGCTCAAAGAAATTCTGAACAGATGGTAGAACAGTATCAGAGTTTGGAAAATCAGAAGCTCTTACTTGAAAAAAATCTCAAAGAAATGGAAGAGAAAGTTGTCCGCTGTCCAATAACAGGTCTTTATAATCAGGATTTCTTTGAATATTTCATTCTCAATGAAGTACAAAGGTTTACAAAAGATGGACATCAATTTGCGATTCTTCTTTTAAGCATGGACAATCTTTCAGATATCAATCTCGATTTTGGCAGTAGCGAAGGTGACACGACCATGAGAAACTTGACGTATATTCTTCAACAGTCGGGCGCAACTCATAATTTGCAAAATTTTCGCTTAGAGGGAGGCGTGTTCGCTGTTTTTTATCAAAAGATGAATAGAGAAGAATGCATTGAACATTCAAACTTCCTTCGCAATACTATTTATGATTCAGAAAAATTCATTACACGTGTGAGTGCATCGATGGGTCTTTTTCATTCTAGCGAGCTTCCTAAGGATCGAATGCTCAGCGATGAGGAAATAAAGGAAATTTCTTTACAAACGGCCCGTTTTAGACTAAAGATTGCAAAAAGAATGGAAGGAATACGATTGTTACCGATTCTGACCAACAATTGAGTGCTAGAGCAATATATACCATACTTCTAGTGGACGAACCGGGTATACAAAGAGATATCATTCAGAATTCTCTCGAACAGGAAAGATACAATGTCATTATCGCTGATGATGGGTTACAAGCCCGTTCTCTTGTCGAACAAGAAAATCCAGATGTCATTGTGAGTGAGCTCATGGTTCCAAAACTAAGTGCCTTTACTCTACGCAAAGAGCTTTTGACTTCTTCAAGCAAAAAAAGACCCCTTTTATCGTTATCTCATCAAATAAGACTGAGGTTACTGTGAGGCACGCCATTGGCTTGGGAATTTCTTATTTTCTCCCTCGTCCTGTATTGCTCGATGAACTAGTTGGTGTAATTGGACTTATTACCACCCGTTCACAATCGATTGAAAGGCCTAATAGATGAGTAATCAATTTGCAATCAATTTTACTATTATCATTCTCTCTCTTGATATACTAATGATAGTAGCTACCTATGTGAGTAGAAAAATAACCCTTAGTCGAAAAAGACGTCTGTTAGATATTGAAAGAGATCTTGTACTCCAGATTCCATATGAACATATTGACCTCTCGTTGTTTCGTCCAAGAGATATTCTTAAAGTGTACGCAAAATTATCGGACAACCTCCAAATACCTACATCACAAAAAATATATTATGAATTATTTGGTGGGTACTCCTTTATGCGAAAAGTACATACGAAATCTTTCATCACGTTTCTTTATTAAGCGAGCTGAAGCTGCTCATAATCTGAAATATCTTAAATCCAAGCAGATTCAAGAAGCACTGCTCGAAGCTCTAAAGGTAGAAAGCCATCCAGTAGTTATTCTACAATTGGCCCATTGTTTAGCAACTCAGAAGGTTAAAAAAGCAATAAGATTGATTGTTAAGAAACTACGTACCCAAAATCCATGGTTTGCACAAAGAATACGCTCAATTCTTTATACCTATAAAGATGATTTTACAATTTATATTAAGAAACACACGAAGAGCAAACGATATTACATGCAACTACTCCTATGTGAATTCGTTGCAGAATACCCAGCGGAAGAGTTTCGTGAGTGTGTTATAGAACATGCCTTGAATATACGTAAGAAACGAGTGCAAAATCTTGCACTAATTTCATTATTACGCTATTTCCCAGAAGAACTTATGCAAGAACCTTTTATCTCTGTTACAAACCGTAAGATTCTCTCATATGTGATTCAAGCCTATAGTACTAGATTAGTTCCTAAGAATATCGATGCAATAATGTTTTATGAACATTATACTACGTTGCATGAAAGAATAATCCATGCTCTTTCTGAAATGGCCTCAAAAGATCCAAAAATCTTATCACACATTCTTCATCGATTTGAGCATACTGTCTCTAAACGGAAACGAAGTATCTATGCAAAAGTGTTAGCGAATAGAGTTGAATATTATCTTATGCGAATTAATAGCCCGTTAGAGGAGAAAGTAATCAATCTAGTTGAAGAATTGGTGAAAGCAAAAAGAACTAGTACCATTCTTTTCTTTCTCAATATAAATAGGGACACAATTATTGAGGCAAAACTCATCGCTGTCCTTAAGAAACTTTCATCTCGTAACAAAACTCTTTTATCTGATATGAATACCTATCTTGAGCCGGAAATTCTCAAAAAATATGGACTACTCAAACCAAAAAAGGTAAAGAGATTCCACTTCCACATAATGAGCAACCTCAACGACTCTATCTATTCTTACTTTTCATCGCAATCATATTGTTTTTCCCTTTAGTCATTTTAATCAACGAATTCCCTTCATTAATAAGTATGCAATGGAAGGAAATCGGAAGGTATATATCGTGCGTTTCAATTATCTTCTCATATACTATTTTATCACTATCAACATGCTGTATCTTCTCATACTTGCCCTTTCATTCAAGGGAGCTCGACAGCAAGCTCGATTATGGAGACTCAAAGATAAGCATTTTCTCTATACAAGAAGACTATTGCCATCAATCTCTATTATTGCCCCAGCATATAATGAAGCTGCTAATATTATTGAGAGCACCAACTCTCTTCTAAATCAACGATATCCACATTTTTGAACTAATTGTTGTCAATGATGGATCAAAAGACCAAACACTCAATACACTTATTGATTATTTTAAGTTAGAAAAGATAGATATGATATACAGAACTCGACTAAAGAGTCGTCCGTTACGAGGAATTTATGTCAATAAGAATATTCCGAATCTTATAGTCGTAGATAAGGTAAATGGTGGGAAGGCCGATTCTTTAAATGTAGGGTTAAATATCTCTTCTAAAGAATTTTTCTGTGGAATCGATGCAGATTCATTGTTAGAACCTGAAGCTCTTTTACGTGCTGTTTCTGTTATGATAGATTCCAAAGAAGAAAGCATTGCAGGTGGAGGAAATATCTGCCCTGTTAACGGCTGTATTGTGGAAAAAGGTTCGTTGGATGAAATATCTCTTCCTAAGAAATTCATTGCACGCTTACAATCTTTGGAATATATAAGGGCATTCATGTCTGGTAGGGTTGGCTGGGCTTATATTAATACGCTCTTAATCATTTCTGGGGCATTCGGTATTTTTAATCGTGAACGTACTATCAAAACAGGTGGGTACCTCACAAAGAGTGGTAAATACCAAAAGGATACAGTTGGAGAGGATATGGAGCTTGTAGTGAGGCTCTCAAGGCAGATGCGTGAACAAGGGATTCCATATACAGTAAATTATGCTTTTAATGCCAATTGCTGGACGGAAGTCCCTGAGTCTTGGAAAGTATTGCATCGCCAAAGAGACCGGTGGCACAGAGGGTTGATAGATATCATGTTGTTCCATCGTAAACTTATTGCAAACCCTAGGTATGGTCGTTTGGGAATAGTTGGTATGCTTTATTATTTTCTCTTTGAAACGATTGGACCATTTATTGAAGCACAAGGATTGCTGATGATAATCATAGGTGCAGTAGCAGGTCTTCTAAATGCACCTATCGCTTTATTACTATTTACCACAACAATACTATTGGGAATCCTTGTTTCTGTTTCTTCTGTTTTTATATCTGAATTTGATAGAGAAATGTATTCAACAAAAGATGTGTTGAAGCTTTTGCTTATGGCAGTGATGGAGAATTTTGGTATTCGACAGTTCATAAGTCTATGGAGGGTAAGTGGGTATTTTAGTGCAATGAGGAAATCAAGAGGGTGGGGACTACAAGTTCGAAAAGGATTTAGAAAGAGTATAACTAGCGATCCAAAGGGTCAAAAATAAATTTTGTCACTATTAAATCAGCACGTTCTTTTGGAGCTTTACCTCTAAAAAGCCAAAGGTTTATTCTAAAACGAACACGTCCCGGTGAAGGGGGAGTTCCAGAAAAAACCCAGTGTTGCATAAGATGATCTTTTGCTTGTGGAGAATCAGGGTCTACAGGACCATGATAACTAAAAAACTCAATCTGTTCAGGACTCCAGATAATTCGGTGTGTAGTACTACTTCCAGTTAGCTTTGGATCAAAGACTTTAATTCGACTCAAATCAATATATGGTTGCACAACATATTGGAATAAAGAACCAGAAGGCTGCCCCCAAGCAGAAAATTCGATATCAATCTCACGATTAAACTCTTCGGTTCACTATCCCAAGTAAAAAAACCTGCAACAACTGAGGGGTCATATGAAAGCACATCACTCTCTACAGAGAATGTGTAGGTACCATATCCTACTCTCTGGCGGGTAAAGACTTCAGTAGAATACCACTTATCTTCTATCTTCTGAATCGAAAGATGCAACCCTCTCTCATCAACCCAAACCGATTCAGGAGAAGATGAAAAGAAATTTGGTCCCGGAGCAACCAGTTCATCAGATGCTTTAATTCTCCATATCATATTTCCAAATTCTAGTTCACGTCTCACGGCCTGAGTATCCAAGATATCACTCGTTTCAGCAAATAAACGAGTTGAATTACAACTCATGAAAAGGGCTAAGAATATTGTAAGAGACAATAATCGAATGAAAGTATACCCTCTTTTCGTATATTGCATGTTTATCTACCTGTAATGCGCAACATATTGCGTACAAATACATCGTTACTATAATTTTCTACATTAAACGTCCTAATATTCATGAGATTGAGTTTGTTAGGATTAATAGCTCCGGGAGTGCTTGTACGAATCATGTTATACCCACTTTTAAGGGCAGCTAACATAACATGATCTTCTTGTGCTCCACTTCCAAAGGGAAGAGCAATTACTGTTACAGTATCACCAAGCTCCTCTTCGATTATGCGTTTAGATTCACTTAATTCATATCTCACATCTTCTTCTGATAGTTCTCCAAGTCTACTATGTCTTAATGAGTGACTTTCAAAGAAGAAAAGACGTTTACCTTCTGGAGTTCTATATTGAGCCATTTCTCTCATCTGATCCCAATTCATATAGCCAACTGTGCCAACATAATTGGGTACAATAAAGAAGGTCGCTTTTATTCCTAACTCTTTTAGGAGAGGATAAACAATTGCATACATAGAGAGGTCTCCATCATCGAAACTGATAATGGTCGCATCACCGGTAAGTTTCTTCTGGCCTGTACTCAAATCGTACAAATCATGAAAACTGATGATATGGTAGTTCTTCATCAAAAAGAGCAAATCTAACTCAAAATTGTATATATCACGATTATACATATTCCCAGTTCGTCCAAATACGATATTATGATACAACACAGGAACGATGGTAGGGTCTTCTCGTGTAATGACTGTTCCTAAACGTACAGTTTCTAAGGCAGAGCGTCGCATATTAGCAATGACTTCCTTTGAATTCCAGTACCGAACAGAAGGTGTATTATGTTCACTTATCGACTCAGAGTTCTCATAGTCGGTTATTGCGTATACCGAGGATAGTGACAAAAGAAGACAAAGCATAAATAAAAGGACAGAATAGAAGGTTTTTCTCGTAGTATGCTCCTTATAAAGAATCAATTTATCTCTAACCTCTTTCTCTAGATATGAGATTTGAACTTGATCTCTCCTAACTAAAGAAACTTACTAAAAAATAATAATTCTGCTATCACATTAACAGAGGAACATTCTTTTGTGCAAGACTAATCTATATTGAATGTCAGTAAAGCTAATGTAATAGAACGAGTTCCTATTCGAATTCTATTCTAAAGATGATTCTTTATCTGTGACAAAGTCCCTTTTCATGACTTTGGACAATTTTACTTATTCATGAGGCCCTAAAATGGACAAAATAGATCATAGAGTTCATAAAGCAGATAGAGCTACTTACCGAATCGCAAAGACATATAGGTTGAAACAGTGGCTAAAATAAGCTACATGATGCTATCCTTCTTTACAGTAAAATATTATGGCATCGATACATACCTCTTTTTTTGTGCTTGCAATTGAAAAACAGGTATATTAAGTTAATATGTAGATATGAAAACTGCAGGCTGCATTCGCAGAGTTTTAGCTTTTCTCATAGATTCTCTGATCACACTAATGGTTATGATTCCCTTCTGGATTTGGTATTTCATAGGACTTTTTAGCGATGAGAGTGGGAATTATCTTCTAGGGTACAGCATTCTCATTCCGATATGTTTTGCCTTGATACAATGGCTCTATTTCGCCCTATCTTGGCGATTTAGTGGTTGGACACTGGGCATGAGACTTGTATCGATTAAATTAGTTTCACTTAAAGATGGTAAAAATCTATCATTTCTATGGGGAACTCTACGCTATCTAGGAATGATCCTGTCAGCAGGATTCTACGGAATAGGGTTTCTTATGTGTCTGTTCTCACCCAAAAGATTATCTCTTCAGGATCTAATGGCCCAATCATATATGATTATGTATAATGAAAAGAAAAGCCAAAAATCATTCTGTTTGAAGACTCTTTTTCAGCATTCAGATGTATTGACGAATGGAAAAGATTCGTTGAAAATATGAAGTAATAGAAGCGAATCCCGTTTTATGTATAGTCATCTACAAAGCGTTTTTATAGGAAGTCCCATGTCCGACACATGTGCTTTCTTCCCTATTTTCTATATGAGATAATCAAAATTGGTAATACATCATGATTATTTAGTTGTTATATTAACCTAATTTGGGAGTCCGTATGAAACGTATTATTGCTTATGTATTATCAACCTTTTTACTCACTTATGCCTCTCATGGGCTTTTGGGGTATGCCTTAGCTCAAGATATTATTCAATTCAATTCATTTCTCGGACAAAGCTTGTTTATTATTGGAGGAAGTAGTCCCACAATTTTTTGCATTCATTTTTGTGTTTAGAAATAAAGATGAAATAATCAAAAAGGCATTTATTAGAAAATTAGTATCGTGGAAACATTCATATCGACTATGGCTATTCGCAATTCTCATGCCGCTCGTTTTAGGGGGAATCTTCCAATCTCTTTATTTGTTATTCAGTCCTCACTCATTCAATAGTGAAATACCGTTTTATTACTTTGTTGTCGTACTCCTTCCATCAATAATATTTGGTGGTATAGAAGAGATTGGTTGGCGAGGTTTCTTGCAAGAACAATTGATGGGTAAGATGAACCTTGTTGTCCTTTCAGTATTGATTGGTATTATGTGGGGATTGTGGCATGTGCCGTTATTCTTTGTTGAAGGAGTCTCTCATTATTCTGCCGATTTTATCTCATTCATGCTTGGAGCAATTATGTTCAGTACTTATTTAACGTGGTTGTATGCTAAGACAAAAAGCATTGTATTGGTGGTAATCTTCCATGCAGCAATTAATGCGAGTGGCTCCATAGGATTTGGATTGATATTTGAAGATAGCCTTTTGATATATGGGCTTATTATCGGATGTATGATTGGAGGCGTTTTGTTATTAATCCAGCATGAAAGAGCAATGAAGGTGATTAGATAGGCAGAAGAGAGTGTATGCATAGTGATCAAATACAACTAATAGCACACCCTTACAAAACGGACAAACAATCCTTTATTGACGGTACATCTTTCTGAAATAGTGAAGCCAGCAGAAGTAATGTCATCGTCCATATCAATGCAGGTGATTATGACGAGTTTCTTCGTGATACGCCGAGAAGAATTAATTATCTCTTTCTGTTGTTGATGGGTAGCATGAGTAAACAATCCATAGGGGATATCGATGATGGCCACATCATACATCTCTTGTATTTCATGCATATCACCTTTTACTATACAATTATCATACTCAAAGAATGAGATGTTTTTCTTAGCTTGTCTTGCAATAAGCCACTTAATCTCATAACCAGTGACAGGAATTGCTAGTGACAATGCTTCAAGTACTACAGTTCCTACTCCACAACAGGGGTCAACTAGCCTAGTATCTACCTGTGGTCCTACAGCAATATTCACTACAGCTCGAGCTGTACGTGTTTCTAAGGAATTACTATTGGTATATGGTTTCTTGTTATGCTTTTCCCATGGATTTTCATTTTTTTCGTAAATTCCAAATATCCATCCATCGTCAATTAGGGTTGTGCCAAATTGGATAGTAGGGTTTTTCATATCTACTTCACCCTCAATAACTTTACCTAACTGAGTAACACTTTCTTTCCAAGCTTCATAATCGAGCTTTCCTTCCTCAATTTTGAATCTCGCAAACTTAAAATTATTACAGGTGATTTTCTCTTTTATAAGAATTTGAACTAATTCTTCCAACGATGATGCAGTATGAAGGATAGAAATTCTGAGTTTAATAAAAGGACTTCTCGAAGGGGAAATGTCCCTAGAAGAAAAGAAGTATTTCTTTGTAAGATCTTGATCAAAAAGGCTTTTCATCTCCAGTAGGCATAGTTCTTTCTCTTTTACTGGATAATTTATGACGTAAAAATAATTTTGTTCAGTACTATTATTCAATCGTATACCTTCTTTCCTTACGAACGCTTCATATTTCTAAGTTTACTAAAGAGTCGTTGTGTTAATTCTTTAGTGTGCTAATACTTCTTAGAAGTGTAGTAAATCAATTTCTTCACAAGATATTCTTGGGACTCGTTTCTTCATCTTCTTCTCTATCACATTAAAATGTGTCTCTTGTGATGGACTAAGGAGAGTAATCGCTTCGCCAAAATTTTCTGCTCTTCCTGTTCTTCCTATCCTGTGGATAAAAACCTTGGGAGAACGAGGCAGTTCATAGTTTATCACAAAATCAAGTGCTTCAATATCAATTCCTCGAGATAGAAGGTCGGTAGTGACGAGTACTCTCAGTTCTCTTTGTTTAAAAGCCTTTAAGAGCTCTGTTCTCGCGCTCTGAGTCTTTTTACTATGAATTGATTTTGCATCAATTCCATTCTTTCGCAATTTATCAGCAACTCTATCAGCCCTTGCAATAGAAGAGGTGAAGATGAGTACTTGTTTCATCTCCTGACTCTTTATAAGATATCTTAAAAGGGGGCCTTTCTTCTCCTCTGCAATGCTATACACACTCTGATGAATGAGATCAATCTGATCTGTCTCTTCATCTATTCTCATTACCAATGGGTCATGTAAGAGAACTTTTTCGAGTGAATGGATTTCTTCATTTAATGTTGCTGAGAACAAAAGATTCTGGCGATGAGTAGGAAGTAGTGCGAAGATCTGATCCATCTCCTTCTCAAAACCAGCAGTTAGCATGCTATCTGCTTCATCAAGAACTACTATTTCTAAAGAAGAAAGATGAACTGCATTCACACTAATAAGTTCCAACAATCGACCTGGAGTCGCAATTAAAACCTGTACGTTTCTAAGAGCCATCATTTGAGGATTGATTGAAGCTCCACCAAAGACAGCTAATGTCTTTATGTCTAATGCTGACTCACGAATAAATTTTATGAACACAGAATTAATTTGAGCAGCAAGCTCTCTAGTAGGAGCAACTACCAGTACCTGAATATGTCTATTTTTAAGAATTCCTTTTTTTTGCAATTTCATGAGAATAGGTAACACATAGCTAAGTGTTTTACCTGAACCGGTTTTTGCAATACCAAGAATGTCCTTATTTGCCAAGATTGCAGGAATTACTTGTGTTTGAATAGGATAGGGAGTTGTTATATTCTCTCGCTCTAAAGCAGTTAAAAGAGATTCACAGATCCCCAAAGAAATGAATGACATATACGATTGGTCCTTTTTTTACACTACTTATAGAGCTATATTGATGTACACAATCATACGCTATTGCCTCTTGAGAGTATAGAGTAAGGGATTGTGGGATTGTATCAATTTAAATAAGAGAAGAAGATTGATTTTATGCTAAATCTATCAAGAGAACGATATTCGTTTTTACTTCATATTTATCTAAATTTTTACGCTTGTGATGTAAGAATACCCCTTAACTACAGGCGGGTTTTGTTCTATGGTCAATTCAAAATTTAAATGATTTGACACGTATACATGTGCAAGAGCTATTCCGATATCTATTCTATTCATTCTATTATACATCATGGCTTTAACGATTCCCAATTTGACACTATATACATGAATAATATCTTCATCATTAACAAAATACCACGGCTGAGAGTTTGTTGCAGATGGAGCAAGACGAGCAACCTCAAGTCTTTCATCAGCTGTATTTGATATCTCTGAGAGTGGCTTTCTCTTAAATTCAGATAATTCACGATGAGGATTATCAAGAGAATTACCAAATGCTAGAATGATAACGAATTCTAATGTGGTATCAATTTTTTTCAGTAGGTTTTGCCATTCCAAGCCAACAGCTACCAAGTCCAATACTCGATAAATACAGGTCCATCTGTTGAAATATAAACCCAATATTCATCAAATATCCCTCAGTATTTTCACTTGAGATTATCATATAATGAGGGGCTTTTACTGGGAGCAAATTTTTTTACGTCATTGGCATGAGCAAAAGAGTATTCATATGTAATATGTTCATAAAGAGGTCTTATTGTTTTTGCAAAATCTTCTATTTCTTCCAACTTACTCTTATCGAGTGGCGTCATATCATATTTTCTTGTGGATTTTCGTTTGAATATATAATCTTTTAGCATTATCTCATCCTCTTTATCATTATTAATTCTATTTTTTTTTTCTAGTAGAAATAGATGTTCTACGAATACAAAACAATGAAAATTACTATTCCAGTGTGAAGCGTTCATCAACATCCCTTAACTGGGATTCTATCATACATACTTCTTCAGTAGATAACATACTCATTGAAGAGCAAAACGACTATATACATATCTATCTATTTGGATAATAAGAAGCAGTAGCAATCAATCCATTCTAGTATATGAGTGCTTAAAATTTCTGGTCATATCGTTCTCCATTAATCATTTCATGTTACTACACTCGTAACATAAAATAAATGAATAAATAATTGTTGAAAGCTGAGAAATACCCTGTAATACTTATTTATGGAGGAATATCGTGTCAAAAGCTCATAAGATTGTGATTGTAGGTGGCGGTATATCTGGGCTCATTACAGCCTGTTTGCTTGCAAAAGATGGGATTGATGTTGTGTTGCTGGAAAAGAATGGCTCGTGTGGTGGACTTGTTACTTCTTTCACACAAGAGGGGTTTATTTTCGATGCTGGTATTCGTGCAATAGAGAATGCTGGAATGATGCTTCCTATGCTTAAAGAATTAGAGATTGATCTTCCCTTTTTACCAAGCAAAGTCTCTTTAGGGATTGAGCATGAAGTAATAGACGCAGTCAGTGATGACAGTATTAATGACTATGAGAGCCTCCTTAAGCACACATATCCTGAAAGTATTGAGGATGTGGAGAATGTAATACGTGTTATTAAAGATTTTAATGAATACATGAAAGTGCTTTTTGGTGATCAGAGTCCGTTCTATAAAGATCTCAAAAAGATAGAAGATATTTTTTAACAACGTTCTTTCCTTGGATGATCAAATTTTTAAGAACTGGAATGGCCGTAATGAGAATGAGAAAGCCAGTTGAAGAATATCTACACACAATAATGACTAATGATTCTTTGTTTGATATCATTTCGCAACATTTTTTCAAGAATACTCCAGCATTCTTTGCAATGAGTTATTTTTCACTATATACCGATTATTACTATCCAAAAGGAGGCGTAGGGCAGCTCACCCAACAATTAGAGAAGAAGGTGAGTGAATGGGGAGGATCGGTTGTTCTCAATTGTGAAATATATGATGTCGATATTCAATCAAAGAAAGTGTTTGATACAGCAGGAAATAGCTGGGAATATGAAAAACTGATATGGTGTGCAGATCTAAGTAAGCTCTATTCAATAGTAGATGTTGAAAAGATAAGTGGTCCTCGTTAAAAAGGTGAAAGAAGAGAAGAGAAGAATCCTCTCTAGTAAGGGCGCCGAGTCTGTGTTTACTCTTTTTTTGGCAGTAAATACACCACCTACTTTCTTTCAAAATATTTCTCATGGTCATTTCTTCTATACTCCTTCAAAAGAAGGGCTGGGTTCAACACACCGTGAAGATTTGAATACGCTCTTAAAAAAGTGGCATAAAGGAAATAAGAAAGAGGTCTTAGCATGGGCAAAAAGGTTTTGTACATTGAATACCTTTGAAATATCTATTCCAGCATTGAATGACCCTGATACTGCTCCAGAAGGAAAAACTGGTGTGATTATGAGTTTCTTGATGGATTATGACCTCGTCATGAAAATTGAATCTGATGGATGGTATGATGAATTCTCTACGTATATCGAGAATACACTTATCGATATCTTTAATAGTACCATCTATCCAGGTATTAAGGAGAACATCTTATTTAGAAATTCTTCAAGTCCATTATCTGTAAAACGAAGAGTGGGCAGTAATCAAGGAGCGATTGTTGGGTGGTCATTTGAGAGCCCAATCCCGGTTGATGCTGGTATGTTGAATATGAAGAAGGCAGTATTAACATCCTTACCAGATGTCTATAAAGCAGGGCAGTGGACCGTAAGTCCTGCTGGCTTACCAACATGCATTATGACGGCAAAGATGGTCAGTGATAGAGTGAAAAAGGACCTATAACATAGAAGATGAAGACTGCAATATTTGAAGTAGTATAGATTTTAATGGGCATTAGATAGGTTTGATTGCATATTGTTTTTACCTATTGAAATGAGGTACTTGTGCATAGTTAGAAGTTTTTTCTAGGTAATGCTTCTTTCATATATTCTGTACTCTTTTGTTCTTCTCATTTCTAGCTTCTCTAGTGCATTTCTAATATTCCAGTTATCTTCTAATATATAATTCGCCTCAAGAAGGATTTTCTTATCAGCTAGGGCATCATTGAGATGTTTATAAAGGAGTACATCAAGGCCCATTCCATGGTACTGGGGTAGGACTCCGAGTGCAAATAGCCGGTATCGATTGATTCGCTTCCTTCCATAGAGCAGCGTTAAGAATCCTGTTGGAAACAACTTGCCTTTAATTCCTTTAATGATTGTATTTGGATCAGGGAATCCCAATGCAAAGCCTACAGGAACGCCTTTATCCTGAACGAACCAGATTGCGTCTTCATCAAGAATGACTTTTAACCTACGAACCATATCTTTCATGACAGACTCTTCTACCGGTACATATCCCCAGTTATCGCTAAGAGAAGTATTGGTAATCTTCCATATATGTGTAGCATCTTTCATGAGATTCTTTGTATTGATCTTTCTCACTGAAAACTCAGGATGACGTTCACATAACTGCTTGGTGAATCTTTCTATTCTTAGGGGGATTTTATATCCTGAATTAATATCTGCTTCATACGCTAATAGGTCTTTGATCTTTTCAAACCCAGAGTCTTGCATAAGTGTATGGTAATAGGGAGGATTATAGGAAGCCATGAGAACTGGAAGGGAGTCGTATCCTTTGAGGAGAAACCCCCAGCTTTCTGCTATTGGGTGTATTGGTCCTCGTATTGCACTCATTCCACGCTCTTGTAACCATGTAATAGAAGTAGAAAACAGTAAGGTTGCTGCTTCTTGATTATCTAAACATTCAAAAGGCTCCAAAAAAACCGATAGTAGAAGAATAATATCGATTGAAATCTTCATCGATATACACAAGAGATCTTCCAAGCAGTCTTCCTTGATCATATACTAATAACAGGATGTACTCATTATTCTGTAGCATCACATTCGTTTTGCCGTTATATGCTTTCTTCTCTTCATTCCACATTGGAGGTACCCAATAAGGGTCGTTTTTATAGAGAATTCGGGGGAAATTGACAAAGTCTTTCATCATTCTGCGGTTGGTAACTTGCACGATATTCATAGCTCACTATACCATGGATATTATATATCATAATAATATTTGAGAATATTACTTAAGTTGACGTGACTTTGAATCTTGTTATAACATAACTAATATAGATGAAGAGACGTGAGATTAGATATTTTGTGATAGCCAATATTGACATTAAGTAAGAATCTCTTATTCTGAATAGAATAGAATGTTATTAAGATAAGAGTGAAGACCATACATTGCAGTAAATAATTGCAAGAGAAAAAAGAGGAATGATATGAATGCATGTGTTCTCTGGTCACGTATTTTGGTTATTGTTGGTAGTATTGCCATGATTGTTGGAGCTATTGATCCACTAGAGGGTTCGATAATCATATTTTTGGGAAGTGGCTTTATTACAGTTGGAACATATCTTAGCAAAACCAAACACCGTGTTCTCTATTGGAGGTGGGTTTTTATATTGATAACAATTGGTATTATCTGTATGTGGGTATTAAGCGCAATCGGAGGTATCGGAGGGAGTACTGGACGCTCTCTATGGTGGAGTATTGTTATTTTACCGTATCCAATTGGATGGGTAATGGGTATGGTCAGTCTTGCTTCTAGGCTTATTGAATATTTGAAGGCAAGGAGAAATAGAAAAAAACCTGAATAATGAAACAAGAACCCACTTTCATTCTTATCTTCTTACTTTATAGGCTTCATTTTACTTAAAGTCACTCATTTTAAAAAATGATTACCAGCAGAATCATGTGTTTTCATTTATTAATCAAATGGAGGAGTCCGTTTTTGTTATGTTGATGGAGTGATAGTGTATAAAGGATGGGCGAGATTATTATACATCAATTGCACAAAGCTATTGATTGTCCTTTGATTCTCACTAGAAAGGATGATATCTTTGTACTTAATTAGAGATTCATGCTAATACCTCTTGATGTATAAGATATATGAGTGAAAAGATAATGTCCTAAGAGTCTAAACTCACTCAAATGATTAAGAATGTTGATATTATTACAATAGGTATATGTACAAAAAGACAGGAGATGTATTATGCAATATCGTGAAATTGGCAACACAGGACGAAAGGGTAGTATTATTGGACTTGGTTGCGAATATTTAGACAAAAAGCCTTACGAGCAAGTGAAAGATACAATTTTTGCTGCACTTGAAAGTAATATCAATCTGTTTGATGTCTTTATGCCTGGAAAGGAAGTTCGAGAGAATATTGCTAGAGCACTCAGTTCGCACCGTAAGGATGTTATGATTCAGGGACATGTTGGGTCAACTGATCTCAATCAGCAGTATGATATCTCCCGGGATTTGCCTACAGTAAAACGTTACTTTGAAGATCTTCTACGAATATTTGGATATATCGATGTTGGAATGATGTTCTTCATTGATTCAGAGGAGGATTACAAGGGAGTTTTTGAGACGGGGTTCGCCGATTATTTACTCAAGCTCAAAGAACGAGGAGATATTCGTCATATCGGATTTAGTTCTCATAATCCCCACACCGCAATTCGTGCTATTCATACTGGACTTCCTGAAATGATGCTGTTTAGTATCAATCCTGCTTTTGATATGCTGCCATCTAGTGAATATGTGTTTGATCATATTGACAAGGGCTTTGGAAATGAGCTATTTCGAGGCATTGATCCCATACGAGCTGAGCTCTATACTTTGTGCGAAAAAAAAGGGATTGGGATTACTGTAATGAAAACACTTGGAGCTGGGAAACTGATATCTGCAGAACACACTCCTTTTGAAAAGCCTCTAACTATACAGCAGTGTATCCACTATGCTTTAACTCGTCCTGCTGTTTCGAGTGTGATGATGGGGTGCAAGTCCAGAAGCGAGGTGCTAGATGCGGTTCGCTATTTGGATATGAGTGATGAAGAACGAGATTATTCTCAAAGCTTAGGCTCTCTTCGTAACGATTTTAAAGGTCATTGTGTATATTGCAGTCACTGTCAGCCTTGTCCTGTCGAAATAGACATTGCTACTGTTAATAAATATGTAGATATTGCACGATTAGATGAAAAAAACGTGCCTGCTATGACGAAAACGCATTATCAAGGATTGAAAGCTTCTGGTAGAGACTGTATATCTTGCGGCAGTTGTGAAGAGCGTTGTCCCTTTGGTGTTCCTGTGATTCAAAACATGATAGATGCAGAACAATTGCTCCGTTAGTAGGGTATATTCTCTAAGCAACCATCCTATGGAGACACAAGAGATGTTTGTATTAAAGAATAGATAGGAGATTATTTTCAAAATTACTTATGTATAATGTAGATTTTTCTAAGTGTATTAGATGCCATAAGTTCTCATTTCCAACAATATCAAAGACTTCATTTGAGCGTGCTTAGAACAATTACGATAATGTGTTATTAGGGACTCATTTTATGTGAATATTCTCTATAGATGGTTATGTCTGATGATATTATTACCTTTGATTACTAGTTTGACTGCGACTATGAGAATGGAGTATAATCAAAAAAAAAATGTATTATTTATAGCAAAAAGAACTAAAAAAAAATATTGAGGTTTTACATGTCAAATAGCAATATTCCTTTAAAGTACCGAATTTATGAATCATTAAAAAATGCTATACTGGCTGGTGAATTTAAACCTGGAGAAAAAATCCCGAGTGAAGCAGATTTGTGTGAGAAATATGATGTTAGCAGAACAACCATTATAGCATCATTGCAAATGCTTCAAAATGATTCCTTTATTTTTCGTAAACAAGGAAAAGGAACATTTATTTCCAACCCTAAAATATCGAGAGATCTCTCATCATCAAAAACAAGATTTTCGGTATGATGGAAAGCAAGAAGGAAGTGACTCCGTCAACTGAAATTTTACAAATTAGAACAGAGCTTTGCGATAGTGTAATAGCTGAAAAATTGGGCGTTTTACCAAATGATAAAGCTGTTTATCTTAAAAGATTGCGCTTAATTGATGATGTTCCAATTGCAATAACTTGGAGTTACATGCTTTGGGAGTATGGGGCGAAACTTGTACAACTTCCTTTAGAAGATAATTTCTCAATCACTAACTATATTAAATCGGAATATTTTCAAGAACCTACTTCTGGAACTATTCGTCTCACTGTCGAAACTGTTCATGGTGCAGATGCTAGATTATTAGGAGTAGAGGATGGTTTTACTTGTTGTAAAACCATTTCAACATCTTATATTGGTGAAAAAAAAATTCGAACTTGCCTATACTCTTATGAGAGCTGACAAATTCGAATTCATAATTAATAAGATAGACTATCCTATCCTTTGACTCCTCCTAAAGCTAATCCTGAAACTAAATGTTTTTGTATAAAGAATATTAAAATTGCAGGGGGAATAATTAATACTGAAGATATCGCTGCTACAGTTCCCCATTGAACTGCGTATTCTCCTACATATTGAGAAGCCTCTACAGAAAGAACTCTTGTTTTAGTAGGTGCTAAGGTTAGTGCATAATAGAAATGGTTCCAAGAACCAGTAATATTATAGACTGTTGTCACTATTAATCCTGACCTGCATAAAGGTAAGGCTATACTAAAAAATGTTCTTATATTTGAGCATCCATCAATTTTTGCTGCTTCTTCAATACTTTTAGACACTCCTTGAAAAAATGGTATCAATAACCAAACAGTATTTGGAAGCAAAAATCCAATATATGCTAGAACTAATCCAGGGATAGTATCAAGAATACGCATTTTTGCAAACATGATAAATAACGGTAACCCTAGTACTACTGCAGGAAGTACTCTCATTATTAATACACTATATAATATTGGTTTTCCTCCAGTTTTAAACTTAGCAATACTATACGCTGCCATTGATCCAATAATCTGTGTTAGTAGGGTAGATGTAACACTAATTATAACAGTGTTTACAACAACTCTTATAAAACCCCTTGAACTAAATATTTCAATGTAATTTGCTAAAGATGGCGAAAATATAAACTTAGGGGGGATGCTAAAAACATCTCGACCCGTTTTTAACGATATTGACACCATATAGATTGGTGGTGCAATAAGAATAACTAATAATAATATTACAAAAATATAAGCTACTGTATTTCTATATTTCCCATTTCCTATTTGAAAATCAACCATTATTATCCTCACTTAAACTTTTATTAAACCACTAGCAAGGGCAAGTGTGATGACTGTCAGAATCATTGCCTGTGTTGCTCCCATAGAAAAGTTATGACTTTCAAATGATGTCAAATATAATTGCAAAGAGAAGACTCTAGTGGCGTCACCTGGGCCACCTTGTGTAAGAGCGTAAATTAAATCAAATTCTCTAAAAGCATCAATTGCTCTTAACATTATTACTATGTATAAGACAGGTTTTATCCCTGGTAATGTTATATGGACAAAACTTTGCCACTTAGAAGCTCCATCAATCTTAGCTGCTTCAAATTGTTCTGTTGGAAGAGAACTTAATCCTCCTAGTAAGACGAGTATAACAAAAGAAATTCCCCACCATATTTGAACAAAACTTACAGCACTAAAAGCTGTAAATGATTCATAGAGCCATGGAATTTCTGCAATGCCTATTAGACTTAAGAAATAGTTAATCAAACCCCATTGGCGATTGAATAGTATTCTCCAAAATAAACCGACGGCAATAGGAGTCATCATCATTGGAACAAGAATTCCTACGGTAAACATCCCTTTTGCTTTTAATTTTTTGTGTTTAATGCAAGAGCACCAATCATCCCAAAGAACACTTGACCGACGACAGTTATTAACATGAATATGAATGTTCTAAATAGAGACATAGTAACAGTTTTGTCTGAAAATGCATCAATGTAGTTTTTTATACCAACAAATTGCCAATTATCAGATTTGAAGTTTAACATGTTAACTTTATGCAAACTCATATTAATATTAAATATTAATGGATAGATAACAATTACACATAAGATTGAGATAGCTGGTATGATAAATATCAATCCTAAATGATTATCACACCATTCAAACAAATTAAATTGTTTCTTTTTTATTGTATTATGCATTACTAATAACCTTCCTAAACAAAACTTTATGAAATTCTGTTTTTACAAATTCGAAATTTAATTTTATTTCTTTCAGTTGCTGAAATAGACTCAATCGCCTTAGCAGAAACAACCGCTCCCATTCTAGACGCATCAACAAGAGAGTACCCTAAAGTTAAAGATGCATTTAAAGCACCACAAAAAGAATCTCCTGCTCCTGTCAAATTCTGTATTTCTTTTTCAGGATACGTGCTGATTGCATAACAATTATCCTCTTTATAATCATATACATAGCAGCCATCCTTTCCATTCTTACAAACGATATGTGTATTGCAATCTCTTCCAAGTTTTATTGTTGATTCTATAATATCTTTTTGAGGGAAAATATAATTCATCTCTTTTTTACTTGGAGCAAAGACCGTCGTTTTTAGAAACTAGTGCTTTAATTTCATCATAATCTAGCTCAAGAAGATACCTGCCAGGATCCAAAGTTTTAATAGGGATATCCATAGATAATACTTTTTCATGAACAGATAAACTCGTTGGCGCTAGATGGACAGATGTAATATCCCAATTATTAGGAATAGATTCAATATCTGGGACATGTTCTTGTCTGAAGTCTTGGTAAGAATAGACATCACTTCTAGCTGATTCAAGCAATGCTTTTACTTGATTTTCTGTGAGTTCTTTTCCATCCATATCAGTCTGTAAATTAATGTACATTCCATCAGATCTATCTCCATTTTCTTGGTATACAAATAATTCTTCCCACTCTACATTAATATTCTTTATTGATAAGAAGGAAATATCAATTCCATGTTTACGTAATTGATTTAGATATGTTTTTGGATAATTTGCAGGAACGTTGGTTAATATTGCAACATTCTTAGAAATTATCCCAGCAGCCATTGAAGCATGAAAACTATTTCCTCCGGATATACTTTGATGAAATATATTATCAGCTTTAAGCACATTATCGATTGAACTATTGCCAATAACTAATATGTTCCTGTCCTTCATTTAATCCCCCGATGGATATCCAATATCTAATGTAAATTTTAATTTTGCTAAATGATATGCAAATAAATGTGCCGAAACCATTGATACTATTGGTTGTAATTCTGATATGGTTTTTGGGACAATACAAGATAAATCTGATACTTGCGATATCTCTGAAGGAATGTTATCTCCAATTACGATTATTTTCCCTCCATCGTATGCTCCAACTAATGCGGTATCTATTTCCTTTTGGTTAGTTGGTCCCCCTTGTATGAATAATATTAATGGATCATTTTGTTTTAATGATCTGTAATGGTGGAACTCTTCTATTGGGTAGGCTGATGCATGAACAGGGCATAACTCGCGTAATTTTGCGCAAGCAACTTGAGCTGCTCCATATAATCCCCCTGACCCTGTCGTTTGGAAATACAGTGCATCTTTAAAATTGATTACTTTCTGTTCAATTTCATTTTCAGTGGTTAATATGGCTTCGCTAATTTTATCAGGAATATGTATTAGTTCTCTCAAAATTGATTCAGCATATTCGATATTTAATTCATTTTTGATACTTAGCGTGGCAAATAAATATGTTATTGCACCAATTGCTGATGTCGTTGCTTGAGTTGGCCAACCTTTTCTTTTAGCTTGAATGAGTAGTCCAAAATCAGCGTTAGTTAAAATATCGGCATGTTCAGTATTACTAATACCTATAGTATATGCTTTTTTTTCTTTTGCTTTATCCAAAGCTCCTAGAACAGATTGAGTTGTTCCACTAGCACTTTGTCCAATAACAATAGTATTTTCATCTAACACATCACACCTTGATGTATAAAATTCATACGCATCATAACTTTGGCATACACAACCTAATAGTTTTTCAATAAGTATTTCTAAGGTTGAACCTACAAACAATGAATCACCGCAGCCAATTAAAGCGACGCGAGTAATTGGTTTTTTATATAAATCTTCAATGAATGTGTCCATGTTCTTTTTTGTAAAATCCAATGTTGATTTAAATGTCTCATGTTGTTGTTTCAGTTCAATATATGTTTTATTAACACGATTAATTCTATGTTCATCCCGACTTGTATCTAAAGAGGGTTCTTTTGCTTTAGCTAGAGGGCGTGGCATTCCTGTGTATTTCATTCTTTAATCCTGAGATGTGGATGTACAATTCCACGTTATTTTATTTTATAGTAATAACATGTATGTGGGATACCCACATACATGTGTTAGAAAATTACATATTATTTCTGATTTCTTCTGCTGCTGAATCAAATGTTTCATCAACCGATAAGTCTCCATTTAAAGCTAAGCTAGCCCATTTATTGAAACTTTCTTTTATGATGGACTGTTCAGCAACTCTAATGCTACCAACGCCATTTTCAGAAGCTTTAACTAGCTCTTGGGACCAAGGTCTGTTTGAAGTATATTCTGGGTCAGACATGATACTTTTTCTAGGTGAAGCTCCTCCTGCTTTAGTATATACTCTTCCACCTTCTTCACTTGTAAGCCAGAGTAAAAAGTCAATTGTTGCTTGACGATGTGTACCATTAGCATTAACCATAACTCCTAGAGGGTTAATTCTTGTAAAAGAACCATAAGGACCTGCTGGTTGAGCAACAAAGGCAAATTTCCCTGCTAATTCAGGAGTTTTTTCTTGTGAATACAAGTCAGGCATACCTGCTGTGAAGAATTGAGCTGAAGCTACTACACCTTCTTGAAGAGCAATTAGTGGTTCTGCATAGTCCCAAGCACTTACATCAGGTGGTACAATCTTAAGGTCATTTTTCATATCAACATACACTTGAAAAGCTTCTTTTGCTTCTGGTGAATCAACTTTTATTTCCATTGTCTCTTCATCTATTAATGTAGCCCGTAAGCTTTCATGATTCCTTGGAATGTTCCTTCAAGAACTCCATTAGCACCTGAAAACCAAATCCATATTCAGTAGGGGAATCGGGGTTTATTGATCGGGTAAATTTCTTTGCCATTTCAACTAGTTCATCCCAAGTTTCAGGTTTTTTATCAAAAAGGTCTGTTCTATACACTAAAGACTCAGATGAGATATCAGTTGGGAACATATACCATTCTTTATCGAATGACATTTCGCGTTGTATTACGGTATCAAAATCATTTATATTATAGTTTTCGGCGTTTTTGACGTACGAATCAACTGATAATATATGACCACCCGCAGCAAGTCCTGGAATAACAAAGGCGGTATCTAGTACTGCATCAAGTTCAGTGCTACCGGCAAGTAGTGCTGTATTATATGCTGGTCTATAACCACTTCTTCCTTGAATAACAACGTCAACGGTTTTTCCTGTTTTTTCTTTGTAGCTTTCAGCTGCTGCTAATAACGCATTCCCTTCGGGACCTGATTTTGCCCATATGACGGGATCTCCAACTGCTTCTTTTTCTCCACCTGCGAAGATTAAAGAAGATGTTAGAAGAAGACATGTAGCGAAAATAATTACTTTTTTTCATTAAGTAACCTCCTATGTTAACTTATAATATCAACATACTATCGTTCTCTTGTGCTGTCAATCAAAATTTTACAAAATCGTGTAATTATGTTGACTTTTAGCGATATATGCATAATATTAAGGTAGGAGGTTAGTATGTTGTTACTACAAGTTGATTCAAATAAAAAACTCATTATGGGCTCAATTCAATTGCCTTCATTTCTAGGAAAGTCGAGTGCGGAGATTGTAGATATAGCTGATTTTGCTTCTAAGAATGCAAAATTATTTTTGATGGTGGATTTGATGGAGTCTTTATTCAAGATGTAACACCTGGAGATCTATCTTTAGATATTGTATCAAATCTTTCTTCTATCACAAAGCATGTTAAGGATTCTATACCACAGTTTCCTATTGGTACTCAAATGGAGTGTGATAATGCTAAAGCAATATTAGCGGTTGGGAAGTCAACACCTTGTGATATGGTGAGAATCAAAAACTACGTAGGTGCTGCAATAAAAAATAATGGGCTCATCAATGGACAAGGACCTGAAGCATATCGTTATAAAATAGAACATAAGATTGATACTGCAATTTTCAGTGATATTTTTAATTTAACTGGGGTTCCGCTTGGGAATCTTAGTTTAATAAAAGCATGTGAAATGGCTTTAAAATTAGGAGTTTCTGGGCTTATAATATGTGGTCATGATTATGAAGAAACTTTATCAATGTTGAAAACAGTAAAAGAGCACTTCCCAAAAGCTTTTGTAATTTGTGGAGGAAACGCAACAGTTGATAATGTTACATACATCCTTGATGTGTGTGATGGTGTAATAGTAAGTTCTTGTCTTAAATCTGGAACAAGTTGGGATATTGATAAAATTAAAGAAATTCACAAAAAATGCAAAAAATACAAGGTAAATCAAATAATAGATTGACTATGCTCCTATTGTTAGGAGCAACTATTTCATTTTTTGCAAATAATCATATTTTAGCAGTTTCTATACCATTGTTAATTAATGATATGGGATTCGGTTTAAATATTATTGGCTATTCAACAGCTGGAATGGGTTTTGTCACAATACTCATGAAAATCCTTACTCCTTCTATTATGAAGTCCATAAAATTTAAAATTCTGATTTTCTTGGATTTGTTTTGTATTGCATTGATAACCTTGGGATTTATTTTATTTAAATCATCACCCATTGCTATAATAATTTTAAGAACATTATTTGGAGCCCCTTTCTCACTATTTCCAATAATTAATCTAGTTGTTATTACTAATATTGCTTTACATAAAGATGAAATGATTAAAGGAGTTAGTTTGATAGGAATGGCTATGCCTATTTCGATGATGCTCTCTCCAGCGCTCACTGAATTACTATTAAGTAACTTTTCATATGAAGCTGCTTTTTACGCTGCTCTAATAAGTTCTGTTTTATGCATATGTTTATATATGTTTGGACTATCCCTAACTGCTAATTTTGAAGAATTGAGTGAAAGTCAAGCAAAAACAGCTCCTATAGCATTACGAAATATAACATCACTTTTTAAGAATCGTTAAAATATTTCTTCCAATTTTTGCCTTCTTTTTTCTTTGGAGTGATTGATATGTTAGTCATTACATATTTTCCGCTGATTGCTACTAGTCAAAAAAGAACATACTCTTTTTATTTTGCAATTTTCTCTATTTCAATGGTATTGTCGCAAAAATATTATCGTCATATAAAAATATCGACTAGATCAAAATTGATTATTGGGTATTTCCTTTTAGGCGTTGCTACGTTACTCGCGGGATTGAGTAGCTATTCTTTTTATCTATGTTCAATATTCTCAGCAATAAGTTTTGGTGTTGGTTTTAGTTTTAACAGAAACTACAACAAATACTTTGATGCTACTTAAAAAGAAACCGCAACTATATTTTAACTATACAGCAATTAAGTATTAGTCTGGGAAGGACTATTGGTCCATGGTTTATCGCTATTTTTTCCCAAAATATTGATGATCTTAAGTTATGCTTTATTCTTATTGCATTTATTTCAAATAATACCAATTTCAATGATTTACTTTATTAAGAGCAACAAAGAGTCAAATACTTAGTCTGTATCGATGTTACGAATGAAGTGTTCATTTACTTCAAAGAATAAATTATTAACTAATTCCTTTTATTTTATGTTCCCCGTAGGTATTAAGGTTATTTTTCAATAACTCTTCCTATCTGGTATGATTTCTCTCATTTTATTAGCTACTTACACGTGTGTTTAATATTGACCGAGTCGTTTTTATCAGCATATTATTCAACAAGGTGTATACCTTATTAAGAATAAAAAACTAATCAATACTAGGAGATTGGATGTTTAGTACATTGGATTCGGTTCGTTATGTATAGCAAGGGCTATTGCATAATACAATAATTTTCGGGCAATAGTTCTTGCTCATTCCTCATACAAAAGTAAGGGAGAGCATAATGAGCTACAAAAAAGCAAACGATGTATTGCCGCAAAACTTATTGAGTGCGGTTCAACAGTATATAGACGGCGAGTATGTGTATATTCCACGCAAAGCAGAAAGCAAATTACCGTGGGGTGCAAACACAGATACAAAAAAAATCGTCAAGGAAAGAAACAGAGAGATTTTAACCAAACGGCTAGAAGGTTGTAGTGTTATAGAATTGGCTGAACAATATTTCCTATCAGAGAAAGCTATATACAAAATTATTAATGCCATAAAAAATGGATGAATTGACAGCGCCCTCTGATTTCAGTTGAGGCGCTTTTTCATTTCTGAAACAAGAAGTGGGATGGATGTGGAAGTAAAATATTGTAGTATGTCCTTAAACAATTTTACACGTAAGGAACATGACAATGAACACTATTTTTACTGATAATTATGACAAAGATTTTCTTCTCGAAACGATGATGGGTCCGAATGCTATGCGCATCACAGAAGAGTTGGCGAGTTTTCTCCCTATTTCTCCAGGTATGCGCATACTTGATCTAGGGTGCGGGATGGGAATTTCTTCAATCTTACTTGCACAAAAATATGATGTGAACGTATTTGCTGCAGATTTATGGATTTCCCCTAGCGATAATGCAAAACGTTTCGCAAATCTAGGCCTTGATTCGAAAGTATTTCCTTTCTCAGTTGATGCAACCAAAGAGATTCCATTTGCCCATGAGTATTTCGATATGATTATCAGTGTGGATTCTTATCACTACTTTGGCAATAACGAGAGTATGTTGCCTAAGTTACTGCCATATGTAAAAGAAGGTGGATATGTGGCGATTGCCGTACCTGGATTTATACAAGATTTCTCCGAAAAAAAATTGCCAGAAGAAGTTAAACCTTTCTGGACACCAGAGTGGTATTTCTATTCCTGTCCTTGGTGGCGAGCACTATGGGAAAAGAATCTGGTATTGAGATTATTGAGCTAAGAGAAATGGACTCATGCAAACAAGCTTGGGATGATTGGCTCAAATCTCCTAGCCCCTATGCCCAAAATGATATTGTCATGATGGAAGCCGGAGCAGGAAAATATTTTAATATCATCCAAATGATAGGGAGAAAATGTAATTAAAAAGCAGATTAATTGGGCTATATTTCTTCCTTGGGTATCTTAAAGGAGGTCTGTAGGATTTCCTTTGCTTCCCATTACTAAGAATTATGGGGCGATAATGAAGTTCGTCACAAATTAATCGACTGTGATTATTCTTTGTTTAAGTTGAAAGCAAAAAAGGTTGTTGCTAAGTTTTTCTACTTTTGCAACAACCTTACATGTAATCAATAGCTGATTGAATAGTCAGTTAATATGCTCGTATAGGTCTTATACTGTTACTGTCATATCGGAAGATATTCTGCTGATTCCCTGTGGTAAACCATTGTTTGTAAGCTCCAAGGCCATCTTTTTCTGAAGAACTCCAATAACTAGTGCTTGTAACATCACCAAGTTCCTGAAGTTTCAAGTTTTGGTACATTAAATTCAGCTCATCCTTGGAGGGAAGGAACCAATCGTCATAGGTTGATTCTCCATTCACCATCGAATACTCTGCACATACATGAGCAGCAACTGTTCCATCGTTGTTTTGATTATATTCTTCTGGATTAGTGAAATAATCTCCTTTGTATCATAAATATTCCATAAATTTGAATGGTATTCGTTTATGTTAGTTGAGTTGGTCTCTCCAAAACCTATTGAGGTAGCTCTAGCAGAAGGTTCAACAGTATAGCCATAAGCCCCCACTGTACTGATGGGTCATTTCCTCCGTCGTACCAACCGGACGGAGCTGCCTCTAGATACTGCCAGCCATCTGTTTCCCAGTTTGGATTCTCATAAAATACTAATCCTCCCGTAGGTCCAGTGAATACATCAAATGTCCACTTTGCATAAAGAATCTGATGTGTTGTTTCTGTGAAAATAGTTTCTTCAGTTATTTCGGTTCCAGTCCCGCCAGTTTCTGTCCACCAGCCTGCGAAGGAATAACTCTCTCTTATTGTGTCTGCTAACTCTCCATATGCCTGTCCATAGGTCACTGTTTTCGAGGTGGGTCCCTCGATTTCTCCATCTTGATCGTTATAGGTGATTGTATAGTTATTTGGCACCCAATTGGCGTACAACGTCTGGTTTGTTGCAGATGATACTATCGAATCTTCACTAATAAGATCCCCAGTTCCATCCAGTCCTGTCCACCAGCCATCAAATGTGTAGCCCGTTTTTTCGACAGTGGCTAAGTTTCCATAGATTTCATCATATGTGACAGTTTTTGAGATTTGCGATAAATTTGTTCCACCATTTTCATTAAAAGTCACAGTGATGGGGGGAATCCATTTAGCGTATAATATCTTATTGCCAGTTGATCCCGTGGTAATGGTTGTTACAATATCACCAGAGAAATCGTCACTTTCATACCATCCTAAGAAGTAGTAGCCTGTCTTAGAAGGGCTATCTAGAGTAATCTGAGGTGTTTCAGTGTTGTACGTGGTAGGATTGTCTGGATGGTTAGCTCCGTTTTCTAGGTTATTATAAGTGATTTCATATTCATAAAGGACCCTATTAGTTGCATTGCTAATAGATGTACCTGTGTATAGCCCTGTTCCACTAGTGATTACACGCAGATATTTCCCTTCATCTGCAGGTGTAATTACATATGTCCATGAAGAGGCTCCTGGAATATTTGTAAAATCTCCATCAGGTGAATTTGCTATTTGCCATCGGTAATTAACTGTAGCATTGATAGGATCAGGATGTGCAAGTAGTTCGTTCCCTATTATTCTATCGCCAATAATTGAGACATGTTCAACCGGAATAAGGCTTGTTTCCCAATATGCGTACAAAGAATGATGAGTAGTAGCCGTAACTGTAGAGGTCGCATCCATCTTGGTTCCTGAACCATTTTCACCAGTGAACCAGCCTACGAAGTTGTATCCGGTTCTACTCGTATTTGCGAGTGTCCCATAGGTGCTACCGTAGGTGACTTCAATAGTGTTGGGATTAGGAGTGTTCCCTTCTTGCGCGTTGAAGGTGACTGTGTATTGTGAAGGTGACCATTTTGCGAATAGTGTCTTACTACCAGTAGATCCAGTTGGTATAGTCATAACCATATCACCAGAGAAATCAGATGCTGTATACCATCCTAAGAAATCGTATCCTACTTTAGTAGGGCTTTCTAGTGTAATCTGGGGTGTTTGGGATGTGTATGTAGCCGGGTTCTCTACATGATTAGTAGCATCTTCGATGTTATTATAAGTTATTGAGAATCCCTGCAGCTGCCATTGTGCATAGAGGTCAACGTTATGTGATGGCATGTTGAAAGTACTACCTTCAAAATAGGTATAAGTGCCATCTTCTTCCTTTACCGTGATAGATCTATCTACAACCATTCTTTCTTGTGATTCTTGTGTTCTCCATCCCGCAAAGATGTAATTTGGTTTTTCTAAGTCGCCTTGTCCTAATACGGGTACTGCATTACCTTCTAGATACAAAGCAGTATCTTCTACATTCCCTTCAGTACTTCCATTTCCATGATAAGTTACACTATACGTATTGAAAGACGGTGGTTGACAACCAACCAACATGACAACAGCGAATAACAGGATAAAGATTTTGATGATTATGTTCTTTTTTATCAAGATAGCACTCCTTTATATGTATATATTGACAATGGTCCTAAATTTTCCAAAATCAGTACATTGCCTTTTTTAACATGAATTTTTATTTAGAACCGATAGCCAAGAGCTAACCCTAACAAGCCACTCAGCTCATAGGGTACAAATGCATCACTAAATAGTATTCGTCCATCGACATACAATCCAACATGTAGAGAATCGTTCATGGCATATTGAAGTGTTACTTTACTTGTGATCCCATAAAAAATGTTAATATTAGATGAATTGAATAATGACACTGAATTTTGAGACAGATCTGCATATGGTGATAGTGCCATCACGCCTAAACCGCCTCTGATTGAAAGTCTGGGATTAATTGTGTATTTCAACGTTACTAAGGCATGTATATCAAGGAACTGAACAGAGAAAGTTTGGGGAGCATAGATTTCAAAACTCAGACCGGTAATGAGACCTAGAGCTAATGTTTTATTATATGAAACTAAATTATCTAAAAGTAGGTCCAACGAAATTGCAGGGAACATGACTCCTGGAAGGTCAGCATATGCATTGGTTTCATCTAATGCTAAAAGATTTCCAACTCCAAAAGAACATTCTAAACCAAAGCGAGGACCTATGAATGGGGTAGTTGGAGAACTGTCTTTAGCTGTTGTTATTGGAGGTGAGGCTTTTATCTGAATAGGATTGTTTGCTTCAGTGTCGGTTGTATTAGCAACTGCGGTCTTTTGAGTTGAGGAGGGTATTGCCTCTGCATCCCAATTAGTATCTTGTGTGGGAATGATCTTATCTTCAGACTCTGCGTTTTTATATGTTTCAGGATTATAAACTATTGAACTGCTCGGCCCCACTTAATCCCATCAAATGATTGTTGAATGTATAGAACGTGTTTTTTTGATTCATCTATATCCTCAGATGTGTATGAGGTGATTGTTGCATCAACAACTTGCCATTGCTTTTCAATTTCTCCATCTTTTTGATAACGAAAAAAAGAGATTCCCTCTTGAGATGGAGACCACTCCCAGTAAATGTTTATCTCCCCAGCATATATATTAATACTGAGAAATAATAGGAAACCAAGGATACATGCTTTTTTAGTTGCTGAATGAATATTCATACCATCTCCTCCTACTGACTTAATCCAATCTTATTATTAAAAGCGTTAATAGTAAAGGCATAAATATAAAATACTTCAAATATAAGTCAGCGTGGTTCATTGTCTATGGACAGCTGATTCTTTAGGTCTAAAAATAAAGTCTCTTCCAAAGTTTTGTAAGTCTAGTATTTTTCGGACATGGAAAAAGTCCAAGAGGATTAGATATTTGTACTCTTTGAAACTTTTAGTTGAGCTTCTGTGACGCAAGTGCTAATATTAAAAGCCTTTTTACATAAAAGAGATGGTCGAAAAGAAGGGAGCAAAAATGAGTAGTCAATTAGAATGGCGTAAAGATCAAAAGAAGTTAACCAGAGATATATTGGAACGGGTGGACGTTGTTGCTTTCTCTTTTGATATGTCTGGAGTCAATAAGGGATGTACACTAAACCATCTCAATGGTAAATACGGATATATTAGTCTTGAGGATGCATTGGCCAACAATTGGAGGGTTTTTGACTACGAGACTGATGAATTACTTGGTACCTATGATTCTATCGAAGCAGTTATAGAAGGTGGATGGAAGGTGAGTACTTGATTTTTGGCTATGGTGGAATCTACAAAGTGAAATACATAGGAGTGCACTTAATTTGAAATCAATAAAATCATATCACGGTGCTGGAGTTCTTTTTTGGACAATGGATACGTATGGACAGCTATTTGTGCTGCTAGGGGAAAGATCACACCATCCACAAAAAGGGAAATGGTCAATCCCAGCGGGAGGTTGGGAAGATGAAGATTCATATGACGAAAATAGAAAGCACGACTATCGTGCAACCGCAAAACGTGAAACGTGGGAAGAAATCAATCTATGGGTGGACAATTCAAATGAACTGACCTACCTTTGGAGTAGGCACCTCCCGTTTTTCCATTTTGTTGTATATGGCTGTCAGCTCTCCGAGAAGAGGGAATTTGTTCGTTACCAGGAATTTTCTAAGGTGAAGTGGTTTTCTGCTTATTCACTACCCGCTAACAGTGTCGGGTTTGTGCGATCTCAGGTTGCCACTCTGGTAAGACAACATCATAAAGGAGAGACATAGTATGAAACGCACGTATCCACTTAAGTATATCGAAAAGCCCATAAAGCGACTATTTTCCATGAAAAGGAGATTCTGGCCAGTTCTCTTTGTACGTGCTTTTATTGCGCTTATCAGTTTGATCCCCATAAAGAGAAAGATCTTGAATGGTGGGATATAAACAATCCTAAGGGGAAAACACTTGTGTGTCCGATGTGTGGCATTGATTGTATAGTGGGAGATGCTTCTGGTTTTCCTATAACTGATACTGATTTCATCATGGCATGCACGGAAGAATGGTTCAAAGGATATAGCAGAATCAGTGAGAGCAAACCAATTGAAAAAAATACACCAATTTTGATAGAAGTTGACTAGTCATAATTAACTCATCTACACAATGTGTGTATGCAGATATGAAGATGAACTCCTCTGAATTGTTGAGATTATAATATCTCGACCAAAAGTATGAAAGCATATATGGGTATTGGAATACCATGTAGACATGTCCTTTGAATAAATCTATCTAATGTAAATGTAAAGAGATGGGAAGAAGGGTAGGCCTTTATGTATGCGTAATCTCTAACCAAAATTTACAGAATACCTAGAAGGATTCGAAAAATAGTAAGAGCATGTGAACAAATTACAAAGAAATATGGGTCAAAACCAGAATCAATTAGAAGTTAAATACAACTTAAAGTCTCCTTGTAGGTATTTATTGATGAAAGTCAATGAAAAAAATATCTTTACTATCTACAATCACAATAGAAGGAGATTCAGAAATGATTATCAATAAAGAACATAAAAGATCGAATGCACTCGTAATCGGTATCTCGCTATTTATTATGGCTGCGGCTGCGGCAGTTGCCTTTGGTGCGATTCATTCATCTCTTATCGATATGTCGCAACCAGAACACACCTTGAACAACTTACAGGCAAACAGCTCACAATGGCATATTGAGATTATCTTCTGGATAGTGATCATCATCACTGACTTATTAGTTAGTTGGGGTATTTTCTACTATTTCAGAGGTGATAGTCTGAGAGTTTCTGCCATCACTGCTGGTCTTAGAGTAATCTATACATTAATCCTTGCTGGTGCTGTGTCTCAACTTGTAGCTGTATCTTTATCTGTTCAAGGTGGAAACACACAGAGAATCATGTTACTTCTTTCTCGTTTCGATCGATTCTGGTCTTTTGGACTTATACTATTCGGAATTCATCTGGTTCTGCTCTCTATTGTGTCCTTCCGGTATGAGAACAAGATAATAGGTATTCTTTTATTTGTAGCAGGTGTCTCTTACTTCTTAATTCACACCATGAAGGGTTTACTTCCCGAGCTCTCCGATTTCACTACGCATCTCGAAGTAATCCTCACTATTCCAATGACTCTAGGAGAGATGATATTTGCACTTTGGATGATTATTCGGGGTGGGAAACCTAAGAAGAAAGCCGCTTCCTAATACGACTCAGCGATTCCGCTGTAATTCCAAGAAAGCTCGCAATTTGATACTGTGGGACCCTCTCAAGCAGGTCTGCTCGCGTGCGAACTAAATTTAGATACCGTTGTTCGGGAGAAGAGGATATATAATTAGAAAGGGATGCCTGAGATTTGCCCAAATTCTCTTCAAGCATTTGTCTGATCAACTTCTGGAGGGATGGGTACTGCTCAAGGATATTTGATTCAATGGTAAGGTCCCCTACGAGAACAGTACTCTCTTCGGTGCACTCCCAGAAGAATGGAGAGGGTTTTTTCAGATAATTGGCATCTAGAAGTGCAGCAGTATCGCCTTCTGTGAAGAATGCGACAGTTTTCTCATTACCATCATCATCTACGAAGTACTGCCGTATACATCCTTTAAAAATATAGAAACACTCTCGATATGCATCGCCCTGCCGAAGTAGATGATATCCTTTTTCAAAAGTCTTTACGGGTAGACTTTCGGCGAGAGTATCTCTTTCCTCATTCGTAAGACCTTCAACCTTCTCAAGTAGTGACTCTACATGCTTATTTACCATTTCAGCCAGTCTCCTTTTAGTAAAAAATCCATCCCTAATTGATTCTATCGTGAAAAGTAGTGTTGAACAACCTTCCCCATCACCTATTTAGGAGGAACAATCAAATCAAATATAGATTGTTGTTATATAATGAAATAAAACCAACAATACGTGAAAATATTCATTATGTTGTTATCTTTATAATATAATTATTTCCTCCATATTGGACTGTACTAAGATTGTTGTGCTAGATGTTTTATGCTCTTTTTTTCATATTTAAAAATGTGTGTTGAAGCATTTTTTTTGTTCTTCTTTTGACATGTTACATCAGTAGCTCGCAGTGTTCCTTGAGTGGTTTATCATCTGGCATAACACTATGCTTTAAAGTAAGAAGTTTCTTATTCTCAGAGAAGGAGATTCAACATTTCTCGCATATGATAATACAAAGAGAATGTATCAAGGTTTTGATACATTCCCAAATTCTGAGATCTAAAAGGCTCTAGTACTATTAAGAAGTCGTTCCTGAGACCATCTACTTTCTTCTCGTTGCAGACATCATTTATTTAATATTCCAGATTGATGATCTGCCCGATGAAAGTAGTTGTTTAATTGGGATATCTTCTATTTCTCATGGTCAGCGAGCAATTGACTCTTAAGATCGCGTAAACTTCCATCTTCCTTGTATTGATAGATATCAACCGAAGTGGAAGAAGGCCCAGTGGTCACCACCGCAAACGTCCTACTCAGGAGGCTCCCATCTTCTTCTTTGTAATTGAGGTTGTGGTCAATCCAAGTACCGGTGTTTACATAATAGTGGTCATTGCCATAGTCGAAGAACAATGGGACGTGAGTGTGTCCGAAGAGCACTACGCTGGTATCGCTTTGGGCGTTGTCAACGTCAAACTGTGCTCGTGCCTGACTTTCGAAATAATTACTATCAAGTGCACCTAAGGACGCAACCGCGAAGCTGGAATGTACCTTCACCCCATTGGCCTTCTGTCGCTCTTCCCAAGTGCGTTGATAATTCGGAAATAGCACGGGAGCAGAAATTTCTCCTTGTATATTGCGTACTGGAAACAAATCCTGAATTGAATAGGTATCGTTGTATCCATCGATGCGCATATCCAAGAGCTTGTCCCCAATTCCATCTGTTGGGGTGATATTTTTGAACACAGTTGCCATGGTCCTATAATAAGCATACGCTCCGAATTGGTCAGGGTCGTTCACACGGTCTGGAACACTCTCGATTACCGGCAGTTCAGCCTTGTAAGGAGGTTTTCCACTAAGTACCCAGTCTGCTGCGAATCGAGCGTAGAAGTATCCAGGAGGAAACATGGTAGGACCGTCGGTGAGATGAGCATTGGTTATGGTATCTGGCGCCGAAAACACATCATACCGGTGGCCATGCTCAATGACAATTTCATTGCGGTCTCCAGTTCGATATAAGCCGACTCCGAGCTGCTGCGAACAGACTTTCATGCCTGGAATTGCCTCTTCGATGTATTTGATATTGACAGACATATCATGGTTACCCACAACATATACTAGGTTAATACCTGCATCCATGACATCTTTAAATGCGGCAATTAAATCCATGTTATTCTCTATGTTTTTTCTATAGAAGTCAGCTCTGTCAATTTCGACAAAGGAGAGAGGAAGGAACCATTCATCAAGGATGTCTCCGTTGAGACTACTTCCCTGACATCTGAAGTCACGGTAATGCGTTGTAGGAATTCTATGAGATAAGGTCGGTTCTCTAGAATTTCTGCATAGGCATCTTCAAAGCCAGTGTGAATATCGCTGAGTACGATGATTTTATCTCGGGTATCTCCTGCAACCCAAAGAGATTTTACACCATCTAATGCTACGTTATCCTTTTTGACAAGGACGAGCAGCTAACGAAGATCATGACCAATAAAGCTACAGAAAAGCAAGAAAGTATACGTTTTGCCAATGATTATCTCCTATCGATTGATGGTGTGGTACACATCAATCTTTTTGATGACTCAGTCAAAAGTAGAAGTATGATGCCAATCCTCGCATTTCTCTTTTGAAACTTTGTCTTGATTAATTTGAACTGTACCTGCTAATACCCTAGAAAGCAAGTTTTAATCTCATTGATTTAAGTATTAAACTTTCTTTCGTGTAAAGTCTTTGTTCAGGGTCAGGTGAAGACTCTGTGGCAACAACTCTTTATTCCTACATCAGATAGTATTTCGGCATATGAGAGTCGTAAAGAAATGGGCATCGTAATCGCCTTATCAATTTTTGCCGGTCTGCTGAGTAAAATACCAGCTTTATTTGGGTTCGGAGATTTTGATGCTCATGGTCTTATCTATGCCAAAAATGCTTCATTGTTCGCTTTTTTCCAGTTGCTATCTTTTTAAGTTGGAAACGATCATTGCCAAAAGGAAAATCAATGCTTGTAGGAAGTTTGTTCATTATTACAGCTCTTGTAGTAAATGGATACCCATCAATTGCACCTCATCATACAGCAACACTTACGGCGATTCATGTGCCTATTATCATGCTTTTTGTATTGATGTACTTCTATGCAGGTCCTTCCTATTCTTCCAAAACGGGGTGGAAAAGTGTAAATACCCGGTTAAATTTCATCCGTTTTGCTGGAGAAAGTGTTCTTTTTGCCGTACTTATCGGATTAGGAGGAATAGTGCTCATTTTCCTCACTTTAGGAACATTTCGATTTATTGGGGATAGATGCTTCACCATTCGTATTGTCTTGGATGGGACCTTTGGGATTTTTGGGCTCTTTCCAGTGGCCGCCTATTTGGTGGAGCAGAAAAAGAATCTGATTGAAAGTATTGCTCCCGTCCTTTCTCGTATATTTACACCGCTGTTTCTTGTGGTTATGGTATCACTCATTGTAGCATTCGCTAGTATTCCGCATGCCGCCTACGAAAATCGATCCATGCTCATCTGGTTTGATTTGATTTTAGCACTCGTACTTGCACTCACCTTGTACTCCTTGAGTGCGAAGGACTATCACAACACAGGTGTGCATACAATTTGGGATATCTTCAGTCTTTTTCTATTACTCGCAGCAATACTTGTAGATGTCATTGCATTAGCGGGGATTCTCATTCGGCTATCTGCCTTCGGCCTTTCGCCGAATAAATTAGCTGCAGTAGGAGAGAATATACTACTTTTAATAAATCTCATATTGCTAGCAGTCGGATATCTAAAGTACATAGTTCACAAAAATCCATTTCAAAAAATTGTACACATGCAGATGCGATTTTTGCCCATATACCCTTTGTGGGCTACAGTAGTAGTTGTTCTCTTTCCTCTTCTTTTTGCATTCAAGTAGCAGGTACAATAAGAGTGTGGGAATGAGCCCATACAATTCAGAAAGAGACTCAATGAACCCAATATTGTTAGTCTCAGTATGGTAGCGCAAAGACAATAAACTAAGTAGTGAAACATTACGAGGCGATGCAATTGGGTAGAGTAGAACTGGTACATTCAAAGAGCTTGAGTGAACTAGATGCCTCTGTGGGGTATCTAATTTGTAATTTTATGCATGTGGCAATAATAATTTCAAAGTGATATTGAAGGAATGATAGATGTTCACTAAAGACAGAAGGTTTTCGTTGTGATATAGTAAGTTATTGGACTAGCTAGTGTCCGGATGTTCCAAGAATCACTCTCCTCTGTCCACATTAGCAAGATGAATCAATAGGATTGCACAAGGAGCAGGAACCCCTGCTCGAAAGAAACATTGCAATCTTAGAGAGAATTCACGAATATATAATAGGCGTGAGCTTTCCTATACAGAAAGGAGTCGAATTTATCAAATTGCTGGAAGTAGATAAGATGATGAAATACGTAAAAAAATAAATTCACTCATCCTTTTTTAATCTTCACCGTCTTAATTACGGGCTCTGATACAAGAACTGTAACAGAAGAAGAAAGAACGGTGTATTTAAGCGCAACAGAATACGATTACCCGCCATTTTCTGTCACAGATAGTGGTGAAGCTGATGGCTTTTCTGTTGAACTTCTCAAAGCTGTAGCAGAAGAAATGGGCATTACTGTTACATTTAAGATCGATCAGTGGGCAGTTTTAAAAGAAGAACTAAAAAACGGAGAGTTAGATATTCTTCCGTTAGTTGGATATACTGTAGAGCGTGATGAAGTCTATGATTTTTCTGTGCCCTATATTGTAATGCGTGGCAATATATTCGTACGAACAGATGATCACAGTATTCAGTCTCAAGAAGATCTATTTGGTAAAGAAATCCTTGTCCTTGATGGAGATAACTCGCAAGAGTGGGCATGGTCAATTGGCTTGGATTCTGAATTATCAGCAACCACAACGTACTTAGAAGCATTCGAACTTCTTTCTAGTGGTCAATATGACGCAGTTTTAGCTCAAGGGTTAGTCGGTGAAAAACTCATTCAAGATAACGGTTTAGATAATATTGTACCCGTATATATTCATGATGATGGAGGAGTAACAAGGCGAAAATTAAACCTAGAACGATATGAACAGAAATTTTCTTTCGCAGTTGCCGAAGGCGATAGTAATCTTCTCTCCATATTGAACGAAGGGTTGGCCATTGTATCAGCGAATGGGACCTATGATGAGTTATATCAAAAATGGTTCCCCTTTCTCCTCGAAAGCAAAGATGTTTCGACAGTTGAGATTATAAGATATCTTAGTTATATTCTTTTTCCTATTTTGGTGTTAATAGTCGCTGCTTATTTTTTTTACCACAAGAAGAACGATAAAAATTAGAACAAGAGAAATTATGCTAGAAAAAGAGCGTTCAGAAAAATTTCTGAATGATTTGATTTTAGCTGGAAAAATTTTCGAAGTAAGCATTGAAAATGCACCGATTCCAATCATGATCCACGCAGAGGATGGAACGGTATTACATATCAGCAAAACATGGACACGTCTTACAAATTATGACAAAGAAGATATACCAACAATATATGATTGGATAGAAAAAGCTTATGGACAGAAGAAAGAAGAAGTTCAAGGTTTTATATCAGCATTATATGCTCTAAAAGAAACACTGCATGATGGTGAGTTTAAAGTGACCACCAAAGATGGTAGGATGCTTCTTTGGGATTTTCATTCAATGCATATAGGTGATTTACCAGATGGTAGAGCAATTGTAATGAGTACGGCAACCGATATAACAAAACGCAATCAGATGGTGCAACAACTTAAAGAAAGTGAGCAAAGATTCAAGATATTACACAATGCCTCTTTTGGCGGTATTACCGTTCATGATAAGGGCCTCATTCTCGAATGCAATCAAGGGTTGTCAGATATTACCGGCTATTCAATCGATGAACTTGTTGGAATGGACGGGTTGTTGTTGATTGCACCAGATTATAGAGCATTTGTAATGGATAAAATAACTAGTGGCTATGAAAAAGCTTACGAAGCGTATGGTATTCGAAAGAACCAAGAAATATATCCTTTGAAATTAGAAGCTAAGAATATGCCTTATAAAGGGAAACAAGTTAGAGCCGTAGAGTTCAGAGATATTACAGAACTTAAATTATTGGAACAAGAACGCACAAACAATGAAAAGAAGCTTTTACATATGAAAAATTTATTGAGTTATATTGTTGAGCATAACAACAATGGCGTTGCAGTTCATGATAGGGATTTACACTATATATATGTAAGCAAGAGGTATTTAGAACAATACAATATCCAAGAAGATGTCATCGGCAAACATCATTATGATGTCTTTCCGGATTTACCTCAAAAATGGAGAGATGTTCATCAAAGAGCTCTGATAGGAGAGGGTTCACATGCGGAAAAAGATTCTTATGAGCGTGAAGATGGTTCCATTGTATGGACTCGATGGGAATGTCGTCCTTGGTTTGAGTCTGATGGAACTATTGGAGGAATCATTGTTTATACGGAAGTTATTACAAAACAAGTACAAATTATTGGAAGACCTTAAGGAAAAAGAATACAATCTTAGAATAGCTCAGGAAATTGCTCATGTTGGAAGCTTTGAATACAATCTGGCCAACGATGAACTGACATGTTCTGATGAAGGTTTGCGAATATGTGGGATATCACAGAAAGATTTTTCTGGAAAAAATGATACAATTATTCAATGTATACATCCTGAAGAAAAAGAATATGCGTTGCAGATTTCTCTTGAGGCTATAACCAAAAAGAACATTGTAGGTGCTGAATTACACATCACCAGAAAAGATGGCGAAGAGCGAATAGTCGATTTTCGTATTGGTCCGGTATTTGATGAAAACGGTAATTGCATTAAGACAACTGGTACAATTCAGGATATTACTGAACGCAAGAAAGCTGAAGAAAAATTGTTGTACATAAGCACCCACGACCATCTTACCGGATTGCACAACCGGAGATTCTATGAGGAAGGATTGATAAGGTTAGATACTACAGCGAATCTGCCCCTTTCGATAATTATGTGTGATGTCAACGGGTTGAAACTTGTCAACGATTCGTTTGGACATGAAGCTGGAGATGCGCTTCTTAGAAAAGTTGCCCAAATAATGAAAAAGGTTTGTCGTAAGGATGATATTGTCGCTAGAGTCGGGGGGGATGAATTTATTATTGTTTTACCGAGAACCACCGCCGAAGAGACGGTACAGATTGCAAACCATATAAAGGAACTGGCAGCCAAGGAAAGAGTGTCCAATATTGAGTTATCGATTTCTTTTGGAAATGACACTAAAACGACGGAGAGTCAATCGATTGCCGAGTTGGTGGTACAGGCCGAGAACCATATGTATCGTCATAAACTCTATGAGCGTTCGAGTGCAAAGAGCAAGACGATAGACTTGATTATGAACACCTTGTTCGAGAAAAGCAGTAGAGAAGCGATGCATTCAAAACGGGTGAGTCAACTTTGCCAGTCAATCGCAACAAAAATGAGTTTAAACAAAGATGCAATCAATCACATGAGAATTGCTGGACTAATGCATGATATTGGAAAGATCGGAGTAGATGAAAAAATCTTGAACAAGCCCGGACGTTTAACTATTGAGGAAAGGGTGGATATAGAGAGACATCCTGAGATTGGATGGAAAATACTGAGTTCCACCACCGAATTCTCAGAGTTGGCTCAATTTATCCTCAGCCACCATGAAAGATGGGATGGAGGCGGATACCCGAATGGCCTCAAAGGTGAAGAAATACAGATTGAAGCGAGGATAATTGCTGTTGCTGATGCTTATGATGCAATGACTAGCAAAAGAAGCTATAAAGAAGGGATGAGCAAGGAGAACGCAATTATCGAATTAAAGCGATGTGCAGGAACTCAATTCGATCCCGAGATTGTAGAGGTGTTTATTAATAACGTTTTATTGGACCCCAACGATTACAGTTAAGTGAATTGCACATTATATTAATAGTTTTGAATCAAAGTTATATGCATTTCAGAAAGAGTGATAAATTTAACTTTTTCAATTATAAGAGCTCTATCAGCAAGAGCAATGAATCATCTAACAGAAGTAAAACCTGAAACTATCTTGAGGTGGCAAAGTAAGTTCATTAAGAATCTCTGGAGTAATAAGAATAATACTCTTGGACGAAAAACTGTCTCTAGAGTTATCAAGAATCTAATCCTTGAAATGAAGCAGGATAATTATCTCTGGAGCTATAAAAAAATGCTCATGAATTGAGAAAGATCAATATAGATATCCACTACACCACAGTAAATAAAATTTTTAGTACCTTTAGAAAACAAGGTAGAAATTTTACCAAACGGTTTCTGGAAAAAGTTTCCAAAGATGCACTGGGATTCATTATTCGCCATGGACTTCATGAATATTGATACCCTAAAGCAGGTTAGAGATATTATTTGGTAATATGTAGAATATTATAATAATCAGAGATTTCATCAGGGAATCGACAAGATCCCTAATGCTGAGATTCAAGATCAATCGGCTGCAATAAAGAAAATGAAAATATTATCCGAGCTTCACCAGCACAACTATCGTTCAAGTGCGTAAAGATGTAAAATAATAACCCACGTGGTCATGTTTATAATTTGAGTGGAACTTATTGGAAAAGTTCACATATTTACTTCTTAGACGGGAAAATCTATTTCTCTCGTCTTATCTTATACTTGATTTTTGCAATATTTTTCTCCTGCTCCCGTTTTTTTGAGATCATTTCATCTTTACTCATTGATTCAGATTGGATCGTGAGGAAATTGTTATAGATATCTTCATTGATTTTACCCTCTTTTAAGGCTTTTATAACTTCACAACCTGGTTCATTCGTGTGGGTACAATTTGAGAATTTACACCTTTTTGAAAGAACAGAAATTGAGGTGACTGTTGATTGATTCACTGTGTGAACACCAAATGTCCCAAGAGATCGAATACCAGGAGTGTCCACAAGAAGAGCCCCTGAGCTGAGAAGATAGAGTTCTCGAGCAGTTGTTGTATGCCTTCCACGACCATCATTCTCTCTTACTTCACCTGTGATTGAAATTGGATTTTGTGCAAGCATATTAATAAGAGTCGATTTTCCGGCTCCACTTGGACCAAGAATTATCATAGTTTTTGCAGGAGTAAGATGTTTATCTAGTTCTTCTTTTCCAATACCATGTAGAGAGTCAACAAGAATTACAGGAATACATGGGAAACGGGAGGACGCCATTTTATAGATTTCTTGAGGATTTTCTATGAGGTCTATTTTTGAGAGAATTAATATAGCTGGAATATCATCTTCAGATAGCAATGTCAAAAATCTTTCTGCCCTCCTTAGAGTACTTTCATTGGCAACATCAATTACGACAGCAGCAATTTCAATATTTGATGCGACGATTCTTCCATCTTTTATTACTCTTCTTTCATCTTTTGAAACTGGACGATGAAGGGTCTTTTCACGAGGAAGAATAGATTCTATCAATCCGCGATCATCGCTATACAAATGAATCGCACACCAATCTCCAATAACTGGTTGATCAGAGACCCCCAATTCAATAAGATTTCTCAATCCCCCAGATAGTTCAACAAGACATTTTCCTTTTTCAGTAATCGCATGAAATAACCCTTTCCCTTCTCGAATAATTCTTGCTGGTATCGTATGAGTGTTTTTATAAGGGCTATAGCAATCAGTCCATTTTTCATTCCATCCATATTTTCTAAACTATTCATGTTACTCCCTTTTTATTCATCCTATTATTAGAATGTAATAATTATACTAGAATACTGTTCTTGAAGAAACACTTTTCATCTGCTCTAATTTCCCCGCATGTCCAAAATGATTAATCTGGATAGTTTTTCATACTATAGTCTCCTTTGTCACTCGCTTCTCTGAATATGAATGCTTTTGTTGAAAGGGTGAATTGAACTATCAGAAGAGAACTTTCGATTATTTTCTCTTAATTTCTGAGAAGCAAGTTCGAAATATCATTTCTGTATTTGTAGAATATTATAATTTAAAGAGAATACATCAAGGGATAGATGGGATCCCTGGTGTTGAGATTCAAGAACGATCCGGTACAATTAAGAAAATGAAAATTTTATCAGGTCTGCATCACCATTATTACCGATCAAGTGCTTAAGGATGAAAAAAAATAGCCCACGGGGGACGATGAGAGCTAGCATAACCGTGATTCTTGGGGAAAAGGCTATAAACAATAGGGAAAGTGTCAAATCTACGGTGGTTATGGCTGCTGTAGGACGTGCTCCTTTTTTATCCAGAAAGATTCCTGCATAGAGAATTATAAAGCTACTCGTAAGAATTCTCACTAGGTAGGCAGTCGAAAGATTTCTACGCGAAATTCCTAGAGCTTAAATAAGGTGGTCGGTGAAAACGGAAACACCCATAGTTTGCCAGTAATGCTTGCAAGCATTCCAAACTAAAACTTACAATAAGAATTACCAAACCATAGTAAAAGGGTAATCTAACTAGTAGAGCACCGCGATGCAGTCTTTTTTTTGTATTGTCTATTCTTACCGGAAAAAATGCAACCGGTTCCAGGAACCAAATCCATTCGAATTATTTGAGCAATACCATCGGCGCGGTGCAGTGTTTCCATTTCAGCAAGAGCCTCCAAGCTTTGACTACACCCATAGCACAACTATTCCCGTTAACGACAGAAACATGGGTGGAACTTATTCCACATTTTTCCAAAGTTGGTCTAGGAAATACCGCCAGGGTAGAATTTCAATGGCATCGTGGACACGGGGCCGCTCTTCGCGACAAACGACAATATATCGTTTGACCAGGTTTTCCTCTCGCAAGGCACGCAATCCTTTAAGATGTTTATCCGAAATATTTCGAGAAGCTTTCACTTCAATTGCAAGCTCGGTATCCACTAGGAAATCCACCTCTTGGCCGGCGGTCGCACGCCAATAGGTGAGTTGCCTCCGTGGGGCGGGGTAATCAATCCAAGCCTTGAGCTCCATGGCGATGAAATGCTCGAAGAACTCGCCGAATTCCGTACTCGCCTCATCGGGAACAGAGAGATTACGAAGAGCTCTGACTACACCGATATCGAAAAGATAGAATTTTGAGGTTGCAATTGGCTTTTCTTTTTTTGTAGCAGTGAAAGGAGGGACCTCATAACCTATAAGGGTGTCGATGAGGATTTGGTACCAGAGCTTGACTGTCTGGGCAGGAATCTGGGCATCGCTTGCAATATTCGCATAGTTGATCAGCTGGGTATTGGTGTGGGCGGCAACTTGCAGGAACCGGGCGAACCCAGGCAGATTCCGAACCAATCCCTCACCTACAGTTTCTTGAGTGAGGTATATATTGATATAGGCTCCAAGATCTTCCTCAATATCTTGTGAATAATAGAGGGAAGGGATCATTCCTCTCTCGAACAATCGTTCCAAGGAGAACACAACGCCATGTGGGGAGTTTTTTACTTCTTGGTAAACGAAAGGGTGGAAGTTACGTTGCAAGGCACGTCTTCCAAGCAGATCTACTCCTTCTCGTCGGAGTTTTCGTATGCTTGATCCTGTAAGGAGAAAGCGTATACCGCGCTCCTCAATGAGTGTGTGGATCTCATCCAGCAACTGAGGGCATTTTTGTATCTCATCAATGAATACCACACTATTGGTGACCCCGTGGGCCTCAATCTGCTCCCTGAGTAAGGAGGGGTTAGCTTCCAGTTGCAATCTGAGTCGTCCGTAGAGTA